>Ga0256841_1000035_pt1 | contig 153822 bp, 131 predicted proteins | sample 356308metaG_FD_185971 | JGI IMG/M metagenome (GOLD analysis project Ga0256841, IMG submission 185971) | Hydrothermal vent microbial communities from Mid Atlantic Ridge, Atlantic Ocean - 356-308 | ecosystem: Environmental > Aquatic > Marine > Hydrothermal vents | place: Atlantic Ocean: Mid...
TCCCATGAACAAGGCGAAGGGCGCCCCTAAGAGCCTGGCGGTCTCCGCCGCGCCGCAACACCGCCAGGGACGAAGCGACGTAACCCCGGAGCCTTCCCCGCTGGCTGTTGACCGGCGGCAGAGACGATTCCGGAAGCGTCCGCCCCCTTAAAAAGATTCTCTGCTCGGGGACTCGCCAGGGAGAAAGCTCTGAGGCCACGCCGAGGCCCACGTCGCCGGGGACCGCCACAGACCCCGGCGACCGAACGGCTCCGGCGGAAAGGCCCTCGGGGCCGCCCCGGAGCCACCCGGTGCGAACGTCGGTCGGCTACCGGCCGGGCCTCACCGATTCGGGGACTGCGCGACGGTGGCTGGGCCACCCGAGGCGCCACCATTAGTCTGTTTTGAGGCCGGCCGGTGGACCCAAACTCAATCTTTTGCGACGGCGTCCTTACCCGATGCCCGAGGCAACAAATGGATGTCTGGTCACCCCTCGGGGTGGACCCAATGCCCAGATCTATAAAGCCGCCGCGTTCGACGTGGAATTGAAACCGAGCCGTCCACCCCAGGGTGGACCAGGGGGACCTCCGTCTCCCCTTGACAATTACCTATCATGAGCCGCCCCGGGTTTCCTGGAGACTGAATTACGTGACACAGACCTCCTTCTGGGAGGCGCTGTGCGTTTGATCATACATCGCCTCGAACTCCGCCGGCGGCACGTAGCCGATCGGACTCAGCAGGCAACGGTCGTTGAACCAATCCACCCAGTTCAGCGTGGTCAGCTCCACGGCCAGCCTATCCGGCCACGGCTCGCCGGGCAGCACCACCTCCGTCTTGTACAGCCCGATCACCGACTCCGCCATCGCGTTGTCGTAAGCGTCACCCGCGCTGCCCACCGAGGCCGCAATCCCCGCCTCCCGCAGCCGCTCCGTGTAGCGGATCGACAGGTACTGCACGCCCCGGTCGCTGTGGTGCACCAGCCCTTCGGTCCCCTCTCGGGCGGCCAGAGCCTGCTCCAGCGCGTCCAGCACCAGCTCGCTCTTCAACGAACCCAACACCCGCCAGCCCACGATCCGCCGCGAGAAGACATCGATCACAAAGGCCGTGTAAGCGAAGCCCCTCCCCGCCGCCACGTAGGTCAGGTCCGCCACCCAGAGCTGGTTCGGCCGGCAAGCCTGGAACCGCCGCTCCACCAGATCCGCCGGCCGCTTCTCCGCCTCGCCGGCCACCGTGGTGACCTTGTACTTGCGGCCCCGAACCGCGCCCGTCAAGCCCATCTCGCGCATCAGCCGCTCCACCGTACATCGGGCCACGCCGATGCCCTCCCGCTCGAGCTGCCGCCACAGCTTCCGCGCTCCGTAGACGCCGAAGTTCTCTTCCCAGACCCGCCGGATCTCTCGGCGGAGGACTTCCTCGCGCTTCTGCCGCGCCGGGCGCCGGTCCGGTTCCCGGCGCCGCCGGCGCTCTTCGTAGTAGGTCGCCGGGGCGATCGGCAGCACGCGGCAGATCGACTCGACCCCGTAGGCGTCCCGATGATCCTCAATGAAATCGACCATCACTTTCGTTGGCGGTCGAGCTCCGCCTGGGCGAAAAACGCCGCCGCCTTCCTCAGAATCTCATTGGATCGCCGCAGCTCGAAGTTCTCCCGCTCGAGCTGCTTCAGCCGTTCCCGATCGGCCGTCGTCCAACCCGGCCGCTCGCCCGAGTCGATCTCGGCCTGCCGGATCCACTTCCGCAGCGTCTCCGCCCCGCAGCCGAGCTTGGCCGCTACCGAACAGATCGCCGCCCATTCAGAAGGGTGTTCCCCCTCACTCTCCTTCACCAGCCGGACCGCCCGCTCCCGGACCTCCGGCGAGAACCTGCTTCGTCTTGCCATTCGTCCATCCTCCCAATTCATGGAGTCTCCGGGAAACCCGGGGCGGTTCAATCATGGATGTCCCCGTATTTGGTGGCTACGAATCGCCGGCGTCTTAGCGCCGCCGCGCCGAGGCCAATCTCATCGCCACGTGGATCGCCGCCCACGGTACGGCGAATCCGATCGCCCCGTAGCCCGCCAGAATGACAGCGTACTGAGGCAACGAAAGCTGCTGGCGCACGAAGGTCGTCTCCCACATGCCGGCGGCGGCGAAGAGCACCGCTGCGATCGAGATCAGAAGCGGAACCAGAACAGCCCACCTGGGACGGCGGTTGCGCTCTCTTGCCAGAGGTTCCCCTCCCATGGCGGTCCTCCTTGTTGTTGGTGTACTACCAGTCTAATGGAGGTGGACCGCAGTCCCGCGGCGCGCGTTGCGGCGGGCGATCTGGATGGGAGGAGCGCTGCTGCGAGCGGGATGCGCGCCTGTTAACCGATCTGCGGGACCCCGAGGTGGCTGCAGATCTTCCGCGCCAGTCTGTTGTCGATCTCGGAGTGCCGCGGCACCGAATCCTTGCCGCCGCTTACAGGGTTGACGTAGAGAGAATGCCGCGTCCCCTCGCGGTCGAGGCGGCAGCCGTGGCGGCGGAGGTGCTCGATCAGGCGGCGCCGTTCCACGGGCGCGGAACCCCAACCTCCACCGAGAGTGGTACCAGTTCGATGAGGTCCGCCTCGGGCGCCGAGGCGTCCGGATTCGGGCGGGGGAGGGGCTTGCCTTCTTCGACGAGCGCCTGAGCCAACTCCTGCAAGGCGCTGGCGATCATTACCCGGGCGTCGGCGAGGTCGAATCCCTGGCTCAGGGCGCCCGGGAAGTCGAGAGCCTCGGCCACGACCATCTTCCGGCCGTCTCGCGGCAAATAAAAGGCTACGTGATACCGCAACACACCCATAGGGTAGTGCAATGGTCTCGAGTCCAATGCCCGACGGCCGCCCGAAGCGCTACTGCCATGGGTGGCGCGATCTCAGCCCGCCTGGGCGGACAGCCGGGACGCCCGGCGGTCGAGCCGTACAGCCTGCGGCCCGGCAGGATGGCGTCGCACGGCGCCAAGCTAACGAACGGCGGGCCGCCGGCGTGAAACGCGGAACCGGCGTCTTTATCTCTACTTTCTCTACTTCACGTACAGCCTCAGCCGCGGCGAGGTGCGGTGCGGGCCCACGGTGATGGTGAGGGGGACGACGCCTGTTGGCGCGTCTTCGGGGACGCGGAAGTTGATCTGGAAGACGCCGGCGACGAGTTGCGGCGCGGCCCCGGCGTAGAGGATCTCGGCCGGGCGGCCGGCGACGTCCACGGAAACGGGTAGCCTCGGGTGGGGGAGGATGTCGATCGCCGGCTGGCCGTCGATGCCGGGCGGATCGGTCTGACCCTCGCCGGTGCCGAAGAGGACAGCGATGGAACCGCGCGCGGCGGGGCTGGCCGCTGAGTTCGGCGTGGCGTCCTGGTTGAGCACCGGCAGGAAGACGCCCGGCGCCGCATCCAGCACCCGCACGCTCTGCCGCATTACCGTCGCCCCTTGGTAGCGCACCTCGACTTCCGTAGACGGTCCGGCCACCGCGTACGGGGCGATGGCGTTGATCTGCGTGGCCGAGACGTAGAGCAGCGGGGCGGCATGGGGGCCGAAGCGCACGGTGACGCCGCCGAGCTCCGTGCCGATGCGGCCGTCGGGGCCGAGCGTGAAGACGGCCGGTTCCTGGGGGCCGATTCCCTGGCCGAAGATGCTGACGATGAGGCCGGGCGAGACGGCCCCGGCGCGATAGTTGGCGGCGTTGACGACGGCCTGGGCGGCGGCGGGCGTAGCGGTGATGCCGGAATCGGGGCGCACCATGAGCGAAGAGACGTCCACGGCCTCGAAGTCCGAGCCGCGCACGCGGCGCAGGTCGCGCAGGGCGTCGTTGTCCCAGCGCTCGTCGGGCGCGCCGGAGATGTACCACGCCGAGCCGTTGTCGGCGAGGATCATGCCGTACTTCTTGAGCGCCCGCAGGATCACCTGTGCCTCGCGCGAGAAGCCGGAGATGTCGAAGTCGGCCCGGAGGCGGAAGCGCTGGCCCATGGGCGGGTAGCGGGCTTCGGTGAGGCGGGAGGCGTAGTGGCGCGCCGGCCAGACGTAGGCCCGGCGGGTCTGGGGCACGGTGAAGCGGATGGCGTGGCGGATCTCGCCGGCGGCGACTTCTTCGTACCGCACTAAGCCAGGCAGGATGGGAAGGCCGGCGGCGTCGGCCGAGGTCCAGCCGGCGGGCCGCAGCCAGTGGGCGCGCAGGTCGAAGATCGCCCCGGAATCGGCGCGCCAGGAGCCGTCGGGCTGGGGGAAGGCGCGGTAGAGCTCGTAGAGGATGCAGTTGTCGCGGTCCAGCGCGATGGCGTGGCGGTCGCCGTCGCTATGGGAGCCGCCCTCGATAGGGGCGTCGAGCGGGACGGCATAGCCGCCGGGGTCGCTCTCGTCGGCGTAGAGGAAGCTGGCCGGAAGCCGCGGCTGGCTGCCGTCCACTATGACGAAGGGAATGCCGATGGGGCCGCCTTGCCAGAGGCCGCTGCCGAAGTCCGGGTGGAGGTTCTTGTCCGGGCCGATGGTGGCGACGTAGGTGCCGGAGTTGGGATCCACCGGGAGCTGATCGACCGGCGCGCTCCAGATGTTTCCCGGCGGGAAGACGGGGCAGCCGGCGATCTCCGGCGGGGCCTGGGCGGCGAGGGGCGCCACCGCCAGGATCAATGCCGGCATGAGGAATGACCGCACAAGAGCATTTTACTGCCCGGGCGCCGGCGCTCTGCGCCTCGGTGTTTTCTCCGTTGTGGCCTCGATCACCTTTTCCATGTCCTTCAGGTGAATGGCGGTCGGTCTTTGGCATCCCACTCGATCCGGGGATGCTCCCGCGCGGCCGATATCTGTGGTCCGAAAGCACATGGAGGTGATAGCATGCTGAACTCTCGCTTCCTTGTTCATGGGTTTCTTGGCGTTGTTACGCTGGCGGCCGGTGCGCGGTGGCCGGGCGCGCAAGCCGCAGCCCCTTCCGGCGCAATCTTCACTACGACCGTCGCGGGCGAAGTGGTGAACGAAAACCATTTCGAGTCGAAGTGCGCCGTGTATCTGGACGGCGGCCCCGGGCCGAACGCCCCGGCGAAGGCCGCAGGCCTCCCGGACGGCGAGTACTACTTTCAGGTGACCGATCCGAGCGGCCGGATGCTCTTGAGTACCGACATCGTCGCCAACCGGAAGTTCCGCGTCCAGGGTGGCGTGATCGTCGAGTACACGGGATTGGGCGGGCCGGCGCATCCTACGGGCTATGACCAGGATCACCCGGAGTTGGGCGCGATTACCATCCGCCTGGCGAATGCGGAGTGCCCGGCAGACTTCGTGGACACGCCCAACAACGGTGGAGTCTACAAGGTCTGGGTGACGCCTGTCGAGGAGTTCCAGGGCGACCCGCTTCAGGTCGATAGCGAGTGCGGGGGAGGCTGCTATCACGGCTTCTTGCCCCGCAAGTCGAAGACAGACAATTTCAAAGTCACCGAACAGGCGCCGACCTTTTGCCTGACGGTGGAAAAGGCGCTTCATGATGACCAGGGCAACTACACCGGCCCCGGAGCAGGGTGGGAGTTCATGGTGACGGAACCGCTGAACGTCACCAACAGCTACTACACCGGCGACGACGGGCGGTTTCAGGTGTGCGGCCTGCCGGAGGGGACCTACACGGTGTTCGAAGTCGAGCAGATCGAGTACACGTTCCGTGGATTGACGGTCAACGGCGCTGATTACCCCGATTGGCCGGAAGCGTCCTACTCCTTCGATTGGAGTGCCGGCGAGCCGGAACCGGTGATCGTGTTCCACAATTGGCAGGTTCCCATCGTTCCTCAGTAAGCTGCCTGATTCGGCAAGGGGGTTCTGATGCGGGGCCTTCTTCCATGCGCCGCCAGCCGGAACCCCGAGCGTGGAATAGCAGCGCCCCTGCCCGCACGGGACGGTGTTTCGCCGGTGGGCCGGTCCAGAACGCGCACGCTGGTGCGCGGGCTTGGGCTTGCGGGCTATATTCGCATTCTGTAATATGGCTACAGGACATGCCTGTCCGTTCCAGGCAGCTCTACGAGGCCCGCGCCAAGATCGCCAAAGCGCTGGCTCACCCGGTCCGGTTGCTGCTGCTCGACGCGCTCCGGGACAAAGACATGTGCGTCATGGAGATGACGAAGTTGGCGGGCCTGGACCAATCGACAGTGTCCAAGCACCTGGCCATCCTGAAGGAGGCCGGCCTCGTCGGTGTGCAGAAGGCGGGACCGATGAGTGTGTACTCGATCCGGTGTCAGTGTCTGGACGGCTTCTTCGCGTGTCTGGAGTCGGTGCTGCGGCAGAACCTAAAGGAGCAGCAGGCGCTGGTGGAGCTGGAAAGCTGAGTTTTTTTGCGCGCCGCATGGCGATATGGCAATAGAGCGATGAGTCGCGAGTGGAAAACCTTCGGCGCCTTTCTGGCCGTCTTTCTCGTTGCCTACTACCTGCCCCTGTCGAATCCCAGTGTGCAGGCGGCCATCCTCGAGGCGTTCCGGATGCTGCAGTGGTATGCCCGGAACCACACGCTGGCCTGCGTCGTGCCGGCGCTGTTCATTGCGGGCGCCATCACGACGTTCCTGTCGAAGGAGGCGGTCCTGCGGCATCTGGGGCCGCGGGCCGGCAAGCTCGAGGCCTATTCGGTGGCCTCGGTGGCTGGCACCGTGCTGGCGGTCTGCTCTTGCAGTGTGTTGCCGATGTTCGCCGGCATCTACCGGGTGGGTGCGGGCCTGGGTCCGGCGGCGACGTTTCTCTATTCGGGGCCGGCGCTGAATGTGCTGGCGATCTTTCTCACCGCGCGGGTGCTGGGTTTCGATCTCGGCCTGTGGCGGGCCGTGGGAGCCATCGGATTCGGCATCCTCGCCGGTGTCCTGATGGCGGTGATCTTCCGCCGTGACGAGCAGGCGCGCACGGCCGCCATGATGCAACTGCCCGAGCCCCCGCCGGCTCGCCGCAAGATGTGGCAAACCGCCCTCTACTTTGGGGCGATGATGCTGTTTCTCGTTTTCAGCGACTGGTACCACCCGGGCGACGTCGTTCTCGAGCGCACCGACGGCCTGCGCATCCAGGCAGTGATGCTGCAAGAGACGAGGGACGACGTGGTGGTCCAGCTCCAGCAGCCGGCGGCGAACCTCGAGGCCGGAGACAGGATCCGGATCCCGAAGCGGGAGATTGCATCGATCCGGGAGGTCCGGAGCTGGGTGATGGAGGTCTACGACAGGAAATGGCGGCTGGCCGGCCTGATGGGGCTGGCGGTGCTGTTGATGGTCTGGAAGTGGTTCGACCGCGCCGAGGTGGCCGAATGGATGCGGAACACTTGGGAGTTCACCAAGCTCCTGGTGCCGCTGCTGTTCGGCGGCGTCTTCGTGGTCGGGTTTCTCAGCAAGCTGCTGCCGGACGAACAGATCGCCGCGTGGGTGGGGACCAACGATTGGACTTCGACCCTGGTGGCGTCGGTAATCGGCTGCCTGTTCTATTTCGCCACGCTCACCGAGATTCCGATTCTACAGGCTCTCATCGAGCATGGCATGGCCCAAGGGCCGGCGCTGGCTTTGTTGCTGGCTGGTCCGGCGCTGTCGCTGCCGAGCATCCTGGTGATCCGCTCGGTGCTGGGCGTCAAGAAGACGGCGGTGTTCACTTGCCTCGTGGTCGTCATGGCCACGGTGGCCGGGTATCTTTACGGGAATCTTGTGAAAGGAGCTTAGAGGATGAAGATCGAGATCCTCGGAACCGGATGCGCGAAGTGCAATGCGTTGCTCGAGAACACCCGGAAGGCCGTAGAGCGGCTGGGGTTGGAGGACTGCACGATCGTTAAGATCCAAGATTTCAACGAGATCGCCAGGCGCGGCGTGCTGGTGACTCCGGCGCTGCTGATCGACGGGGCTGCGAAAGTGGTCGGGCGGGCCGCCACGCCGGCCGAGATCGAAGGTCTTCTCGAAGAAGCGGCGGGCGGCTGAGGCCCGCGGATCCGAATCCGGCGGACGCTGACGGAAAGGGGGACGTATGAGCACACAAGGAAGCGGGAAAACGGCGAAGCGAATCAGTTTCTTCGAGCGCTACCTGACGCTATGGGTCGGGCTGTGCATGGGGGCCGGGGTCTTGATCGGCCGGGCGGCGCCCGGGCTGACCGGTTGGCTCCGCGGGATGGAATTCGCCGAAGGCAGCCAGGTCAACCTGCCGATCGCGGTGCTGCTGTGGCTGATGATCATGCCGATGATGATGCGGGTGGACTTCACCTCGATCCGCAGCGTCGGCCGCAAGCCGCGGGGCCTGCTGATCACCATCTTCGTGAACTGGATGGTCAAGCCCTTCTCGATGGCCTTGTTCGGCATCCTCTTTTTCCGGTACGTCTTCGCCGGTTGGATCGACGCCGCCACCGCCGACCAGTACATCGCCGGCGTGATCATCCTGGCGGCGGCCCCTTGTACGGCGATGGTCTTCGTCTGGAGCTACCTCGCCGACGGAGACCCCGCCTACACGCTCGTCCAGGTCTCGGTGAACGACCTGATCATGCTGGTGTTGTTCGCGCCGATCGTCAAGCTGCTGGTTACCGGGGCCTCGTCGCTGACCGTGCCGTTCCGGGTCCTGCTCTATGCGGTCCTGGTGTTCATCGTCATTCCCCTGGCGGTCGGGACGACGCTGCGCACCTTGTTGATCCGGCGCCGGGGCAAGGAGTGGTTCGAGCGGGAGCTGCTGCCCCGGTTCGCGCCCATCACGATCACGGCGCTGCTGCTGACCCTGATCTTCATCTTTGCCTTCCAGGCCGACAACATCGTCAACAAGTTCTTCCACGTGGCGCTGATCGCCGTTCCGATCATCGTCCAGGTCTACTTCAACTCGTCGCTCGCCTACGGGCTGATGCGGCTGTTCAAGGTGGAGTACGCGGTAGCGGCTCCCGGGGCCCTCATCGGGGCGAGCAACTTCTTCGAGCTGGCCGTAGCGACGGCGATCGCGCTGTACGGCCCTGAGTCCGGCGCGGCGCTGGCGACCGTGGTGGGCGTGCTGGTAGAGGTGCCGGTGATGCTCTCGGTCTGCAGGATCTGCAACCGTACCCGGCACTGGTTCGCCTATCCCCCGGCGGAGGTGGCCGCCGGTGGTAGAGCGCGGCCGATGGAGAGTCCCTGATCAGGTAAGGACCGCCGCTGAAGCCGCCATGAGTGAGAAGGGCGCGGGCCGGCTCCGGCGACAACAGCCTGATCCGGCAGATTCTCAAAGCGGCCACGGGGGCGGCCCGCCGGCCGAGCGGCGCGATGCTGCTGTGTGTGGCGGGGCTCACTCCGCCCGGCGCGGCCGGCGGCCGGCGGCTGTCACCCTGGGAAATATCTTGACATCCGCATATGCAGGAAGGCTGAGATGAGACGCCTGCACGAGACGTTCCAAGCCCAGTCGGACGTCAACCGGCTCCGCGTCCTCGGGCTCCTGCTGGCGGCTCCGTGCTGCGCCGGCGAGCTTGTGAACGGGCTTGGCTTGCCCCAGTCGCTCGTTTCCCACCGCCTGGCCCACCGGCGCCAGGCCGGGCTGGTGGAGCGGCGCCGCAAGCGCCCTTGGGTCGGGTACGGCATCGGCTGCGGTCCCGATCTTGTGCCGGGACTGTGGCCGTGGTTGCAGAGAGCTCTCCAACCCCGGCCGGCCTTTCAAAAGGACCCCGAGAGATGGGACCGGTTCCGGACCGCCACAGGGCGCCGCACGGCGGCGCCGGTCTGAGCCAGGGAAAGGAGGCTCTATGGCTCGTCTATGGAAGTTGCTCATCCGCGGGATTCTTCCCGTCGCGCTGATCGTCTTCATGATGGCCTGGCTCGCAGGCGTCTTCCGCTCGGATCGCATCGAAGGACGTGAAGTCCCCGTCGCTCCCCGTAAAGCCGAAGGAGTTGCGGCGTACACGGTTACCCCCGTACGCCGGCCCTTGATCTGGCAGGCGGCCGGAACCGTCCAGCCCGATGAGAAGACCGCCGTCTCGGCCAGGATCCTGGCGGCGGTCCTCCAGATCCCGGTGAGGGCCGGCCAGCAGGTGCGTAAGGGCGATCTTCTGGTCCGCCTGGACGACCGCGATCTCCGCTCGCGACTGGCCCAGGCCAAAGACGCCCTCCGGCGCGCGCAAGTCACCCGCGACATCGCCCGGCGCGACTACGAGCGCGACAAGGACCTGGTCGAGAAGAAAGCGATTCCTCCCGTCGAGTTCGATCACACGCGCTTGCGCCTGGAAACCGCCGAGGCGGACGTCGCCCGGCTGGAGAACGCCGTTAAGGAAGCCGAGGTGATGTTGAGCTACGCGGAGATCTACAGTCCTTATGACGGCGTGGTGATCGACACCCTTGCCGACGTGGGAGACCTGGCCGCTCCCGGCCGCGTATTGCTCACCCTGTACGAACGGGGCCGGTTGATGTTCGAGGCCGCCATTCCCGAGCAGTACACCCGCCTGGTCCGTCTGGGCAAGCGCTTTCGCGTACGGATCGACTCGATGGACCGTTCTCTGACCGGTGTCGTCAAAGAGTACATCCCCACGGCCGACCCCGCCAGCCGCACCATGCTCGCGCGCGTGTCGCTGCCCGACGTTCCGGGTCTTTATCCAGGGATGTTCGGCCGGATGGACATCGAGACCGGCGTCGCCGAACACCTGCTGATCCCGGAAACGGCCGTCATTCAGGTCGGGCAGATCACCATGGTGGACGTCATCGAGGACGGGATTCTGCGCCGCCGCTCGGTGCAGTTGGGGCGCCGGGCTGCGGGGAAGGTGGAAGTGCTCAGCGGCCTGGCCCCGGGTGAGCGGATCGCCCTTCGGAAAGCGGAAGCCGAAGGAGGCGGCCAATGAACGCGCAGCAGCACGGTTTCACCATCAGCGTCGTCCGCAAGTTCCTCGAATCGCACCTTTCCTTCGTCATCATCCTCCTCGCGCTGGCCGCCGGCGCTGTGGCCTTGATGGTGACCCCGCGCGAAGAAGAGCCGCAGATCGTCATCCCGGCCGCCGACATTTTCGTTTCCTTCCCGGGCCATTCGGCCGAAGAAACCGAGCGGATCGTTTCCTCCCGCCTGGAACGAGTTCTGCACGAGATTGACGGCGTCGAGTACGTGTACTCCCGCTCGATGCCCGGCCAGAGCATCGTCACCGTCCGATTCTATGTCGGCGAAGACCGCGAGCGCAGCCTGGTGAGACTGTTCAAGTGGCTCGACCAGAACGAGGACCGCATACCCGCCGGCGTCACGGGCTGGGTGATCAAGCCGATCGAGACCGACGACGTCCCCATCGTCACCTTCACGCTCACGAGCGCCCGCCGGGACGATTACGAACTCCGGCGGATCGCCGAGGAAGTGGTCGAGCGGCTGAAGGACGTCAAGAACACGGGCTTGAGTCGGATCGTCGGAGGCCGGCCGCGGGAGGTGCTCGTCCGTCTGGATCCCGAGCGGATGGCGGGTTACGGGGTCACGCCCCTGGACATCGAGCGTGCGCTGCGCGGCGCCGACGCGAACGTCCACGCGGGCTCCTACAGCCGGCACGACCGTGACATCCGGGTCGAGGCGGGACGCTTCTTCGCCAATAAAGAAGAGGTCGAAAGCCTCGTCGTGGGCGTCTGGCGGCAGCGCCCGGTCTATCTCGCCGATGTCGCCGGGGTGAGCGACGGTCCGGGTGAAATTACCACCTACGTCCGCTTCACGCAGGGCCCCGCGTGGACCGCGGCCCAGCGCTTCGCCGATGAGGGCGGCGAAGGCAACTGGGTGGCGGAGACCGCCACGCCGGACGGGGCCCGTTGGGTTTCGATGCCGGCCGTCACCATCGCCGTCTCCAAACAGAAAGGCACAAACAACGTCTGGGTGGCCCGGGACGTCATCGATCGGATGAAGCAGATCAAGGCCCACTACCTGCCCGAAGACGTCCACGTGGCGATCACCCGCAATTACGGGGTCACTGCCGATGACAAGGTGAACGAGCTGGTCGAAGGCCTGTGGGTCGGCATCGTCGTCGTCATCGCTCTTCTCACGATGGGGCTGGGGCTTACCGAGTCGCTTGTGGTGGCGGTGGCGGTACCCTGCGTGTTCGGTTTCACCCTCATCATCAACTACCTGTTCGGCTTTTCCATCAACCGGGTGACGTTGTTCGCCCTCACCGTATCGCTGGGCCTCTTGGTTGACGATCCCATCGTGGACGTCGAAAACATCCACCGGCACTTCGAGCTGCGCGGCCGCGCCACCAAGGACATCGTTCTGGAGGCCGTCAACGAAGTGCGGCCCCCGCTCATCGCCGCCACCATCGCGGTGATCATCTCCTTCCTGCCGCTGCTGTTCGTCACCGAGGAGATGCACGACTATCTCCGGCCGATGGCGGTCAACGTCCCGGTGACGATGCTGATGTCCATGTTCGTCTCCTTTACGGTGACGCCGTGGCTGGCCTACCACGCGCTGCGCCGTCGCTACCGCACGCCGAAGCCGCCGCAGGCGGTCGATGAAGCCAGCGAAGCGGAGGCCGTCCGCCGGACGTGGGCCTTCCAGGTCTTTCACCGGCTGCTCGAGCCGATCCTTGCGAGCCGGGTCCGGGGCGTCGCCTTTCTGTTCGCCGTCTTCGTGGTCTTTCTCGCCGCCGTCGCCCAGGTGGGCCTGCGTAATGTCGAGGTCAAGCAACTGCCTTACGACAACAAGGACGAGCTGTTGCTGGTTGTGGACATGCCCGCCGGCACGACGCTCGAGCGGACCGACGCCGCCGTCCGGGAATTCGAGAACTACCTCCGCCGCGTGCCCGAGGTCACCGACATCGTCTCCTACGTCGGCGTCGGCGCGCCGGTCGATTTCAACGGCCTGGCCCGCCACTACTTCTTGCGCCGCGGTCCCAACAAGGCCGATGTCCGTGTCAACCTCATCCACAAGACCGAACGGGTAAACGCCAGCCATGAGATCGCCTTGCGGCTGCGACCCGGCCTTACGGCGATCGCCCGCCGTTACGGGGTGAAGCTCAAGCTTGTCGAAGCGCCTCCGGGACCGCCCGTGATGTCCACGGTCACCGCTTCGGTCTATGGGCCGGAAGACGCCAGTTATGAGGATCTGATCCGAGCAGCTCGCATCGTCAAGGAAAGGATGCGGAAGGAGCCCGGCATCGTCGATATCGACGACACGGTGGACGAGGATCACGTGAAGTACGTCTTCACCGTGGACAAGGAGAAGGCCGCGCTGAACGGCGTCACGACCGCCGACGTGGCCCGGACCATCCGCATTGCGCTGTCCGGCGAAAGGGTCGGCGCGGTGGCCCTTCCCAGTGAAAAGAATCCCCTCCAGATCCGCCTTTGGATGCGGCGCCCGGAGCGCTCGAGTCCAGCGGACCTGTCGCGGATCTTCGTCCGCGGCCGCGCCGGCAATCTCGTCCCGATCGCCGAGCTGGGCCATTGGGAGCGGACGTTGGAAGACAAGACGATCTACCACCGCAACTTGAGGCGAGTGGTTTTCGTAACCGGGGAAATGGTCGGGCGACCGCCGGTGGAGACGATCATCGACATCCGCGCCGACTACCGCCCGCCCGAGCAGATGAACGGCCGCGGCTATCTCGATGAGTCGGCCAAAGCCCGCCCGCTCGCCGAGCGCACGATGCTTCACAAAGGCGGCGGCATCCCCTGGAGCCTGCCGAAAGGATTCTGGGTCCACTGGTGGCACGAGGGCGAGATGCGGCTGACGATCAACATCTTTCGTGATCTGGGCGTGGGCTTCGCCGCCGCTCTGGTCGGCATCTATATCCTGCTGCTGAACCAGACCGGCTCATTCCTGATGCCGCTGGTCATCATGCTCTCCATCCCGCTGATGGTCATCGGCGTGATGCCGGGCTTCCTGCTGCTCAACCATTTCGGCCCGCGGGTGGTGGCTGGGCAGCCGAATCCGTTCTTCTTCACCGCCCCCGCCATGATCGGCATGATCGCCCTCGCAGGTATTGTCACGCGGAACTCCATCATCATTGTGGACTTCATTCACCTCGCTCTGGCCAAAGGACGAAGCCTGCGCCAGGCGGTTGTCGAAAGCTGCGCGGTGCGGCTGCGGCCCATCCTGCTCACGTCGGGGGCGGCGATGTTGGGCGCCTGGCCCATTACGCTCGACCCGGTATTTGCGGGCATGGCCTGGGGCCTGATCTTCGGGCTGTTCGGCTCCATGCTGCTGAGCCTGTTCGTGATCCCCACCGCCTACTACCTGCTCTACGCCGGCAAGCCCGGCCACGGCCTGCCCCCGGAAATGCGGCCGGGCGGCTGGGAGAAAGGGGGAAGCGATGTTGAATAACGCCCGCGGATCGATGATGCGAAGAGTGCTCTTGCTCGTTGCATCGCTGTCTCTTTGGGCCGTCCCGGCGGCCGCGCAGCAAGAGAAGTTCACGCTCCGGCAAGCTGTGGAATACGCCCTGGAACACAGCCCGGTCCTGCAGGCCGCCCAGGCCGAAGTCCAAGCCCGGGAGGGAGCGGCGACCACGGCCCGGTCGCCCATTTACCCGCAGGTGGACCTGTTCGCCGGCTTCAGCCAGAACCGGTTCCCGGTGGGCTATCCCCCGGCGACGCCGCCCACCGAATTGCGCTTCGACGAGTCGCTTTTTCGGGGCGGCGCCCGGTTGAACTACCTGGTCTGGGACTTCGGGACCACGAAGTTCGAGCTCGAGGCGGCACGGGAGCGCGTGGAGGCCGCCGCCTCGACGCTCGGCCGGCGGCGCCAGGAGGTGGTTTTCGACGTTGCCCGCACCTACCTCGGGGCGCTCACCTTCGAGGACCTCATCCGGGCCGCCGAGGCGCGCCGCAAGAGCCTTCAAGCGCTGGTGGAGCGGACGCACGCCCTCGTCGAGGGCGGCCGCGCCGTCCCGGCTGATGAACTCAAGGTACGCACCCAACTGGCCCGCGTCGATAGCGACCTGGCGGTGCTTCGCTCCGGCCGCCGGAGCGCCCTCAGCTCCTTGGCGGCGGCCATGGGCCTCGACGGGCGGCTGCCGCAGCTCGTCTATTCTCCACCGCAGACGGCGGCTCCACCACTGGAGGCTGAACCGGACCAGTTGCGCTTGGCGTATGCGTCGCGCTCGGATTTGGCGGCGGCATCGCACGCGCTGGCGGCGGCCGAAGACACGGAGCGCTCGGCCCAGCGCTCCCGTTTGCCCCGCTTCAACGCCTTCGCCTCGGTGGCGCAGTACGGCGCGGGCGATCCGGAATCATTCGTGGACTTGATCGCCAAGGTGCTCCCGGGCCTCAACCCCCCTCCCTTGTCGCTGGACAACGCCGTGGCCGACTGGAGCGTCGGGGCGACAGTGACTTTTCCGCTTTTCGACGGCGGTCGGCGAAAGGGCCGGATCGAGCAGGCCGTGGCGGAGCGCCAAAAGGCAGAGCGGGAGCGGGAACGCTTGCGGTTGAACATCGCCCGGGAGGTGCGGACGGCCCGGGCGGAGCTGCAGGCCGCGCTGGAGCGTGTCACGGCACTGGAAGAGTCGGTGGCCCAGGCGCAGGAGGTCCTGCGGACGGAACAACTCAAATACCAGGCCGGCAAGACCACGATCAATTTCGTACTGGACGCCGAGGCGGCCTTGCTCACCAACGAGTCATTGCTCAGCCAGGCACGCCGGTCGGTTTCGATCGCCGCCCTGGCCCTCGACTTGAGCCTGGGCCGAATCCAGCCAGAGACCTTAGCCGGCCACGGAGTTTCTGACGGTGGGCAACCCGCCGGAAAGCCTGACGATTGAATGCCGAGAGGGTTCTATCTCCGGTTTCCGACCGGCGGCACGGCGGCGAACACCGGCTGCTGCCTCAGCAGACGGAGGCCGCCCGCATAGAAGGTGCTCGTAGAGCGCCCTGGACTGCCGGCGGGGCGTGTCCGAGCTTCTCCATGCGCTCTGCCGTGTGACGCAGCCCGCCGGTGGGGATCCGGGCTGCGACTGGCAGTGGCAATGCCGGACTTCTCGGAAAAGGCAGCCGGGACCCTGCCCGGCTCGATGGAGCGGCCGACCGTCAGTACATCGAAGCCGCGGGATTTCTCGTAGTTGGAGGGGAGACGGTCGTCAAACTGCAGGTCCCGATCCGCACCAGAGCTGCGTGCGCGGCCGTAATAGCAGCCGGGCAGGAGCCGGCGCACAACGGACGGCGGGCGGTGGCGAAACACAAATCTGTGGACGCCCGGCGATTTGGTTTTAGTGGGTACTATACCCAAAACTCAACCGACGGGATGAGTTTTCCATTGCGTGTTCTGCAAGGGATCGGTTATGCTGGCAGCATGGAGGAGCCCGGAGGATCCCGGGGAATCAGATGGAGACAAAGACAATATCCAGCAGCGCTGTCGTAGCGCTGGCAGCCTTCCTGTTCGCATTACCGGCCGAGCTCCCAGCGGGGAGCATCTTTTTCGACGATTTCAACTCCGAGAACGGGGGCGTTCCCACGATCAATTACACAGGGTTCGCCAACTGGGACGTCACCCGCGGCAGGGTGGATCTGATCGGCCCCGGGCTGTTCGACGCCTACCCGGGCAACGGCCTTTACGTAGACCTGGACGGGTCGACGGTGGGCGGGGACCAGGCGATCGCGGGCCGGCTCGAGTCCAAGACCGTCTTTCCACTCGCGGCTCCGGTCTACGTGCTGGAGTTCGATCTGGGAGGGACGACGCAAACCGAAGACAACATCGTCACGGTGAGTCTCGGCAGCGTCTTTTCGGAGACCTTTACTCTTCCGAACATCCCGGGCCTGGGGACCACTCCGTTCACTCACATTACGCGTACGATTTCGATCGCCTCGCCGACATCCGGCCGGCTCGTCTTCGACCATGCCGGCGGCGACAACTACGGCCTGATCCTCGACAATGTCCGCCTGTCGGCGGTGCCCGAACCGGGCAGCGCGATCCTGGTGGGCTCTTGTCTCTTGCTCCTGGGGTTGTGGAAGCTGCGGTCGCGCCGCCGTCTTGCCTTGCAGCGCGCGGACGCCTCGCGGAAATCAGGCTGAACTTCTCGGCTGTTTCGCCGAAGCGGCTGCTCCGCTGCAGCGCTGACAGGACCGACCTCTTGTTGCGGTTGGGGGCTGCATTCTATCCTTTTTTGTCCGGTACCGCTCGAGAGCGTGGCCGGAGCTACTTCCGCCAGAGGTCGATCGGGCGCCGGGCGCCGGCCCGGAACGGCAGGTTGACTTTGCTGCCCGTGGCGGCCGACTCATAGGCGGCGAAGATCATCTCGAGGACGGCGCGGCCGTCTTCGCCGGTCTCGAGCGGCTCCTTGCCGTCGCGGACGCATCCGACGAAGTGGGCGAACTCTTGCGGGAAGCCGTAGTTCCAGATCTCTTCGTAGATGGCGAAGGACCAGCCCCTGGTGGAGCCGGCCTTCTCGACGGCATAGCCGTAGCCGGTCTCGCTGTAGACGCGGATCGAGTTGCCGTAGAGCAGGTCGGCGTAGGCGACGCCGGCTGAGCCGTAGACCTCGGCGCGGTCGTCCATGCCGCCCTTCTTGGTCCAGCTCTCCTCGGCGAGGCCGATGGCGCCGCCCTCGAAGTTGACGATGATGAGGGCGTTGTCATCGCCGTTGGTCTTGCCGCCGTGCGCCTGGGTGGACATCTCGGCGTAGACCGAGAGGGTCTTCGGCTTGCCGAGCATCCAGCGGAAGAACTCCAGCGCGTGGCAACCCATGTCCATGGTGACGCCGCCGCCCGAGCGGGCGGTGTCCCAGAACCAGCCGGAATGCGGCCCGTCGTGCTTCTCGCTCTGTTTGACGAGGTGGACGGCGCCGAAGGCGCCTTCATCGACGAGCTGTTTGAGGCGGACGTATTTCGGCGCGAAGCAGAGCTCCTCGGCGTACATGAGCTTGACGCCGGCGCGACGGCAGGCCTCGATCATGCGGTCCGCTTCGTCCAGGTTCAGGCAGAGAGGCTTTTCGCAGACGACGTGCTTGCCCGCCGAGGCGGCATCGACGGTGATCTGGCAGTGCAGGTCGTTCGGGCAGCCGAGGACGATCATGTCGATCTCGTCCATCTCGAGGAGCTTGCGGTAGTCGGTGACGGCGTGGGGAATGCCGTATCGGGCGGCGAAGCTCTTGACGTGTTCCTCGGTAGGGGAGGCGGCGGCAAACAACTCCGCGTCCGGGACCGTCTTCAGCGCCTCGGCGTGGATCGAAGAAACGAACTGGGAACCGATCAGGCCGACTCGTACGGGTTTCATCTGGCGTGCACCTATTACTTTATTAGGACTGTATCAGGCCATGATAGCCGATCGCCGCCGGCCGGGTGCGGGCGGCGCCTGGCGGTGATATCCTCACGGTGGCCGGCGCCGGATGGAGGGCGGTCCGGCTGGTTTCGAGGTGTGCTATGAAGGTCTCTCGCAGAAGATTCCTGAGTTCGGCGGCCGCCGCGGCCGCGGCGGGGGCGGCCGCGGGAGGTGCATCGATGAAAGACGGGCCGGCGACCGGGCAGTTCACGCCCATCCCTTTGAAGGGCAACGTGGATTTCGACGGGCTCGCAGGGGCCGGGCTGAGCGAGGAGCTGAAGCGCTCGCTGCCGCATGCGCCTCGCGGCGAGACCATCTCGTGGGGCATTCCGTTCCGGATCGGGCGGCCGGTGCTGCTGATTGGCGAGGCGGTGACGGAGAAGACGCCCGGACTGAAGGCCGAGTGGCTGGTTTTCATCCACACGACCGATATCGAGCCGCTCGAGTGGGACGAGCACGGCTTCATCCATCCGATGAAGGGTGAGGGCCGGCTGGGCGAGCACGTGGCCGACTACGTGATCGTCTATGCCGACGGCTCCGAGGCCCGCGAGCAGATCCGGCGGCGGCATCAGATCGGCATGTTCCGCAAGCGGTGGGGAGAGAACTGCTTCCAGGCAGTACCCCACGTGAAGCCGTACCCGGTGCGCCCGGTCCATGAGCAGCCATCCATGCTGGTGGACGCCGGCGGCGGACTGAGCTGGGGCGAAGCCGAGACGCGCAACCGGCCCGGCGATCTCGGGCCGTGGCTCAACTGGCTCTGGGCGTGGCGGAATCCGCATCCGGAAAAAGAGATCGCCGCGTTGCGCTTCGAGCCGAAGGCGGGAAAGGTGATCGTGGCGGCGGTTTCCGGCGGCCGCGCCTCCTCGCATCCGCTACGCTGGCAGACGCGCCGGAAGGCCGTGCTGAAACTGCCCGAGGGCGAGGAGTTCGACTTCAAGGTGGACGGCCGGGGCCTGTGGAAGCAGATCCAGCTCGACATGGGCCAGATCATCTCGGTGGAGGCGCGGAGGATCTACCCGAACGAGACCTGGCCGCAGACCGACAACAACCAGCTTCCCGAGGTCCGCAAGAACGAGGTGCTCGTTGAGTATTCCGCGCATCCGGACGCGACGTTTCACCTTGCCGGCGGGCGGACGGTGGCGGCGGCCGAGCTGGCGCGGGGCAGGGCAGGCGGCGGTCTGGAGCCGGTGGCGCCGGCCGAGCGGCTGGTGACGCTCCGGGTGGTCGAAGCCGGGTCGCGGAAGCCCGTGCCGGTGAAGCTGCACCTGCACGGGGAAGCCGGCGAGTACCTGGCGCCGGTGGACCGCCACCGCCAGCCGAACGGCGCCTGGTTCGAGGACTATGCGCCGGAATTCCTGCACCGCGGCCGGCACTATTGCACTTACATCCCCGGCGAGACGCTCGTCAGGCTGCCGCTCGGCAAGGTCTACGTCGAGGTCAGCAAAGGCTTCGAGATCCGGCCGGTACGGAAGGTCGTCGAGGTGGACGGTGGGACGGAGACGATCGAGATCGAGCTGGAGAAGGTCCTGCCGTGGCGCGAGCGCGGTTGGGTGACGGCCGATACCCACGTGCACTTCCTCTCGCCCTCCACGGCGCGGCTCGAGGGGGCGGCCGAAGGGGTCAACGTGATCAACCTGCTGGCCAGCCAGTGGGGCGAGCTGATGACCAACGTGGGCGACTTCGACGGCCGGACGGTCTTCGGCTCCAATGAAGCCGGCGGCGACGGCGAGTGGCTGGTGCGCGTGGGTACCGAGAACCGCCAGCACGTGATGGGGCACATCTCGCTGCTGGGCTACAAGGGGAACATCATCGCCCAGATGTGCGCGGGCGGGCCGGACGAGGCGGCGATCGGCGATCCGGTGGACGTGCTGCTGATGGAATGGGCCGAGCGTTGCCGGGCGCAGGGCGGGCTGGTGGTGCTGCCGCATTTCCCGAATCCCCGGTGCGAGAACGCGGCGGACCTGATCATGGGCGCGATCGACGCGGTGGAGATGACCTCTTGGGGCGACCTCTACGGCGGCATCGACCCCTATTCGCTGTCGGACTACTACCGCTATCTGAACTGCGGCTATTTCGTCCCTGCCGTGGGCGGGACCGACAAGATGGCGGCGACCACGGCGGTGGGTACGGTGCGGACCTACGCCCGCATCCCGCCGGACGAAGCGTTCACCTACGAGAGCTGGATGGAGGCCGTCCGGCGCGGCAACACGTTCGTGACTTACGGACCGCTGATGGAGTTCACCGTCGAGGGACGCGAACCCGGCGGATGGATCGAGATGAACGCGGGCGGCGGAACGGTGGACGTAGAGTGGCGGGTGGCGAGCGTGACGCTGCCGATGACGCGCGTGGAGCTGGTGGTCAACGGCGAGATCCGGGAGAGCCGAACGGTGAGGCCTGACGGCGATTCCGGCTCCTGGAAGTTGAAGGTGGAGCGCAGCTCGTGGCTGGCGCTGCTGGTGCGCGGCCATTACAAAGGCAAGCCGGAGATCATCGCGGCGCACTCCTCGCCGGTGATGGTGCGTGTGAAAGGATCGGAGTTCTTTTCGGCGGTGGATGCGGTGACGATGCTCGAGCAGATCGAGGGGGCGCTGGCCTACATCGACACGGTCGGGACCCGGGCCGAGGACGCCATCTATAAAAGGTTGCGGATGAAGCTGACGTCGGCCTACCGGAAGCTGCACAACGAGCTGCACCGGCGGGGCCATTTCCATGAGCACACGGCGGTGACGCGGCACGAGCGCTGAAGTTCCGCGGACCGTGCGAGTCCTCCGGCAGGGGCGCCTCTGGAGGAGGAACACCCTGGTGAGGGGATTTTCCCGACGTTTTCAGGGATTCCCCGTATGCACTTTCCCGGCCTGTTCTAAAGAGAAGCGCCGAAGCCGTCGAAAGAAGAGTGAATCGCTACGTTCGGCGGAGGCCAGCAATGTTGGTTGCCATCGTCATCAGCCCGGACCGAGGATTGGTCCGCGAGTTGCAAGTTCTGGCCTATCCGTCTGAGCACCTGCTCATCTATAAGATCATCGAGGCCTACCCCGCTCCCCCGGAGCTGATCCGCATTCTGAACGCGTGCGATCCCGACCTGGTGTTGCTGGACGTCACCGACTGGAAAGGCGCCGGGCCGGCGGCGGCGGTGATCTCGATGAGGTTCCCTGACGTAGTGGTGGTCGGCGTCGGGCGGTGTCGGGACGCGCCGGTGGCCGAGTTGTACGACGCCGGGGTGACACGGATTCTCGCCCTTCCGCTGGGGGTGGAGGACTTCCAGGAGACGGTCAAGGCGGCCGTGCGGGCCAAGCTGGTGCGAGTGCTCCCGGGTCTGGTGGCGATGCTGCCGGCAAAAGCGGGAAACGGGGCCTCACTCACAGCGCTGAACCTGGCGGGCGCACTGGCGAACCAGTTCGGCAAGAAGACGCTGCTGATGGACTGGGACCTGAATTCCAGCGTACTGGCAAGCCGGATCCCGGGGCCGATCGCCAGGGGTTTCGAGTCGGTGTTGGCGAGTACGTCGGCGGCCAGCCGGACGGAATGGCTATACCACGTCCATCAGTGGGAGTTGCTGGACATCCTCGCCGGGGGCAACGCCCCCTATCGCCGGGTCCTGGAGTGGGCGGAGTATTTCCACCTGTTACCGTTCGTAGCGGGCCGCTACGATTGGGTAATCGCCGACCTGCCGGAGCCCCCTTTCGAGCCGCTCCTGGACATCGCCCAGCAGGCAAGCCACATCTTTATCGTGAGCGAGGCCGACCGCCCGTCACTAGAGCTGGCGCGGCAGCGGTTCGCCTTTCTCCAAGGGGAAGGCGTGAGCGGGTTGCGGGTGCGCCTGGTGTTGAACCGCCGGAGGTCGGATGACATCCCGCTGGAAGAGATCGAAAGCTTCACCGGGTTGGATGTCGCCACGATCCTGCCAGCCGATGAACGGGCGGTGGGCGAGGCCACTTGGGATCGGCGGCTGGTGACTGAAGAGACCGGGTTGGGGCGGGCGTACGCGCAGTTCGCCCGCCGGCTCCTGGGGCTCGAAGAAGAGCCGCAAGAACACGAGTCGTGGAAGACCCGCTTGCGGCTGCCCACCTTGTTCAGCCGCTGAGGACTCCGACGGTCCCGTTGCCAGCAGGCAAACGGTACACTATTCAGGTAGCTGCCGTTGGGCGGCCGGGTGGACGGTGATTCATCCGCGCGGCGGCCGGGGGTGAGGCCGGCGCCGAATTCCGGCCCCCCAGAATCCGGCCTCTCGTAACAGAGATCATTCTTCTTTTGTGTGACCCAGGAAATAAGCTGAGCTTCGTGTGTGACATGAGTGACAGGAATGGGTTCGGCCCGATCCGGATCAGGGGGCGGTGGTGAGCGGGCCGGCGAGGGCGGCGGCGCCGGCAATGGAGGTGAGTGGGGCGCCGGTGCGGGCAGGCGCGGCACTGCTCCTGTTGCTCTCACTGGGCCACTTCTTCGTGGACGTCTACTCGGGGGCGGTAGGGGCGCTGCAACCCCTGTTGGTAGAACGCCTGAACCTTTCCCTGGCGGAGGCCGGCGTAGTAGGGGGCGTGTTCGTTTTCGCCTCCTCGGTGCTGCAATTGGCGTTCGGGATCCTGTCCGACCGGCTCCGTACGCGGCTGTTCGCGGCGTTGGCGCCGCTGGTAGCCGGGGTCTCGATCTCGCTGTTGGGACTGGTCCCGGCCTATTGGGTTCTGTTGTTGCTGGTGTCGCTGGGCGGCTTCGGGATCGCGGCGTTCCATCCGCAAGCGTCGGCAACAGTGGCTTTCGGCACGGCGACGCGCCGGGGCGGTTGGATGGCCGTGTTCATCAGTGCTGGAACGCTGGGCTTCTCGCTTGGACCGGCGTACTTTTCCGCATTGCTGGAACTGGGTGGAGCGGAGCACCTGTACTGGGCGGCGGCGCCGGGGATCCTCGTGAGCGCCCTGCTGTTGGCGAAACTCCCGTCTCCGGGAACCGCCGGGCCGAAGCGGCGCCTGGATCTTGCCCCTTTGCGCCGGGTGTGGAGGCCGCTGGCGGTCTTGTACGCGCTGGTCTTCATCCGGTCGATCCTGCAGATCGTCTTCGCCCAGTTCTTGCCGTTATACTTGACGCGGGAGCGCGGCTTTGCGTACGCCGACGCGAACTACGTTCTGACGTTCTACCTGGCGGCTGGGGCGTTGGGCGGTTTTTTCGGCGGACACCTGGCGGACCGCGTCGGGGGGCGGGCCGTGATCCTGCTCTCGATGGCGGGGTGCATCCCGTTTCTGCTGCTGTTCTTCCTTGGCCGGGGATGGGTCGCGGTGGCGGGCCTGGTGGTGGGCGGCCTGGTGCTCTTCTTTACGATTCCGGTGAACGTGGTGATGGCGCAGGAGTTGGTCCCATCGCAGGCGGGGACGGTATCGGCGTTGATGATGGGTTTTGCGTGGGGCATGGCGGGCGTGATCTTCATTCCCCTCACGGGTCGCGCCTCGGACGCCTTTTCGATGCACCCGGTGCTGTTGTCGCTGCTGCTGTTTCCTGTCATTGGGTTCCTGCTGGCGCTGAAACTGGAAAGGAGGTCTGAGCAGTGAGTGGATGGCGGAGAGCCGTATGCCTGCTCAGCGGAGGCCTGGACTCCTCTGTGAGCCTGGCCTGTGCCCGCGAGGATGGATTCCAATGTTATGCGCTGACAGTGGATTACGGCCAGAGACATAAGCTGGAACTTGAAGCCGCGCGGCGGGTAGCCGAAGCGCTCGGAGCGAAGAAGCACGTCATCGTCCAGACAGATCTGAGGGTGTTCGGAGGATCGGCGCTCACGGCCGGGCTCGAAGTGCCGAAGCACCGGGACGAAGCAGAGATCGGCTCCGGCATCCCGGTGACCTACGTGCCGGCTCGGAACACAATCTTCCTCGCCTACGCACTGGCGTGGGCCGAGGTCCTGGAGAGCTCCGACATCTTCATCGGGGTGAATGCCATCGATTATTCGGGCTACCCGGATTGCCGGCCGGAGTACCTGGAAGCGTTCGAGCGGTTGGCGAACCTGGCGACGCGCGCAGGGGTGGAACGGGGGGTGAAGTTCCGGATCCATGCTCCACTGCTACGGCTCAGCAAGGCGGAGATCATCGGCCTGGGGCGCCGGCTGGGGGTCGATTTCCGGCTGACGCACAGTTGCTACGATCCCGATCCGCACGGCCGGGCCTGCGGGGCTTGCGACGCATGTCTGCTGCGGCGTAAGGGCTTTGCCGAGGCGGGGTTAGAGGACCCAATCGAATACGCCAAATGAAGATCGCCGAGCTATTCTATTCGATCCAGGGCGAGGGGATACTGGCGGGCACGCCCGCAGTGTTCGTCCGGACTTCGGGGTGCAATCTCCGCTGTGTCTGGTGCGACGCCGACTATACGTCTTGGGCGCCGGAGGGCCGCGACGTAGAGGTGAAGGAGATCGTCCGATATGTCCGGGAGCACAGCCGGGGCTACACAGTGGTGACCGGAGGCGAGCCAATGATCCTGCCGGAGATCGTTGCCTTGGGCCGGGAACTTCGTGGGATTGGCCAGCACATCACGATCGAAACGGCAGGGACGGTCTACCGGGAACTGGAGTGCGATCTGATGAGCATCAGCCCGAAGCTGCGCAATTCGGTTCCGTGGGAGCGGGAAGGCGGCCGGTGGGCGGAGCGGCATAACAGGCTGCGACTTCAATACGATGTGCTTCAGAAGCTGATGGAACGCTACAACTATCAGTTGAAGTTCGTGGTCACCCAGCCGGAGGACGTGACGGAGGTGCTGGAGATCGTGAAGCGGCTCCGGGCGAAACGGGACCGGGTGCTGCTGATGCCGGAGGGTGTGCAGGCAAGGGTGTTGGCGGAGCGGGGCCGCTGGATCGTGGAGGTTTGCAAGCGGGAGGGGTTCCGTTACAGCCCGCGGCTACAGGTGGAGTTGTGGGGGGCGGCGCGGGGTTACTGACCCGGATGGGTTTTTCGGTACGTTTCGGGCCTCCGTACTGTGTCGGAATCCTGCTGGTCTGCCGATAAACAAGTGAAAATGCGGATGTTCGTGTGACTCGCCCGGCGGTGTTGGGGGCGAGACCAGCGGGATAGGTATGGCGGACAAGAAGAATCTGTTGATGCTGCTCGGCGTGGCGTTCGCGGTAGCGATTCTCGCCACGGGGCTGTTCTACGGACTGGTGGCCACCCAGTTCAGCAAAGCGATGGTGGCCCGCTCGGAGGTCGTGGTGGTGGCCAAACGGGACCTGGCGCCGGGCGAGGTGGTGAGTGCGGAGGATATCGGGACGACGCCCCGGAGCGAGGCGGATCCACTTGTGGAGGGTTTCCGTGACCCCAAAGACGTAATCGGGTTAGTCGTGGTGACGCCGGTTGCCCAAGGAGAGGTGCTGGAGCGGCGGAAGCTGGCCTCGAAGGAATCGGCGCACGGAGCGGCCCTGGGGATCCCGGCCGGCCTGCGGGCGGTTTCGGTGCACGCGGCCGACTCGACCGGGGTGGTGAAGCTGCTTCAACCGGGCCACCGGGTAGACGTCCAGATCGTCTCTCGGGCGCGCAACCGCCAAGTGAAGCTACGGACCGTGTTGCAGGACCTGGAAGTGCTCCGGGTAGAGCCGGAACCGGAAGCGTCCGAAGGGCGGCCGGTACTGCCGGTGGTCACACTCCTGGCGTCGCCTGAGGAAGCAGACGTGCTGGCGGTTGCGGACGCGGCGGCGCGGGTGCGGCTGCTGCTGCGGCATCCGTTGGACGACGAGATCACTGACCGGGGCGAAGTGCAGCTCACCAGCGTCTTCCGCCGGCCTCCGCCTCCGCGGGTGCGGGAGCAGGCCCGGCGTGGAGCGGGACGGACGGGAGCAGCGGGGGCGCCGGGGAAGGTGATGACCGCCGCCCGCCGGCCGGCCGGTGAATGAATTCCGGAGGGAGCGCCGGCATGTGGCTGACGGTGGCACTCTTTTTTTTGGCGACATTTTCTCTGGTTGGAGCTTCCCTCATCGCCTACTGGTTCGTGGCGGAGCGCCGGGCCCTGATCGAGGGCTCCGGGTCCGCGGATCCGGCGGCGGCGGCATGGCTCGATTCGACGCGCCTGCTGAGAGAAGACAGCCTGAGCACGATCTCGTTCTGGAACAAACTGCTGGCGCGGGTCGATTACGTGGCGATCATGAAGAGGCGGCTGGCGGAGGCGGGCCTGAATTGGAGGGTCGGCCGTCTGACGCTGCTGATGCTGCTGGTGGGGGCAGTGGTCTACGGCGGGTTGTCGAGCTGGCTGGGGGCGCCGTGGTGGCTGTCGGTGGGCGCCGCCGCCGGGGCTTCCACGCTGCCTTATTTGTGGGTGCTGAGACGCCGCGAGAAGCGCCTAGGCGCCTTTGAGGCGCAGTTTCCGGAAGCGCTCGATTCCCTTGCGCGGGCGCTTCGGGCGGGACAGCCGCTGACGGCCGCCATGCGGCTGGTGGCGTCGGAAGCGCCGCAACCGGTGGCTGAAGAATTGGCGGCGGCCGTGGAAGAACGAGAGCTGGGCTCGTCGTGGGAGGAAGCGCTGGAGCATCTGGCGCAGCGGGTTCCGGTGGCCGAAGTCAGCATCTTCGCGGCTTCCATCAAGCTGCAGCACCGCATGGGCGGCGACCTGACCGAGGTGTTGGCGCGGCTGTCCGAGTCCTTGCGGGAGGCGGCGGCGCTGCGGGGCGAGGTGCGGGCCATCGCCGCGCACGGGCGGATGACGGGGCTGGTGCTGACGCTGCTGCCGGTGGGCATCGCGGTGGTGATGGCGGTGGTGAACCCGACCTATATCGTCCTGTTGTGGGTGCGGCCGGCGGGGCGGGCGATGGTGGCTGGAGCCCTGATGTGCCTGGTGGCGGCCCACTTCGTGATCAAGAGAATGGTGAACATCCGGGTATGAATCCGATCTGGTGGTTACTGGCGATGGTCTTCGTCGTCGTGCTGGGCTCGGTGACGGCGGTGGGCGCGGTGATGCTACGGCGGTGGGCGCGGCCTGCGGATGGCGGTCCGGCCGCCGGCGGAGGGGTCCTTTTCGGCGCCGGGCCTGAGGGTGGACTCAAGGCGAGGCTGGCGCGGACCCTTCACGCCGTGGGTGAAATGCTCCCGGTCTCCCGGAAACGGCACGAGCCGTTACGGCGGCGGCTGCTGATGGCGGGGTATCGATGGCCGTCGGCGGTGAGTGTGTTCCACGGCATCAAGATGGCGTCGGCTCTGGGAATGGCCGGGGCCACGGGCTGGACGATTCTGTTCATGAGCGGAGCGCCGAGCAACGCTCTGGCGCCGTGTCTGGCGGCGGCCGGATTCGGGTTCCTGCTGCCGGAGCGGTGGCTCGACCGGTCGATCCGCGCTCGGGCGCGCCGGCTGCGGTTGGCGCTACCCCCGGCTGTCGATCTGATGGTGCTGGCGGTGGAGGCGGGCCAGGGGATGGACCAGGCTATGCTCGACGTGGCACAGGCCCTGGCTCCCCTGTACCCGGATCTGAGCGACGAGTTTGCTTTTGTGCATCTCGAGGTGCGAGCCGGGAAGAACCGGCAGGAAGCGTTGCGGAACCTGGCAGAGCGAAGCCCGGAACCGGAACTGAAGAGACTGGTGACCGTGCTGCTAGACGGCGATCGGTTCGGAACCAGTCTCGGGCCCGCGCTCCGGACACACGGCCACTACCTGCGCACACGGCTCCGGCAGAACGCCCAGGAGCAGGCGCGGAAGCTCGGTGTGAAACTTACCATCCCCACGTTCTTCCTGATCTTTCCAGCCGTGCTGGCGGTGACCCTTGGGCCGGCGTACTTGCTGCTCCGGGACAGCCTGGGGCGGCTTCTCAACAGCTTTTAAGAGGATCGGACCCGGGCTGGGGCCGCGACAGGGAGACCTTCGAAGTCGGATTTCCCGCACCGGGCCCGGACAGCCGTTCCAGCCGGCAGGCGAGGCGGGGCTCCGCTCCTGCACGTGGGGCGGTCCACGTTGCTCCCGCAGGCGACAGTCTGCGAGAATAGGACGACGTTGGTGAAGGGTTGCGCGGGCTGAATCCGGGCCCGGCGGTCGCCCTCCGAGGAGATGTGACGCAGTGAGAGAAAAAGGTGTTGTGAAGTGGTTCAATCCCGCCAAAGGCTATGGGTTCATCCAGCGCGCCAGCGGTGAAGACGTGTTCGTGCATTATTCGGCCATCCAGATGGAGGGCTACCGGACCCTGGACGAAGGCACGGAGGTCGAATACGATCTCAAGCAGGGGCCCAAGGGCTGGCAGGCCGAGAACGTGATGCGCGTGTAGCCGCCCGGTGAGATGCGGGGCCGGCGGGTGTCAGCGGGCCGAAAGATCCGATCCTGAGGCGCCCGGGCTCCCAGCGGACTCGGCGATTGGAGAACAGCGATGCGAGCGACAGTAGCAGCGGTTTTTCTGATGTCGGCTCTATGGCTCGGCGCTCTTCCGGCAGCCGCGGGGGAGGCCGGGTGGATCAATATGTTCGACGGCAAGACCCTGGACGGCTGGAAGGCGAACGAACACCCGGAAAGCTGGACCGTCAAAGACGGCTGCATCGTCGGCCACGGCGAGCGGAGCCATCTGTTCTGGATGAAGCGCAAATGCCGCGACTGCGAGTTCCAGGCCGAAGTGAAGATCAGCGACGGCGGCAATTCGGGCATGTACTTTCGGGCGCAGTTCATGCCGGGCTGGCCGAAAGGCTACGAGGCGCAAGTCAATTCGACCCACAAGGACTGGAAGCGCACCGGCAGCCTGTACAACTTCGTCAACATCAAGGAACAGCTCGTACCGCCGAACACGTGGTTCACCCAGCACATCATCGTCAAGGGCAATCACATCGTCATCAAGGTGAACGGCAAGAAGGTGGTGGACTACGTGGATGGGAAGAACACTTACACCGAGGGCTACCTGGCGCTACAGCAGCACGACCCGGGCAGCACGGTCTGGTACCGCAATCTGAAGATGCGCCCCCTGGATTGACGGTTCGGGGCGGCGCGGCTTTTCCACCAGCGAAACGTCCTCAGAGCACCCGGGTGATCTCATCGGCGGCGAAGGCCGGGAGTTCTTCCAGGTTGCCCGCGCCCGGGGCGACAACCTCTCCGATCACTGCCGCCTGAACCCCTGAGGCGGCGAGCATTTGTTCCACAGATTCCACCGCGTCCGGGCCGGCGGCGATGAGCAGCGACCCGGAGGCAAGCAGGCCCCAGGGATTCAAGCCTAAGGCGCTGCAGATCGTCCGGCATTCCGGCCGCACTTGGATCGCGCCGGGGTCGATTCTGAAGTCAGCTTCTCCGGCCTCGGCGAATTCCCGCAGGGCGGTGGCGATGCCGCCTTCGGTGGGATCGTGCATCGCCCGGACGCCGGGGATGCCGCGGACCAGCCGGGCGCAGGGGAGGATGGAGATGCCGGGATCCTCGAGCCAGCGGGCGGCGGCGTCGATGACGGCTCGCGATACGCCGGCTTCGAGAAGGCGTTGGGCGTGCTCCCGGGCCAGGACGGCGCTGCCTTCGAGAGCTACCGGGCCGGCCTGCAAGAGAAGATCTCCCGGGCGCATGTGGCGGCTGAGCTTCAAACCCTGTCTGGGCGCCGTACCCAGCAAGGTGGCGCAGAGCAGCGGGCGGCCGAGACCGGCGGTGATTTCCGTATGGCCGCCGATGAGGCAGATCGACGCGCGGCGGCAGGCCCCGGCCAGTTCGTCGAGTAGAGAGAGGGCGTCGGTTTCCGGCACGCCCTCCGGGAGCAGGACAGTGGTCAGGAGCCAGCGGGGCTCGGCGCCCATGACGGCGATGTCGTTGCTGTTGACCGCGATCAGGGAGTCAGCGGCGCCGCTGGAGGCCAAGGTGATGGGATCGGCCGCCGCCACCAGCAGCTCGGGGCCGCCGAGATCCAGCACGGCGGCGTCTTCGCCGGGCCGGGGACCGACGACAATCTCGTCTCCGGCCGCCGGCAATGAGGAAAGGAACCTGGTTAGCAGGGCCGCGGGAAGCTTACCCGTGGGCAGGCGCACCGTGCTATTCCTTATCTCCATCCGCGCCGGGGCGGGTGGGGCTTCTTGCCGCCCTCGCGGACTTTCTTGCGGCGCTGGGCCCGTTCCCGGCGGAGCTTTTCGTAGTCGGCGCGCTGTTCTTCGGTGAGCATCGCCATGATGGCTTCGCGCTGTGCCTTGATGATCTCGGACTTGCGGGGTTTGATCGTCTCTTCTTCGAGGGTCTGGAACTTTTCCCTGGTTTCGTCGAGGATCTGGTTGAGGCGCGCGACCTGGTCGGGGGTGAGGTGAAGGCGGGAGCGCATCGTCTCCACGTAGCGGGCCCGCCATTCCTCCGGCGACAAGTGCCGGCGCGCGGAGGCTTCGGCGGATCTGGTGCGGAACAGATGGTAGCCGAGCCCGCCGACGGCCACTCCGCTGAGGAAGACCAGGCTGAGCCAAAAGGCGAGAGTACGCGTAGAGCGGTTCATTGCGATTCGGGAGGTTCGAACGAGACGACTTCCATGTACGCCATCGTTTCCAGCGCCGGACTGCCTTCGAGCGTCTCGAGGTAAGTGGCGGTGTCGACCGGCGGTTCCGGGGCGCGGGGCAGCAACAGGTACACGCCCATCAAGAGGCAAAGGGTTGCCGCAGCGGCCACGAACCCGGCGGCCCATCGCGGGACCAGAGCGGGCAGGCGGCGGCGGGCCTCGATGCGCCGCCAAATCCCAGGCATGAATTCAGGACTGGGCGCCGGCGCCGGACACGCCTCCCGGTAGGCGGCGAACAGCCGGTCCAAGTCCTTTTGTTCGTCAGTCATTTCCGATGCCCTCGTTTCGATTCATCGGCTTCCCACTTGGTTGTGCGCGGCCGCCTGTGAGCGCCGGTAGGCGCGGAGCACACGCCGGCGGGCGCGAAACAGCCGGACTTTGAGAGCGTTTTCGCTGGCCCCGTAGATCTGCTGGAGTTCCTTCAGCGAAAGCCCTTCGATCTCCTTCAAGGTCAGCAGGATACGGTCTTCCTCGGAAACCTCGGCAAGCAAGGACCGCACGAAGTCCCGGAGGCGCCCCTTCCGCTCCTGCTCGTCACAGATGCGAGTGCCCTCGGCCGCATCGGCCAACAACATCTGCTGGTCGGAGAGATCCGCCATTCTCGTCTCCGGCCGCCTCCTTTGCCGCCGCAAGTAATCGTAGGCCGCGTTGACGGTCAGACGGTACAGCCACGGTTCGAAGACGTCGGGTGAGCGCAGCTGCTGTAAAGAGAAATAGAGGCGGACGAAGACCTCCTGCGCGACGTCCTCGACGTCTTCGGGGCGGCCGATGAGGCGGGCGATCGTCCCGAGGATTCGTTTCCGGTACGCCTGTACCAGCTCGTTGAAAGCCTCATCGTCACCCTTCCGGGCGCGCCGGACTAGCGAATCAGCAGGGTGCACACCGTCCATCCCACCCGGCACGCAGTCGGCGCGTTTCTTGCCGCACCCAAAACGAAAGGCGTGCCGCTCAACCGTCAGGTTACTAGTGGTCTGGGGCGGTTTTCAATGCCCGGCGCGTCCGGAAGGGCTGGACGCCTCATCGGGCAGGGCTTGCCACGCGGTCGCCGCAAGCCAAGACACCCGGGGAACTCGACGGTCCCAATCGTGCGGGGAGATCTGCCGGAGCAGACCGCGAGTATTCCTGAAGCAACGCAATGAGGTTCTCCACTACCAGGCGGCGCTGGTAGAGCCGTTGCAACATCTGATCGATATTCCGGGTTCCGGGGGAGGTGTACTGCTGTTTCCTCATGGTAGAAACTATACCAGTACTAGGAGTACTATGCAAGAAAAATTTGAGGTATTTGTGGGGATTTCTATACCCACATTTGAGGGTGTCGGCAGTGCCGTGCGGCGAGTCCGGGCCATGTTAAGATTGACAGTGCCCCGCTCAGTCGAATGAACTTCCTGGACGATTTGAACCCCGCGCAACGGGAAGCTGTGCGTCATTACGAAGGCCCGCTGCTGGTGCTGGCCGGCGCCGGGAGCGGGAAGACGCGTGTGATCACCTACCGCATTGGCTATCTGATCGAGGCGCATGAGGTTCCGGGACGCTCGATCCTGGCGGTGACCTTCACCAACAAGGCCGCCGAGGAGATGCGGGAGCGGGTACAGGCTTTACTGGCCGGCCATGGCCGTTTCGATCTGCCGCTGGTCTCGACTTTCCATTCGTTTTGTGTCCGGTTGCTGCGCCGGGACGGCGCCGGTCTGACGCAGTGGCGTCCGGGTTTCACGCCGGAGTTCGTGATTTATGACGAAGACGACCAATTGGCCACGGTGAAGGCGGTGTACCGGCATCTGGGACTGGACGAGAAGCTCCTTCCCTACCGGACGGCGCTCGCGCGGATCAGTCAGGCGAAGACCCGGGGGGTGACGGCGGTGGAGATGCACGCCCAGGCGACGGATCCGAACACGGCGCGGCTGGCGGTGATCTACGAGGAGTACGAGGCCAGGCTGCGGCGGGCCAACGCGCTGGATTTCGATGATTTGTTGCTGGAAGCGGTGCGGCTGCTGCGGCATGATGACCGGGTCCGGCGGGCATACAACGAACGTTTCCGGTTTCTGCTGGTGGACGAGTACCAGGACACGAACCGCACGCAATACGAACTGATGCGGCTGCTCACCGAGGCGCACCACAACGTGTGCGTCGTCGGGGATGAAGACCAGGCGATCTACAGTTGGCGCGGAGCCGACATCCGGAACATCCTGGAGTTCGAACGGGACTTTCCGGAGGCGGTGATCATCCGGCTGGAGGAGAACTACCGGTCCACGAAGAACATCCTCGAGGCGGCTGGAGCGGTGGTGGCGCACAACACCCAGCGCAAGGGCAAGACCTTGTGGACGCGGGCGCCGGCCGGGGAGAAACTCCGGCTCTATGAAGCTGCGGATGCGGAGAACGAGGCGCTCTACATCGCCGACACGATCCATGGCCTGCTCGAAAGGGAGCCGGAGGTCCGGGTGGCGGTGCTCTACCGGACGAACGCCCAGTCGCGGCAGCTCGAAGAGGCGCTGCGGCGTTACGGAATCGAGTACATGGTCGTTGGCGGGCTGAGCTTCTATCAGCGAGCGGAAGTCAAAGACGTCCTGGCGTACTTGAAGCTTACGCTGAATCCCCACGACGATGTCAGCCTGTTGCGGATCATCAACCGGCCGGCGCGGGGCATCGGGCGGGTTACGGTGGACCAGCTCCTGGCGCACGGCCGCGGCCGCCGTCTCTCGGCGTGGGAAGCGGTGGGATCGCTGCTCGAGGCGGGGGGCCTGCCGGCCCGGAGCCAGGCGGCCCTGGCGGCTTTCCGCTCGCTGTTGAGCGGTTTGATCGAAGCCGCACGGACCGAAGCCGTTGATCGACTCCTCAGCCGCATTGTGGAGGAGACCGGTTACGCCCGGATGCTGGAGGCAGCGGGCACTCCCGAAGCGGAGTCGCGGCTCGAGAACCTCAACGAGTTGATCAACGCGGCCGCCGACGCCGCCGCGCGGGGCGAATCCGTGGCCGAATTCCTCGACCACACGGCGCTGGTTTCCGATGCCGATCAGGTGGACCCGGCGGCGCGGGTGTCGCTGCTGACGATGCACAATGCCAAGGGGCTCGAATGGCCGGTGGTTTTCATCGCCGGGATGGAGGAGGGCCTTTTTCCACATATCCGGTCGCTCGAATCGGCCGATGGGATGGAGGAAGAGCGCCGACTGTGCTACGTGGCGATGACGCGGGCCCAGAAGCGGCTGTTGTTGAGCTGGGCGCGGGAGCGGCGGCGTTTCGGCGGCGGGTCGAACGAGCCGCGCCAGCCGTCGCGGTTTCTTGCCGAGATTCCCGAGAAGTACACGGTGAGGTTCGGCGAGTCGGCAGCTGCGGCAGCCGAAAGCCTGGATCTGTTCGCGGAGCGGCACGCCGTGCGGCGGGCGGTGGAGAGGAACACCTACACGGGAAAGACTTATAATTCACTAGAGAACATCGCCCAGTTTTTCCGGGAGCGAGGTCTCGAACCGCCCCGGGCAGCCGCCGAAGCGGAGGGGCGCCGGCAACGGACGAAGACTCCGCCGGCGGAGCAGCGTGAAAGGAAGCCCCGGAAGCGGTTCCGCTCAGGGGTCATGGTAGAGCACCCCCGTTTCGGGCGGGGGATGGTGCTCCGGCAGGAAGGCGAGGGCGATGAGGCGAAACTCACCATCAACTTTCAGGATTACGGCCTGAGGAAGATGGTGGTGAAATATGCATCGTTGAAGATAGCCGAATGAATACCAAGCACATCACCGACAGAGCCGAGCGCAAGAGGTTGAAACGGGAGGCGCGAAAGAAGGCGCCGGCGAAGCAGAAGAGGCCCCCCGACGTGCCCCGGGGCGCTCACAAGAAGAAGGTTCCGAAGATGGCCAAGGGGCAGAGCCGGCGGTAGAGGGCCGCTATTGCCTGGCAGCGGGCGCCGCCGATGTCATCGCAACTGTTCCGGACCAAGTCCATCGAGGCGCTGGTCGCTTCCGCGGAACGGGAAGACCGACGCCTGAAGCGCACTCTGGGGCCGCTGAGCTTGACCGCGCTCGGGCTCGGGGCGGTGATCGGGTCGGGAATCTTCGTTCTCACCGGGACCGCCGCCGCCGGTGAAACGCTGAGCTATCACTCGGTCTTGCACGCGCCGGTTCTGGACCTCTTCTTGCACGGATCGGCGACGGGGTCCACGATCGGACGGCCGGGCGCCGGTCCGGCGATTGCCCTCTCGTTCCTGCTGGTAGCGGTGGCCTGCGGCTTCGCGGCCCTGTGTTTCGCCGAACTGGCTTCGATGATCCCGGTGGCTGGCAGCACCTACACGTATGCCTACGCCACCCTGGGAGAGATTTTCGCCTGGATCATCGGCTGGGATCTGATTCTCGAGTACGCTGTGTCCAACATGGCCGTGGCGGTGGGATTCTCCGCCTATTTCAACGACATACTGGACAATGTCTTCGGCTTGCAGATCCCCCCTCAGCTTGCCCAACCGATGATCGTCGGCGGTGAGTTCTCGGGCGCCTGGTTCAACCTGCCGGCGACGCTGATCCTGGTGATCCTGACGGTGATCCTGGTGCATGGGGTGCGCGAGAGCGCCCGGACGAACAACGCGATGGTGATGGTGAAGATCACGGCCATCCTTATTTTCGTCATCGCCGCCGCCAGAGCCGTGGATCCGGGCAATTGGCATCCCTTCATGCCGAACGGCTGGCAGGGGGTGCTGACGGGCGGGGCGATCGTGTTCTTCACCTACATCGGCTTCGATTCGGTCTCCACGGCGGCCGAGGAATGCCGGAAGCCGCAGCGGGACCTGCCTATCGGGATCATCGCCACACTGGTGCTGTGCGCCATCCTGTACACGTCGGTGGCGCTGGTGCTGACGGGAATCGCGGACTGGCGCACCCTGAACAATGCGGCGCCGGTGGCCAACGCGCTCAAGGCGATCGGAATGGACGGCGTGCGCCGCTGGGTGAGCATTGGAGCGGTGGTGGGCATGGTCTCGTCGCTGCTGGTGTACCAGTACGGGCAGGCGCGGATTTGGTTTGCCATGTCCCGGGACAAGCTCTTGCCTGACGTCTTCTCGAAGGTGCACCGGAAGTACCGCACACCGCATGTCAGCACCTGGGTGGCCGGGCTGGCGGTGGGGATTCCGGCCGGGATTTGGGACATTGGGACGTTCGCCGACCTTTCCAACATCGGCACCCTGTTTGCGTTCATCGTAGTATCAGCGGGGGTGATCCTGCTGCGCAGGCGGCAGCCGGAAAGACCCCGCGGGTTCCGCGTTCCGCTGGTGCCATGGCTGCCGCTGCTCTCGATCGGCTGCTGTTTGCTGCTGATGCTGAGCCTGCCGCTCGAGACCTGGCTGCGCTTTGGCGTCTGGCTGGTGATCGGAATGGGAATCTATTTTGGATTCAGTAAGAAACGGAGCGAACTCGCACAATGAGACCACTGATCTTCCTGCTGGCGGCCGGCGCTCTGGCGTGGCCGCAAACGGGCCATGAACGCCACCATCCACCGCGGCACGAGGGCGCCTATGAGCGGGCGCTCGAGGCTCCCTCGCGCGCCGAATGGCAGCAGCCGGACAAGGTGGTGGCCGCGCTGCGACTGCGTCGAGACGAGGTGGTAGCCGACATCGGAGCGGGGACGGGCTACTTCACGCGGCGCTTCGCACCGCTGGTGGCCCGGGTGTATGCCGTGGACATCAGCGCGAAGCGGCTGGAGCGCGTGGCAGAGGCGGGCTTGCCGAACGTGAAGATCGTTCACGCCGATCCCGACGATCCGAAACTGCCGCCCCAATCGGTAGACACGATCTTCTTCTGCAACGTGCTGCACCACATCGCGGAACGCCCGGCCTATTTCGAGAAACTGGCTCGGGCGCTGAAGCCGGACGGGCGGGTAGTGAACATAGACTTCTACAAGCGGGAGCTGCCGGTGGGGCCGCCGGTCTCGATGAAGCTGACCGCAGAAGAGGTGACCAAAGAGTTCGAGAAGGCCGGCTTCCGGCTGGCCGAGCAGTTCGACTTCCTGCCTTACCAGTACTTCCTGATCTTCGAAAAGAAGTGATCCGGCGCCCCGCGCTTGCGGGGGCGCCGGCGGTTTGGTTTCGTTCTCCTGCAACTTGACAAGGGTCCCTGCCGGGCGAATAATCGGGCAAGTCCGGGAGGGACTCATGGACCGCAGAGCCTTTCTATCCGCAGGCGTGGCGCTGGCGGCCGGTGGGCAGCAGGCCCGGCCGCAGACGGCGGCTCCTCGAACGCCGATTCCCCTCGAAAAGCAATCTGACTTGAAGATCACCGGCGTGCGGCTGGTGCGGGTGCGCCCGCGGCGGCCGCTGCCGAAGTACGAGCCGGCGCCGGGGGCGTGGTCCACGGGTGGGGTGGAGGTGGCCAGCCCGATGTCGGTCTATCCGAAGTACAAGGCGCGGCGGTCGCTGTTCATGCCGGAGCCCGGGGCGCTGGGCGGTTTCTGGGTGGAGATCTCGACGAATCAGGGGATCAGAGGCTACGGTCAGGGTGGAACGGCAGGCGGCCGGATCGTCGAGGGGCATCTGAGGAAGCTGCTGGTGGGCGAGAACCCATTCAACGTCGAGCGGATCTGGGACATCCTGTGGCGCTCGACGATGTACTACGGCCGCAAGGGGGCGGTGATCCACGCCATCAGCGGCGTGGATCTGGCCCTGTGGGACGTCATCGGGAAGGCGACGGGGATGCCGGTCTACCGGCTGCTGGGCGGGGAGACGAAGGAGAGGATCCCGGCTTACTGCACGGGCAACGACATCGAGCAGCACGTCGAGTTCGGCTTCAAGAGGCTGAAGCTGGCGATGCCGCACGGACCGGCCGACGGCCGCGAGAGCCAGCGGAAGAACGTAGAGCTGGTGAAGCGGGCGCGGGCGGCGCTGGGTCCGGACGGCGACATCATGCTGGATTGCTGGATGGCCTGGACCGAGCGGTACACGCTGGAGATGGCCGAGCTCCTCGAGCCGTACCGGGTCTACTGGATGGAGGAGTGCCTGCCGCCGCACGACTACGCCGGGTTCGGGCGGCTGCGGAAGAAGATCACCTGGACGCGGATCGCGACCGGCGAGCACGAATACACGCGCTACGGCTTCCGGCAGTTGCTCGAGCGCGAGGCGGCCGAGATCTGGCAGCCGGACATCCACTGGTGCGGGGGGCTGACGGAGCTGCGGCGCATCGGGGCGCTGGCGGCGGCCTACGACATCCCGGTGATCCCGCACGGGGGCGGCAGCCGGGACAGCGTCCACTGGATCATGGCGGCGGTGAACAGCCCTTGGGCGGAGCTATTCATGCCGCCGCCGGGCGGTCCGCCGGAGGTCTACCGGCAGTACGAGGAAGACAACTTGCTCACGCGGGGGCCGGAAGGGATCTACACGCGGCCTTCCGAGAAGCCGGGCTTCGGCTGGGACATCGTGGTTAGTTGATCCGGGGCCTCGTTGCAGCGCCGCCGGGCTGCCGAGCGGTCTTGTTGAGCGACCGTCTCAGGTGCTCTGGTTTGAAAGTGCCGGCGATGCGGCCGGCGGCCCGGGAACGTGCAAAGGGCGGGGGCGTAGTGGGCAAGCCGATGTTCCCCTGAGGCCGGGGCCGTTCTTCTTCTTAGATCCGGGGCTCGAAAGCCATCAGGCCGGTTCCGGTACGGGCGGAACGATCGAACTATTGCCGTCAACCCAGGGGAGGATTAAGGTGGGGGAGGTCACACGGAGGTCAAATGAATTCGAAGAAAGAGAAGATACTCCAGACCGTGGCGGAAAGGATCCGGAGGCGGGCGCCTGATCTGGAAGTGGAGGAGCTGGTCCGGATCGGGGCGGAGGCATTGCGGAAGGCGCCGAGACGTCCGCGGCGGGTGCCGCAAAGCGTGTACTTGTGCCACGTGATCCGGGCGGCGCTGTTGAGCCATTTGTTGGAGCGGTCGACGTTCGCGAGCGATCTTCTCCGGCTCCAGCGGGCGCTGTGTTCTTCGGTGACGCCCTTGCGGGACCGCGCCGGGCGGGTAGTGGCGTTGCCACAGGCCGAGCGGCGGCCGGCGTGAATCCGCATTGCGGCTTCGGTTTGCCAGGGAGAGCGCCGGATTCGCGAGGGCCGTGGGGCGGGTTGCCCTGCGTGGGAAATCAAAGGGACGGGATGAAGCGGCGGTCGGTCCGCTTCATCCCCGCGGTGCGCCGGCGACTGCCCGCCGGTTGGAGTCGGCCGGCGCGCCAAGTCCGTCCTGGTCGTCCCAAACGCTGGCGATCGAGGTGGCCGACTGAAACGCCGTGTGGATCCGTGGGAAGCTCCAGCCGGCCATCCTCAGAGCGATCACGTGGTCCGGCGCGACGCCATAGCAGGCGCTGGCCAGCATCACGTTGACGAGGTTTACGACGTCGTCATCGCCAAACATTTGGGATTTCCAGGCCCCGCAGATCCCGCGGCGGTAATCGCGGTAGGGCCGGGTCCGTGAGGCGCGGTTGCCGGCGCCCAGAGCGACGTGAAATGTCTCCGGCTGGACGTGGTGCTCCAGTAAGAGCTCGCTCCACGGCCGGCCTGCCAGGTGCTCCCTCGCCACCTCCTCCGACGTAATTCCGGCATGACGGGAGATGTGGAACACCACCGGAGTTTCTATCGTCTCGCGGCACAGGAGCCGCACCTCATCGATTTCGACCTGCGGGGCCTGGAAAAAATTTCCGACCGCCCGGAAGAAATTTCGCGCGTCGCCGCCGCTGCACGTGCTCTCCACCGGCGGCCGGGAGTGCCGCAGGAGGAGAGCCGTGAAGGCTATCTCAGCGTTGACAAACGAGTTGTCTCCACGGCGGCGGAGGGGCGGCAACGGAGATTCCATAGGTTTTCCCTTCGAAGCCTTGCACCTCTGGTGCCAACTCCAGGTCCGGCTAGGGGATTCCCGGCCGGTGTGGCTGAAGAGGGGCCTTCAGGCGGGGTCCGGGGCTCGGCGCGTTCGAAAGAACGGGACCGCGGTGGAATCGACTTATTCTTGATCGAGAACCGCCTCTACGATCAACTGGAGCGTAGCCTCGTAAGGATTGCCGGGCGGCGCCGAGTACTGCCAGTCGTCCCGTGATCCGTCGTACACGAACCCCGGCTCATCCGGTTCTGCGACTCCTGTGTTCTTGGGGTCGAACTGGCCGTCGCGACCGCCCATCTTGAAGGCGGCGAGATCGAGCGACGGCACGACGTAGATGCAGTGTCCGCCAGAGCCGGCCTTCCAGACGGCGTCCGGGGGGACGCGGGGGATGCGGCCCCGGGCGTTCACGCGGAACTGGAGGCTGTAATCGGTGTGGGGGTTGTAGGGCGACGGACGGCCGCAGTGGCGGACGTAGGACGCGGGGACGAGTTGCCGGCTGCCCCAGCGGCCTTCGCGCAGGAGAAGATAAGCGAAACGGAGCATGTCCCTGGGGCGGGGCGCGATGCCGCCTCCTCCGGGCGTGTGGCCGAGGTTGTACTGGCGGTAACCCCAGCCCCAGCGCCCCCAGCCTAGGGGGCGGGCGAGGCGTTCGCGGACGAAATCCTCCAGCTCCATACCGGCGACGTGGCGGAGGACGACGCTCACCAGGTGGGCCGAAGAAGTGGCGTAGGACCAACCGCCGCCGGGTTCGCACCACAAGGTGATCGTGTTCCGCTCGCCGTCCATCTTGCCGAAGGCCATACGGTCGAGCATGGCGATCCAGCCGTCGGGGCCGGGGGGATCGAGCGTCACTTCGCGGCCGTGAACGATGCCGGGGTTGTTGCCCCGGATACCGCCGGTCATGGCGAGTAACTGGCCGAGCTTGATCTCGGCTTTGCGGGGGTCGCTCAACGGGAAGGCCTCGGCGGGGAGATAATCCGGGTGGAAGACCTTCTGGTCGAGACCTTGGGGGAAGCGTTCGGCTTGCTCGGCCAGCAAGATGCCCATAGCGATGCTGGTAAACGACTTGCCGATGGAGCCGGTGTTGGGAGTGGCCTCGGGATGCGCGCGGCCGAAGTAGCGCTCGTAGACGAGCCAGCCGTGGCGGGCCACCAGAAGGCCGCCGTGTTTGGTCGTCTTCTGGATGTAGTCGAAGGCGCGGTCGAGGGCGACGGGGTCGAGGCCGGTGAGGCGGCGGGCGGCGGACAGGCTGGACGGGCGGCGCCAGCCACCGGCGCTGTCGGGTTCGGGGAAGTAGTCTTCAGCGGGGGACGCCGCGGCGGCGACGCCGATCAGGGCCGGGGCGGCGAGCAGGCGTCTCCGGGTAATCCCGCGGGGCGATGCCATGCGCCCATTACATCACGCGGGGCGGTATGCGGCAGAACCAGGTGGTGTAGCGGCCGGGGCCGTCCTGGCGGCAGTAGACGGCGACGCCGCTGTTGGTCATCAGCTCGATGAGGGGCTCGGGACGGAAGGAACTGGTGAGCTGGATGAGCTCGCCTTCTTCGAGCGTAGCCAGGTACTGGCGGATCGGGCCGGCGGGGTGCTGGCCGGTTTCGAGCATCTTGTCGGCGTCGAGCGAATAGCGCACGCGGGAGGGATCCAGCCAGGGCGGGGCGGAGGAATCCGCGGGGCCGGATGTTTCCGCAGCCTCTATTGGACCTGCCGGCTGGCCGGTGGCCTCGCGCACCTTGAGGACCAGATCCCGAACGCTGACGCCGCCGATGCGGGCGGCCTGCTCCAGGGTGGCGACCTTGGCGACGGTCCGCCGGAGGACCGGATTCTTCAGTTTTCGAAACGCCGGCACCCACTCGGCCAGCGTGTCGTCGAGGCCGGGGAAGGCATCCAGTAATTCGCCGACCTTGGTTTGCGGGGTAATGACGATGCTCATTGGATCTCTCCTTGCGCCTGCGGCTGCTCGTCGTATTGAAGCAAGCGGCGTTCGCCTTCGAGTTTCCGGATGCGGGTGACGTCCTGGGTGACCTCGAGCGTGCCCATGTACTCGCCCTTTTCGTCGCGCACGGCGAAGTAGCGGATATGGACGAAGCGGCCGCGGAAGTCGATCCAGAACTCGGCGACGCTCTGGCGGCCGGCGCGGAAGTCGTCGAGGATCTGATCGACGATGGAGACGCTGCGGGGCGGGTGGCAGTGCTGGACTTTGCGCCCGATGATGGCCTTGCTGCGGGGGAAGATGCGGTCAGGGCCTTCCGAGAAAAAGGCGACGCGGTCCTCGGCGTCCACGAAGGTCAAATCCACCGGCAGGGTCGAGAAGATGTGGATGAGCTGTTTCAGGCTCAGGGTGCCGGTGGGCAGCCGGATCGCCTCGGAGGTGGGGATCTTCAGCGCCTCGGGGATGATGGCCTCGGGCGGCTGGTAGCCCTCGCGGGGCTCCACCAGGCACCAGCCGTAGCGCGGCGAGGAGGCCCAGATCTCGGCCCACTCGTCGTCGGTGAAGGTATCCAGGCACATGGGCAGGAGGATGTTCTCCTCCTTGTAGATCATCTCCTCGACGGCCTGGAGGGCGGCTTCGGCGACGGTCTCGGCGACGATCTTCCACTCGGCGGCGGTGGCGCCCTGCTGGGAGAGGGCCTCGCCGAGGGTCTCGAGCAGGTCGCGCACCTCGTCGTCCTTGCCCCACATGACCTTGGAGGGGCCGGTGATGCCGTGGCGCTCCAGGCAAGGGAACAAGGTGTGCTCCTTGCGCTGGTAGTGCTTTTCGATGTCCATCAGGTCGTTGTAAGCCTGGCGCCACTCGAGCAGCAGCGGGCCGGGGTCGGCGTCGTCGCGCAGCTTCTTGATCTTCGCCATCGCCTCGCGCATCCGGAGGATGACGCCCTGCAGCGCCTCGTTCTCGCGGCGGAAGGTATCGACCGGATGGCCCGGGGGGACGGTCTTCGGGGGAGGCTGGACGAGGACTTCCCGGGTGACCTGGGAGTGCAGGTCGCACATGGACTGGATCTCTTCGGCGGGCATGCCTTCGGCCATGAGCTCCTGCTCCATGGCGACGATTTCGGAATAGTCCGTCTGCCGGACGAGCTCTTTGAGGCGGTCCTTGACGGTTTCCGGCGGCTCGCCGGCGTGCAGTTTCTTGATGATGTCTTTCAAGGTGCGGACCCGGTGGGCCCGGTTGTCGATGAGTTCGCTCATCCGCTGCTCCCTCTGTGGATGCCCAGTCGGCTGGTGATCTGGTTCCAGGATAGGGGCCGGGGGCGGGTTTATCGATGACTTTGGTCACACGGCGGGCGGCAAATGCGGGGCCACCGCGGCGGCGCTGTATCCCAGAAGAAAGAAGCGGCGGGCCCTCAATCCAGGGCGGCGGGCGTACGCTGCATGGCGGCGTGGCACTGGCGGCACTCGGGCCGGTAGCCGTGGGCGGCGCGCAAGGCGGCGGGGGCCTGGGCGCCGATGTGGCAGAGGGCGCAGTTCTCGCGGTTCTGGATGTGATGCGGGATGAGGGGCGGCGAGATCGGCGTCTGCCGGAGACCCCGGGCCGGCCACCAGAGCGGGGTGACCTCGTTCTCGACGAACACCTCGGTGGTCTTGCGCTCGACGTGGCACTGGCGGCAGTCGCCCCAGGCCGGGTGCGTCCGCGGCGGGGCGATGCGGTCGGGGTTGTCGAGAGCGCCGGGCTCGTGGCAGTTGGCGCAGTTCTCGCGGCCGAGGGATTCGACGCCGTGGGGGATCACCGGGGGCGCCCCGTCGTAGAGGCGGAGCGCCCGGCGGGCGGCGAGCAGCTCGGCGCGGCTGGGTTCGGTTTCCGTTGCCTGCTGCTGATCCTGGGCCGGGGCCGAGCAGCCGGCGAGGAGGCCGGCGAGCAGAGCGGCGAAGATGGCGATGGCGCGGGACATCAGACTTTCTCCAGGCGCACGGCGCATTTCTTGTAGTCGGGCTGCTTCGAGATGGGGCAGTGGGCGTCGAGGGTCAGCAGATTGGGCAGTTTGGACTCGTCGAAGAAGGGGATGAAGACCAGGCCCCGCTGCGGGACGCCGCGGCCCCGGACGGAGGCCTTCAAGGTGAGCTCGCCGCGGCGGCTGACGACCTTCACCAGGGCGCCGTCGCTGACGCCGAGCTCGCGGGCGTCCTCGGGGTGGATCTCGACGAAGGGTTCCGGCATGGCCTGGTAGAGCTGCTTGACGCGGCGGGTCATGGTGCCGGTGTGCCAGTGCTCGAGGACGCGCCCGGTGGTGAGCCAAAATGGGTACTCGTCGTCGGGCGATTCCGGCGGCGGCTGGTAGGGCCGCTGCCAGATGACGGCGCGGTTGCCGAGCTTCTTGTTGCCGTAGAAGGAAATGCCCTCGCCGGGCTTGACGTAGGGGTCGTAGCCTTCGCGGTAGCGCCAGCGCGTCTCGCGGCCGTTCACCACGGGCCACCGGAGGCCGCGGTTGCGCCGGAGGTCGTCGTAGGAGGCGACGTCCTTGCCGGCGCCTAGGGTCCACTGGCGGTACTCCTCGTAGAGGCCGCGGGCTTGTTCCTCTTCGGTCTTCCAGGGGAAGAGCTTGCCGTAGCCCATGCGGCGGGCGATCTCGATGGTGATCCAGGAATCGGGCCTGGCTTCGCCGGGCGGATCGACGAGCTTGTCCCACTGCTGGGTGCGGCGCTCGGAGTTGCCGAAGCAGGCCTCGCGCTCCACCCACATGGCGGCAGGCAGGATGACGTCGGCGATCTCGGTAGTGGCGGTGGGGTAGACGTCGCAGACGACGATGAACGGCTTGTGCTCGGCGATGCCCTTCTTGAACCAGTTGAGGTCCGGCAGGGTGACCATCGGGTTGGTCACCTGGATGATGATGCCCTTGAGCTTGCCGGTGGCCAGGTTCCGGAACATGGCGATGGTGTGCATCGAAGGCTTGGCCGGAAGCGACTCGACGGGGACGTCCCACATCTTGGCGGCGAAGGCGCGGTGCTCGGGGTTGTCCACGCGGCGGCCGCCGGGCAGGGCGTGGGTGAGGGTGCCGACCTCGCGGACGGTGCCGCAGGCCGAGGGCTGGCCGGTGAGCGAGAACGGGCCGTTGCCCGGCTCGGAGATCTTGCCGGTAAGCAGGTGGATGTTGTAGACGAGGTTGTTGATCCAGGTGCCGCGGGTGTGCTGGTTCATGCCCATGCACCAGAGCGAGACGACCTTCTTGTTGGGGTCGCCGTAGAGAGCGGCCACCTGTCGGATCTTGGCGGCGGGCACGCCGGAAACGTTTTCGGCGTATTCGGGGGTGTATTTCTCGAGGAAACGGCGGTAGGCGGCGAAGCTGGTGATCTCGTTGCGCATCGGGTTGGGGGCCGAGGTGCCGCGGAGGCCGTAGCCGATGTTCTCCTCGCCGCGCTTGAAGACGCAGTGGCGGCGGACGAACTCCTCGTCCACCCAGCCGTTGTTGACGATCTCGTGGGCGATGGCGTTGGCGATGGCCAGGTCGGTGTGGGGCTTGAATTCGAGGAAGAGGTCGGAGCCCTCGGTGGTGCGGGTCCGGCGGGTGGCGATGTCGACGAGGACGACCTGGGGGACCTTCTGTTTGCGGGCGCGGATGCGGCTGAAGAGCACCGGGTGCATCTCGGCCATGTTGTTGCCCCAGAAGACGAAGACGTCGGCCAGGTCGAAGTCGTCGTAGCAGCCCATCGGCTCGTCCTTGCCGAAGGTGGTGAGGAAGCCGGTGACGGCGCTGGCCATGCAGAGGCGGGCGTTGGCCTCGATGTTGTTGTTGCCGACGCCGGCGCGGATCCACTTGGAAGCGGCGTAGCCGTCCTGGATGGTCCACTGGCCGGAGCCGTAGACGGCGATGGCGCCCTTGCCGTGCTCGTCGATGAGCTGTTTGAACTTCGAGGCGACCAGATCGAGGGCCTCGTCCATGGAGACCTCTTCGAGCTTGCCGTTGCGGCGCACGAGGGGCCTGGTGAGGCGGTCCTTGGCGTACAAGATCCCCGGCAGATGGTAACCCTTGACGCACAGCAGGCCAAGGTTGACCGGGTTCTGGCGGTCGCCGGCCACGGCGACGACCTTGCCGTCGCGGACGCCGACCATGACGCCGCAGCCCGTGCCGCAGAAGCGGCAGGGAGCCTTGCTCCAGGCGACGCCGTCGTCGTCGAGGATCGCCCCGGCCTCCGTGCTGCAAGAGGAGGCGAGGCCGCCCAGGACGGCGGCGCTCCAGGCGGCGGCCGTCCGTTTCAGGAATTCGCGGCGGGATTCGGTGCTTGCCATGATGACTCTGCTCCCTTGCCTTCGCTCCATGTCACGTTCGCGCGGCCGCTCCAGGCGCGGTGGCCACGTCTTCGATGTTGGTGAACGTCACCCAGGCCGACAGCACGCCGGGCAGGGCGGCGAGCCAGTCGACGCAGGCGCGGTCCTCTTCGAGGGTCGCCGTATCGGTGACGACGATCAGGTGGTTTCCTTGACGGCCGCGCACCTCGGCTTCCGGGCGCCCGGCCACGCGGCGGCGGACGGCGTCCACCGCCGCTTCTTGACACATCAGGACGAGTCCGGATACCGGCATTACTGTGCGTACCTCTTCTTGAACTCTTCGGCCGCCTTCTTGCGGGCCGCACGTTCGGCGGGGCTCATGCGGCCGAGGAACCACTTGTGCATGTCCGAGTCGAGGATCTGGTTGAGGCGCGCCTCGATGCGGGCGGCGGCGGCCGCCTTGCCGTGGCGCCGGCCCTCGGCGAGCACCTCGCGAAGCTGCGGGACGAACTCCATGTAGAAGCGCTCGGCAACCTCGTAGAAGCCGTGCCACTGGGTGTAGTCGGGCCCCATCATGGCGGCGCCGTGGCGGGCGCGCCGGCCCTCGTGGTGCCAGAGGTAGAAGTAGGTGAACTCGAGCTCCTCGTCGAACTGGATTTCGGTGAGCAGCCCCTCCTTGCGGGCCATCTGGAACAGCTCGGTGGCCGGCTTGCCGAACTTCTCGTTGTAGAGGTTCACGGCGTTGTCGAACTGCACGTACCAGTTCTTCACCCACTCGGTGGCGTGGCAGGAAGAGCAGACCTCCTGCATGTCCTTGCGGCGCTGCTGCCAGCTCTTGACGCGCTTGCCGGCCTTGATGGCGGCGGCGTCGATCTTCTCGGAGACCGGCGGCCGGAGGGTCCAGGAGATGCGCTCGCCGACGTCGTGGGTGACGGGCAGGTTCTTGGTGGCGCCCATGTGGCAGACGCTGCAGGTGGGGCCCTGCTCGAAGTCCTTGCCTGGGATCCACTCCTTGGCTTCCATCAACGGTTCGAAACGGGCCCGGTTGGCCTCGAACGCGATGCCGTGTTTGGACTCTTGGTAGATCTCCTTCTGGGGGTGGTCCGGCCCGAGGTGGCACCGTCCGCAGTTCTCCGGCGCCCGGGCCTGGGCCCGTGAGAAGTTGTGCCGGAGGTGGCAGGCCGAACAGGAGCCGCGGGAACCGTCAGGGTTGAGGCGGCCGATGCCGGTGTTCGGCCAGGTGGCCGGATCGAGCTTGCCGTTGTCGAGCACTTTGATCTCGGCGCCATGGCACTGCAGGCAGCCGCTGACGGCGGCCGGCGACGGCTTTACCTTGTTGCCCTGGGCATCGAACTCGACGAAGCCCTCGACTACCTCGGCCAGCACGTTATCGAGCGAGCCAAGGATCTGGCCGGCTGAGGCGTGGTGGGAAGCCTGGAACTCGGCGGCCTCGCGCTCGTGGCACTGGGCGCAGTCCTTGGGGCTGACCACGGTGGCGATCAGACGACCCTCATGCTGGTAGGCGTCGACGTCGCCTTTCTCCGCCTGGTGGCATTGCAGGCAGCCGATGCCCGACTTGGCGTGGGTGGAGATCTCCCACTGGCCGACGATGCCGGGGCTCTTGACGCGGTGGCAATCGACGCAGTCCTTGTTTTCACTGGTGACCACGGCGTCGGGCGCTTTCACCACGCGCCGGCGGCCTCCTTCGACCCAGGCCACGATGGTCAGGGCGGCGAGGAAGAAGAATGCAAGTGCAATGATGATTTTTTGCTTCTGATCGAGAGACATGGTTTTTCTCAGTGCAGCAGGTGCAGGGACTCCCAGACGGTCAGCGTCAGGAGAGAGATTACGGCGCCGGCGCCGATCCAGATCGAGAGTTCACTGTCGGGCCGGCGTTTGCGGATGCGGGCGTCGATGAGCGGCCAGAAGAAGATCAGGGCGATGAAGAGGCCTTGGGTGGCGACGGCCGCCTGTTCCGGCATCAGCTTGAGCCAGCGGAAGGCCCAGAAGAAGTACCATTCCGGCTTGATATGCTCCGGCGTGACCAGCGGGTTGGCCTTGGGCCCGAGGCCGGCCGGGAAGACGATGGCCAGGAAGGTGAGGATGAACATCAGGAACAAGGCCACCGCGATCTCGGTGAACAGATGGTCGGGAATGAACGGGAACCGCTTGGCATCCGGGCCGGCCGGGGATCCTAGAGGGGAGACGCCGTGGGTGCGCATCAGCAGCAAGTGGCCGAGAAGAACCACCACCATCAGGGTCGGTAAGGCGCCGATGTGGAAAACGAACAAGCGCGTGAGCATATTGGACCCGACGTGGGATCCGCCGCGGAGGAACCCGGCCAGATCAGGGCCAATCAGGGGAATCGACTGGAGGATGTTGGCGGCCACGGTGGCGCCCCAGAAAGAGAGCTGCTCGTAGACGAGCGAGTAGCCGGTGAAGCCGAAGCCGAGCGTCAACAGCAGCAGCAGGACGCCCAGCATCCAGTTGCCTTCCCGCGGGCGGCGGTAAGCGCCGGTGAAGAAGACGCGCATCATGTGCAGCAAGACGGCCACGATCATGAGGTTCGCCGACCACTTGTGCAGGCTGCGGATGTACCAGCCGAAGCGGACTTGGTTGGTAATAGCGGCGACGCTCTCATAGGCCTGGTCCGGCGTGGGCACGTAATAGAACGTGAGCAGCACGCCGGTGACGGCCTGAATGATGAACAGGTAGGCGGGAGTGCCGCCGAGGCACCACCACCAGCGCTTGAGGTGTCCGGGGACGGGCTCGGAGCCCATCGAGATCAAGACCTGCTGGTCGACCGGGAAGCGCTCGCGGAGCCAGTCGTTGGCCCGCACCAGCGCGGAAGCAACGCGGCTCATACCTCCTCCACGACGGCATAGATCGAGTTGCCCTCGACGAGGATTTCGTAAGGCTTCAGGTTGCTGCCCGACTGAGCCGGCGGGCCGGCGACGGCGACGCCGCCGGCGGTGAAGACTCCGCCGTGGCACGGGCAGACGAACTCTTCCCGGCGCGCCTCCCAATGGACCTTGCAGCCCAGGTGCGGGCAGCTATTGGAGAAGGCGATGAAAGTATTGCCGGTGACCGGGTTGATCTTGCCGGTGTTCGAGATCAGCAACTGATCGCCGGTGGGCAGGTTCACGGCCTTGCTGGCGCCGGGACGGATCTGGTCAGAGAAGCCAAGGAAAACGCGGATGCGACGCGGCGGCTTCGGGGCGGGAAAGACGAACTTCAGTGCATAAGATGCGAATACCCCGTATGCGGCCCCAACAGTAGCGAGGAAACCGCCGAAGAGGAACTTACGCCGCGCCACCCAGCCGACGATGTCGTTTGCATTGAATGACTTCTGGTTCAACACGCCCCCTTGTGCCGGCACTTGCCCGGCCGGCGTTTGCTTTGCTCTGTGATCTCATCCCTGATTTTTCCAGCCGTTCCGGGGGTGCTCAGTGACTAAAGTCACAGAAAGAGAGAAAAATATCTGGTTGATCTATTTAGTGTATGATGCATCTCACTGTCTCTCCATCGAGCGCCCTGATCCGCGGGGGGCGCCCATGATTCGACGTTCGATTTGGACTGCACTGGCATGCGTGCTGCTCTCACCCGGCCTCCTGTCGGCCGGCGACCCGGCCTTCACCGCGAGCTTCCGCAGCCGCCTGGAGCTGTGGGACTGGTTCCAGGCCGACGCGAACAACGGCTACGCCTTCTCGGGCAACATCTTCCGCTTCGGCGCCGAACAGAAGCGGGAGAAACTGGACTGGAGAATCGAGTTCGCGGCCCCGGTGCTGCTCGGGCTGCCCGATGACGCGGTCGCCCCGGCGCCGCAAGGGGCGCTCGGGCTGGGCCCGGTCTATTTCGGGTCGAACAAACGGAACCGGAACACGGCCATGGTGTTTCCCAAACAGGCCTATCTGCGGTTTCACTCAGGGGGGAGCGGCGGGCATTCGCTCCGTCTCGGCCGGTTCGAGTTCCTGGACGGGGCCGAACGGAATCCCACGAGCAAGACTCTGGCCGTGCTCAAGAACACCCGGATCAAGCAGCGGCTGATCGGGCCGTTCGGGTTCACGCACGTGGGCCGCAGCTTCGACGGCTTTCACTATTCCTGGAGCCGTGGTGCGGCCAATGTGACCGCCGTGGGCGCCCTGTCTACCCGAGGCGTTTTCCAGGTGGATGGCTGGGGCTGGACGAACACCGGTTTCGGCTACCTGGCCTACTCCCGGGGCTTGGGCTCGGGGCCGAGCGAAGGGGAGCTGCGGGTCTTCGGTATCTACTACCATGACTGGCGGCCGATCGGCAAGACCGACAACCGCCCCCTGCCGGTGCGGAAGGCGGACCACGCCAACGTGGCGATCTGGACGTTCGGCGGCCATTACATTCATGCGCTCGAGACCGGCGCGGGTACCTTCGACGTGCTGGCCTGGGGGACGGGTCAGACCGGCCGGTGGGGGGTGCAGGACCAGGCCGCCTGGGCGGCCGCCCTGGAAGGCGGCTGGCAGCCCGGGGGGCCGGCGGCGCTGAAGCCGTGGCTGCGGGGCGGGTGGTTCCGCTCGAGCGGCGACGGAGATCCCACCGACGGGAAGCATAAGACGTTCTTCCAGATCCTGCCGACGCCGCGGGTCTACGCGCGCTTTCCCTTCTACAATTTGATGAACCTCGAGGACCGGTTTGCCGAGCTGGTTCTCCGGCCGCACCCCAAGGTGTTGGTGCGCAGCGATGTCCACTGGCTGCGCCTGAGCGAGACGAATGACCTGTGGTACCTGGGCGGCGGCGCGTTCAATCCGTGGGTGTTCGGCTACGTGGGACGGCCGAGCTTCGGGGGACGCGGGCTGGCGACGCTCTATGACGTGAGCGTAGACCTCCAGGTGACGAAGAAGTTGAAGCTGGCCGGCTACTACAGCTTCGCCAACGGCAAGAGCGTCATGCGGGCGATCTATCCGGACGGCAAGAACGCGCAGTACGGGTACCTGGAACTCTCTTACCGGTTCTAAAGCGAGGCCCGGGCGTTCTCAGAAGCGGAACTCGCACCCGAACCGGAGAAAACGCGGGGGCTGGATGGCGACCGGCAGCCGTTCCTTGAAGCCGCGTCCGGTGAGGTCGTGCTCCCGCAGGTGGAGGCCGAGGTTGGGCAGGTTGAAGATGTCGGCGACGAGGCGGAGTGTCCCCGGGCCGATTTCGAAATCCCGGGACGCGCGGAGACCGACGGCCAGATTGAACTCGGGCCGGTGACCGCCTTCGGGGCTGCCGCGGGGCGTCGCCAGGATCACGACGGGGCCTTGGGCCAAACCCTCGACAAGTAGTTTGCGGGCAAACGGGAGACCGTCCCAGTAGGCGGCGGCGAGGCCGAACTGGAGACATCCGAGGCGCCTGGGCGACCGCCAGACGGCCAGCAGCCGGCCGACGGGAGAGCAATCTGATAAACGGCCCAGAAATCGAACGGGGCCGGTAAGGAACCCAGGGCGCCGGAATCCAGGCCGGATTGGACGCCGGGGGCCTGGGCGAGGGCCACCAGGACGGGTCCGGCGATGGCTGCCAACCAGCGCGGTGCCACCAGCATACGGGCATTCCCAGATTAGCAGTGCGGCCGGGTGACGCCGCCGTTAGAATGAAAGGTTTGATCGTTACTGTCACCGCCAACCCGGCTATCGACCAGATTTTCATCACGGACCGGCTGGCCTTCGATGACCGGAGCTATCTGCGGGAGCGGGCCGAAGCGCCCGGGGGGCGCGGGATCAACGCTTCCCGGGTTCTCCACCGGCTCGGGTCCAAGACGCTGGCCATCGCTCCGTGCGGCGGTCCGACGGGGAAACGGTTCGAGGCGTACCTGAAAGGTCTCGGCTTTGCCTTCGAACTGGTGCGGATCCGGAACCCGATCCGGACGAACCGGGCGATCACCGACGCCCACGGCTTGACGGTGAAGCTAGACGAGCCGGGGCCGGTGCTCGAGCGCGAGGAGGTGAAACGGCTGGAGGAGGCGGTGCTGCGGCGGTTGCCGGAGGCAGAGTGGCTGCTGCTCTGCGGGAGCTTGCCGCCGGGGGTCCCGGAGGACTTCTACGCCCGGCTGATCGGGAAGGCGGCGGCGGCCGGTGTTGAGACGCTTCTGGACGCGGATGGGGCGCCACTGATCGAAGGTCTGGAAGCGCATCCCAGCGTGGCGGCTCCCAACCAGATGGAGGCGGAGCGGCTGTTGAACCGGTCACTGATCCTCCGGAGCCATTTTTATGAAGCCGCCGACCAGATCCGGCAGATGGGAGCCGGCACGGTGATCCTGTCGCTGGGCAGCCGCGGGTGCGTAGTGGCCTCGGCAGATGTGGTGGCCGAGGTTGTGCCGCCGCGCGTCGAGGCGGTCTGTCCGATCGGGGCCGGCGACGCGTTGAACGCCGCATTCGTTTGGGCGATGACGAACGGCGGCAGCGTGCTGGACGCGGCGCGGTGGGGAGTGGCGGCGGGCACTGCCTCGGCCAAGACGCCAGGGCTGGATTTCGCCGGCCTCGATCTGATTCGGGAGGTCTACGCTGAGGTCGAGGTTCGCCGGGTGAGCTGATCCCGGAGGCCGCCATGGTTCCCGGCGGCGGTTCCGCCGGTGCGTTCCGCGTGGGAGAATGGCAGCGATGGAACATTACGACTGGGACAAGGTGGAGCGCGAAGAGCTCGGACCGGGGCTGGCGCGCCAGGTGATTCACACGGAGCGGATGACGGTGGCGCGGATCTTTCTCGACCGCGGGGCGGTGGTCCGGCGGCACCAGCACGAGAACGAGCAAGTGACGATGATCCAGAGAGGGCGGCTGCGTTTCGAGATCGACGGCGCAGTGCGCGAAGCGGCGGCCGGGGAGGTAATACGGATCCCGCCCGACGCACCTCATTCGGTGGAGGCTTTGGAGGACGGACTGGCGATCGACGTCTTCTGTCCGCGGCGCGAGGACTGGATTCGCGGCGACGATGCGTATCTGAGGGGCTGAGTGCGCGCGGACGGGGTTTCCGGCGGTGTGCCGCCCCGGGGGGAGGCGCAATGCGGATCGAGGTGGAATGCTACTCCGGTTACAAGCGGGACGAGCGGCCCCTCTGGTTCCGGCTCGAAGGGCGCTGCTTCGAAGTAGAGGAAGTTCTGGACCGCTGGTATGGGCCCGAGGAGGCGTACTTCAAGGTGCGGGCCGATGACGGCAACCTGTATATCCTGCGCCACACGCCGGGCGAGCACGGCGACCTTTGGACCCTCCAGGCCTTTTCGGCACGGGCATAGCGAACGGGGCGCTGCAACCGTGGACTGAGGAGCGCAATGGAACTGATCCCTCTGGGCACGAACGGTTATTTCCCCTCTTATGGGCGGCAGACGATGAGCTTCCTGGCGCTCGCCGGCGGGCGGGCGATGCTGCTGGATGCGGGCACGGGGGTGTCGCGGCTGCTCGAACCCCGGCTGGCGTCGCGGCTGGAAGGCTTCGACACGCTGGACGTGATCCTCTCGCACTACCATCTGGACCACGTCGTGGGGCTGTCGTATCTACCCGCAGTCTGGAAGGGGAGCAAGGTGCGGATCTTCGGTCCCGCGCCCCCGGTCGCCGAGGCGGATCCGCGAAGCGCTTTGGAGGCGCTCTTCCGGCCGCCGTTCTTCGTCAAGACGATGGAGGCGTGGTCTTGCGAGGTCGAGATCGTGCCGGTGGAGGGCGAGGAGATGGACCTGGGCGGCCTGCCGGTGCAGGTGCGGGGCCAAAGCCACCCGGGCGGCTCCATGGGGGTGCGGCTCGGGGATGGAATCGCCTATCTGACGGACACCAGCGTGGATTTCTCCGGCCTGCCGCTGGCGATGGGGGTGAAGGTTCTGTTGCATGAGGTGTGGTGGACCGATGAGGAGGCGGAGGCAGAGGGGAGGACCGCGGGCCACTCCGCACTGAGTGCCGTTGCGACGTTCGCCCGAGACGCCCGGGCGGGCCGGCTGCTGGTCGTGCACCATCACCCGAAACGGACGCAGGAGGAGATCGAAGCGATCGCCGAAAGGGCGGCGGCGATCGCCGGAATTCCGGTGTCGGCCCCGGAGGAGGGCGTTCCTCTGACGGTGGACGGCTGAGGGGCGCAGCCCGCCAGGGCGGCCGGGGCGGCGCCGGGAGTCTTGCCGGAAAGGGTTCAGGCCGGCAGCCGCACACTACAATAGGGGTGATGCCCGGCATCGTCGAAGTCGATGACCTCATCAAGGAATTCCGGACCTTCGACCGCCGGGAAGGGCTGATCGGAGCCATCGCCGACCTGTTCCACCGCCGTTACCAGACTCTGAGGGCCGTCAACCGCATCACCTTCGAGATCCGCCCGGGGGAGATGGTCGGCTACATCGGTCCGAACGGGGCGGGCAAGTCCACGACCATCAAGATGCTGACGGGCATTCTGGTGCCGACGGCGGGCGCCGTTTTCGCCAACGGTTTCATTCCCTGGAAGCATCGCACGGCGTACACAAGAACGATCGGAGTCGTCTTCGGGCAGCGGACCCAGTTGTGGTGGGACATCGCGGTGGTGGAGAGCTTCCGCCTGTTGAAGCGCATCTACGACGTCTCCGACGCCGACTACCGGGCCAGGATGAAGCAGTTCGATGACATTCTGGAGCTGGGCCGGTATCTGCACACGCCGGTGCGGAAGCTCTCGTTGGGAGAGCGGATGCGGTGCGACGTGGCGGCGGCGATGATCCACAATCCCCCGCTGGTGTTTCTCGACGAGCCGACGATCGGGCTGGATATCGTCGCCAAGGAGAACATCCGCACGTTCTTGCACGAGGTGAACCGGCGATACGGCACGACGATGCTGCTCACCACCCACGACCTGTCGGACATCGAGGAGTTGTGTCGGCGGCTGATGATCATCGATCACGGTTCGCTGTTGTTCGACGGCGGTTTGCAGGAGCTGAAAGACCGGCTGTGGCAGGAGTCGGCGCTGCGGGTGGAGCTGAGAGATCAGGACCAGGCGCTAAGGCTGGAGGCGCTGCATATTCCGGACGTGGTCTGCGACCGGATCGACAAGCTTACCTACCGATTGCATTTTCCGCGGGAGAGCTGGTCCACTGCGGAAGTCGTCCGCCAGATCGTGAACGCCGTCGAGGTGCGGGATATCGCCATCGAGGAGCAGTCGATCGAGGAAGTCGTGCGGAGGATCTATCTCGGCGAGGAGTTGAAAGAGTGGAGCCGGTGAAAGGGCGCGCGGGGGTTTTCGCCGCCGGCCGGCCCGGCTTGGTGGGTGTTGCGGGGCGGAGGAGCCCGGGCATGGGCACGGCAGCCGTCTACGCGGAGTTCGCCCGCATGGGTTTTATGAACATGCTGGCATTTCGGTTGCGCTACTACACCGGCATCATCACGTACTTCATCAATGTGAGCGTCTACTACTTCATCTGGCGGGCCATCTATACGTACGACCCGAACTTCGCCGGGATGAGCTTCCCGCAAATCATCACCTACGTGGCGGTGGGGTGGGTGATCCGATCGCTCTACTTCAACAATATCGATTCCCAGATGGCCACCGACATTCTGGAAGGCAAGATCTCGATGATCATGTTGAAGCCGGTGAGCGTGCAAGGAAGCTACGTGTCGCGGGTGCTGGGGGAATCGGCGTTCCGCCTGGTGATGCTGACGGCGCCGACGGCGCTGGTGATTGCTTTTCTGTTCCCAGTCGTCCCGCCGGCCTCGGCGTTGCATTTCGGGGCGTTCGTGGCGGCGGTGGGTTTCAGCGTGCTGATCGTGGCGGGACTGAATTTCATCGTGGGAACGTGTGCGATCAGTCTGAAGTCGATCCTGGGGTTGTTGCGGGCCAAGTTCTGGATGCAGGAGCTGCTGAGCGGCTTGCTGGTGCCGGTGACGCTGTTCCCGTCGCCATTCCGTGAGATTTCGGGTCTGCTGCCGTTCCAGCACATCGGTTTCACGCCGATGATGATCTACCTGGGCAAGCTCAATGGGGCAGAGATCATGCGCGTGTTCGCCCTGGAAGCGTTCTGGGTGATCTTCCTGCTCGCCTTCGGAGCCTGGTTCTGGGGGAGGCTGAGCCGCCGTCTCACAATCCACGGCGGCTGACGGCGGGCCGAGGCGAGGTGCGGTAAGATGGCAAAAACCGGCGATTCATCGCCGCGGTGAGGGCTGGAAAGCGATGCTGCAGCGGCTACTGAAGATGATTTTTTGGGCCGCCATCGCCCTGCTGGGGGCCGGGGCGCTGGGCGGGATTGCCATCAGCCGGGGTGAACGGATCAACAGCGTGTGGCTGGTGATCGCCGCCGTCTGCACATTTGTGGTGGCCTACCGTTTCTACCACGCCTGGATTGCGGCCAAGGTACTGGCGCTCGACGACCGGCGCGCGACCCCGGCCGAGCGGCTCAACGACGGGCACGACTACGAACCGACGCACAAGTGGATCGTCTTCGGACACCATTTCGCGGCCATTGCGGGTCCCGGACCGCTCGTAGGCCCGGTGCTGGCGGCTCAGTTCGGCTACTTGCCGGGTGCTCTGTGGATCATTGTCGGGGCCGCTCTCGGGGGCGCGGTGCACGACCTGATCGTGCTGGGCTTTTCGATCCGGCGCAACGGGCGTTCCATTGGTGAGATGGCGCGGGAAGAGATCGGCAAGGTCGGCGGCTACGTGGCGATGGTGACGGTGCTGCTGATCATGATCATCCTGCTGGCGGTAATCGCCCTGGTGGTGGTGAACGCGTTGCGGGACAGCCCGTGGGGGACGTTCACGATCGCCATGACGATACCGATCGCGGTCTTCATGGGCCTCTACCTGCGCTTCTGGCGGAAGGGGAAGGTGCTGGAGGTCTCCGTGCTCGGCTTCGCCATGGTGATTCTGGCGATCTTCGGGGGCGAGTGGGTTTCCAAGACGCCGGGCGTGGCCGAGTGGTTCACCCTGTCGGGCGTGGCGCTGGCGTTCGCGATCATCATCTACGGATTCTTTGCCAGTGCGCTGCCGATCTGGTTACTGCTGGCGCCGCGGGACTACCTGAGCACGTTCGTCAAACTGGGGGTGGTGTTTCTGCTGGCGTTGGGGATTCTGGCGGTGCGGCCGTCGCTGGAGATGCCGGCGGTGACCGGGTTCATCGACGGGACGGGGCCGGTGTTTGCGGGAGCGCTGTTCCCGTTCTGCTTCATTACGATCGGCTGCGGGGCGTTCAGCGGATTCCATTCGCTGATCTCCTCGGGGACGACGCCGAAAATGCTGGCCAAGGAGTGGCACGCCCTGCCGGTGGGCGCCGGCGGGATGTTGGCCGAGGGTGTGGTGGCGATTCTGGCGCTGATTTCGGCGAGCGTGCTGCAGCCGGGCGTCTATTTCGCGGTGAACTCTCCGGCGGCGCTGACGGGGCCGAATCCGGCGGCGGCCACGGCCGCGATTTCGTCCTGGGGTTACCCGGTTACAGCGGGCGAGATGGAATCGTTGGCCGAGGAGGTGGGCGAAGAAACGCTGTTCCATCGCACGGGCGGGGCGCCGTCGCTGGCCCTGGGCATGGCGCACGTGTTCGCCTCTTCGGGGATGGGCAAGGACGTGCTGGGTTTCTGGTATCACTTTGCCATCATGTTCGAAGCCCTGTTCATCCTCACCATCATCGACGCGGGCACGCGCGTCGGGCGCTTCATGTTGCAGGACCTGCTGGGGAACTTCTACAAGCCCTTGGGCCGGACCGGCTGGATGCCGGGAGTGATCGGCGCCAGCGCCGCCATTGTGCTCGCGTGGGGGTATTTCCTGTACCAGGGGGTTCTGGATCCATACGGGGGCGTCAATTCGCTGTGGCCCATGTTCGGGATCGCCAACCAGTTGCTCGGCGTGGTGGCGCTGGCGGTGGGAACGACCATCATTCTGAAGAAGCACGGCCCGAAATACATGTGGATCACGCTACTGCCGATGGCGTGGATCGTCTCGGTTACCTATACGGCGGCTTACGAAAAGGTCTTCTCGCCGGATCCGCGGCTGGGTTTCCTGGCCCAGGCAGCAGACTTGAAGGCGTCCCTGGCGGCAGGGGCGATGTCGGCCCAGCAAGCCGCCGAAGTGCAAAGGCTGATCTTCAATGCGAACCTCAATGCTGTGCTCTGCAGCATTTTCATCCTTATGGTGAGCATTGTTCTGGTCGATTCCGCGCGCGTTTGGGTCGGCCTGATGCGTGGCACCCGGCCGGCGGCTCTCAACGAGACCCCGTTCGTGCCTTCGCGGTTGCAGCCTGACGAGGCGCTGGGCGACTGAGGGGCGGCGGGGCGGCCGGCGGCGCCGTGATACAATCGGACTAGACCCCAGTAAGGCCTTTGAATTCATGAAGATCCGACAGCTTTTCGCTTTGCTCGCGGTGTGGCCTCTCACGGGAGCTGTGACGCCGGACACGGTGGTCGCCACGGTGAACGGCAAGAAAATGACAGCCGGCGAGATCGACCAGATCTTGACGGGTGCGCCGCCACAGATGCAGGAGCATTTGCGCCGCGACCGCCGGGAGTTTCTCCGCCAGTACGCGCTCGTGCGGCTGCTCGCCGACCAGGCCGAACAGGACGGTCTGGCGGAGCGGTCGCCTTACAAGGAGCAACTGGCGTGGAACCGGATTCAGGTGCTTCTGCAGGCCGCCATCACCGAGACCAACCGGCGCTTCCGGGAAGAAGATCCCGCGACGGCGGAGGAGAAGACGAAGCGGTGGCTGGAGGGGATCCGCGAGAGTGCGACCGTGGAGCTGCTCAATGAAGACTACTTCTCCGGCGACGCCGCCAGGGCGGCGCGGGTGCCGGCCGATGCCGTGGTGGCAAAGCTGAACGGCCGGGAAGTGACGGCGGGCGAGATCAAATTCTCCTTGCTGGGTGCGACCAACCGGGTTCGCGAGAATTTCTTGAAGGACCGCAAGGAGTTTCTGAAACAATACGCGATGTCGCTGCGGCTGGTGGAGATCGCCGAAGAACAGGGCCTCGACAAGAAGACGCCGTATCGGGAGCAGCTCGAATGGGTGCGCACGAACATTCTCTCGCAGGCCCGGATGAACGAGTATTCCGACGGGATCAACATCGGGACCAAAGAGGAGCGGGAATACTACGCGGCGCACAAAGACGAGTACACGCGCGCCAAAGTAAAAGTGATCTACATACCGTTCGGCGACGAGAAATCGGCGGGCCAGGTGGTGGACGGCAAGAAGGTGCTCAGCGAGGAGGAAGCGCGGGAACTGATCGAGAAGATCCGGGCGGAGATCCTGGCGGGGGCGGATTTCGTCGAGATGGTGAAGCGGTACTCCCAGGACGAGACGTCGAAGGCGAAGGACGGAGATTTCGGCGCCATCCGCAAGAGCGACAAGGTCCCGGAGCATATCAAAGAGGCGATCTTCCGGCTCAAGGCGGGGCAGGTGACCGAGCCGCTGCGACAGCCCAACGGCTATTACCTCTTCCGGGTGGAGGAAATCGGCGTGCAGGCACTCGATGAGGTGCGTCAGACGCTGAACCGCGAGGCCAAAGCAGCGAAGTTCCGGGAGTGGTTCGATTCGGTCCGGCAGGCCGTGCAGGTTGAGTTTGCCAACGAGGAGTATTTCGACCAGACACAGTGAAGCGTTCCGTTTGCTCGGAGGGCCGGCGGCGGCGCGGGAGGTCCTGAGCAAGCTGCCGGAGTTCTACGGCCGTCCAATCCGGATCGCTTTCCGGCCGGCGCTTTCGGTCTACCGGGGGCGACTGGTGCAGTCCGCCGGGCAGGGCATGCCGGTCCATGCCGCTTCCGACATCCGGGGGCGGCGGATCCTGCTCGAAGAAGAATTGCGCCGCGAGGCCGAACAGCTGGCGCGCGTGCTGACGCACGAACTGTTCCATTTCGTCTGGGCCCGGATGAGCAACACCGATCGCTGGAGCTATGAAGCCGTCTTGCGCCGGGAGATCCGCAGCGGTGCGAAGGGGGAATTGGGGTGGCCGGCGAAGCAGAAGAAGGACCGGCTGGAGCCGGACGACGCAGAGCGGCGGACGCGCCGGTGGCGCGAGTACGTCTGCGAAAGCTTTTGCGATACCGCGGCATGGTATTTCACCGGTCACGAGCACGCGGAACACATGCTCAGGCCGCGTTTCCGCGGCCGGCGGGCTGAGTGGTTCCGTAACTTTGGCCCGGCGGGGCGGCGAATCCCCATATAGTAGAATGACATCGAGGAGCTATTCGGTGAGGCAAAGCCAGTGGTGGATCGGGGCGGTAGTGTTGGGGGTCGGGGCGGCCTTCCTCGGCTGCGGGAGGTCAGACTACAGGACCGCTGAGGCAACATCGTTGAAACCGGCGCACGAGCGCAACATGGCGCCGGACTTCGCACTGAAGGACGCCGACGGCCGGACTGTGCGGCTGTCGGACTACCGCGGCAAGGTCGTGTTGCTCAACTTTTGGGCCACCTGGTGCGGCCCATGCAAGCTGGAGATTCCGTGGTTCGTGGAGTTCGAGAAGCAACTCAAGGACAAAGGCTTCGCGGTGCTGGGCGTTTCCCTGGACGAGGGAGGCTGGGACGTCGTCAAGCCGTATCTGGAACGAGCCCGAGTGAACTACCGGGTGCTGATGGGCAACGACGACGTTGCGAACCTTTACGGAGGGGTCGAGTCGCTACCGACGACGTTCCTGATCGACCGGCAGGGGCGGATTGCTTCGGTGCACGTGGGACTGGTGAGCAAGGCAGACTATGAGAACGACATCAAGACGCTCCTCGGTCAGGATTTTAGTCTTCTGGGCGATCCTGCTGGTGATTCGGCCGGCCGTGGGGCTGGCGCAGCGGAAAGTCCTGTCGGTTGAAGCGCCGGCCCGGGTGACGCTCGAAAAGGGCGGCGAGACACAAGTCACCATTCGGGTGAAGGTATCGCCCGGATACCACGTGAACAGCGACCGGCCGTCCGACGAGTTTCTCATCCCGCTCCGGTTGCACTGGGAAGGTCCGTTGAAGCCCGTGGAAACACGCTTCCCGGAACCAAAGCAGGAACGGTACGGATTCGCGGAGAAGCCGTTGTCCGTGTTCACCGGAGATTTCGAGATCGAGGTCCGCTTCCGTGCCCCGGTCGGGGCGGCCGCCGGCGAAGCGCCCATGACGGGGAAGTTGCGGTATCAGGCGTGCACGGACAAGCTTTGCCTGCCGCCGAGGACGGCTACGGTGCAGTTTACGGCGGAGATCCGGTGATCCCATTACTGCGGTGCGCCGCTTGATCATACGGCCGGGGGCGATCGGCGACTGCATCCTCTCTCTTCCCGCCCTCGAGTCCCTGCGCGTGGAGTACACCGAAGTCTGGGTGGCCCGGCAGAACACCTCCCTGGTACGGTTTGCTGACCGGGTGCGCGCGATCGCCGACACCGGGCTGGACTGGTTGGAAATCGAGCCGGAGTCTCCCCCGCCGAAGCTGCTCGAAAGCCTCCGGAGTTTCGACTCGATCGTTTCCTGGTACGGCTGGGGCAGGGAAGCTTTCCGTGCGGCGGTGGAGCGGTGGAAGCTGCCGGTGGCGCTGTTTCCGCCGCTGCCGCGGGAGCCGGGCAAACACGCGAGCGACTTCTTCCTGGAACAGGTGCGGGGGCTGGCCAGCCGAGACGCGCCGCCGGTCCCGAAGATCCCATGCCCGCCGGCGCCCGGCGCGCCGGACGTGGTGATTCACCCTTTCGCCAGCAGCGAGACGAAGCGGTGGCCGCTGGACAGGTTCCGAGAGTTGGCGGCCCGGATGGAGGCCCGATGGAGCGTCGAGTGGGTGGCGGGGCCGGAAGAAGAACTGCCCGAGGCGCGGCGGTTCGAGGATCTTTACGAACTGGCTTGCTGGCTGGCCGGGACACGCCTTTTCGTCGGCAACGACAGCGGCATTGCGCATCTGGCCGCAGCCGCCGGCACGGCGGTGGCGGCGATTTTCGGGCCGACCGATGACCGCATTTGGGCCCCGCGGGGAAGCCGTATCCGAATCGTTCGGCCCACGCTACGGCCAGGGCCCGTCTCCGGCGTCACAGTAGAAGCGGTTTGGCGGGCGGCCGCCGATTTGCTGTCGAGCAGCTAGCGCAAGCAAGACGCTATCTGACGACGATGCGGCGGCCCGCTCCGCAAGCCAGGTAGCCGGGTCCCCAGGCGCGGCGGAACAGGCGCTTTGCCCGTTCGCCGGTGCAATGGGCGGGGGCCACCTGCTCGACGCCGAGGGCTTTGAGCCGTTCGATCTCGGCCTGGATCTGTTCTTCGCTCCAGCGCATCATGTGGAAGCCCCCGAGCAGGAGGCGGATTCTCTCCGAAGGATGTTGCCGCGCGGCTGCCTCGACCATCTTCGCGACGCCGGGGTGGCCGCAGCCGATCAGGATCACCATGCCGGAAGACGATTTCACCACTAGCGCCTGTTCGGGAATCCGCCCCGGGATCTCGCCCGTAGTGAAAATCCCGGGGGCGATCTCTTGCGGCGCCTTTACGCGCTGGACCCGCATGGCCACCGCCCGGGCCAGGTCGAAGACTTCCCCGGGGAAGCTGTCGAGAAAGTAGACCGGGGCCGAACGGTTTTTCAACGTGAACCGGAATATGCCCCCGCGATGATCAGCGTGGTGATGCGAGATGACGGCGGCGGTGATCGAGGCCGGGTCGATGTCGAGCCTCCTCAGATTGCGCATAAAAACGTCCGGGTCCGCCCCGGAATCGAACAGGATCTTCGAGCCGCCGGAGGAAACGACCGCTGAGAAGCCCCAATCTTCGATGAATCCCGGCTCGGCGGCGGTATTGTCGTATACGATGAAGATCTCAATCTGAGCAGCAGCGCCGATGGCCACCGCCGCAAACGTGGCGAGGATGCGCGTCAACCGCGCCATTGCCTGCATTCTAATTCCCCGCCGGGGCCGCAGGCCAGCGGAAAGGTTGGGGCCGGCTGGTTCGTAGTACACTTGGAGCCGCTCTTAGTGGAGGGAAGAGTCATGAGTACATCAAACGGCGTTGCCGAAGCCGAACAGCCGCACGCAATGAGCGAATGGGGGCGCTTGTTTGGAATCTTTTGGGAGCCGGGCGCGGTATTCAAAGATCTGGCCGTACGGCCGCGGTGGCTGGCGCCTTTCGCGCTACTGATCGCGATGGGACTGATCTACACGTATGCATTCTCTCAGATCGTCGGCTGGCAAGCCTTCCTCGAGCGGGAGTTCGCCCGGAATCCGCGACTGCAACAAATGTCGACTGAGATGCAGCGGCAGATCATCCAGCAGCAGAAGGGCATCGTTGAAGTGATGAGCTATGTCGGGACGCTGGCGGGTACGGCGGTGGCGCTGCTGGCGGTGGCCGGCGTCATGCTGCTGGCGTTCCGGATGGCGGGCTCGACCGAGACGACTTTCCGGCAGTTCTTCGGCGCCACGTGTTACGCATGGCTGCCGTTTGCTCTCTATCAGGGGCTTTCGCTGGTCGTGATGACGTACGGGCGCCCGGAGGATTTCGACCTGAAGAATCCACTGCCATTCAACCCTGGGTGGTTTCTCGACACCACCTCTCCGGCATGGCTGGTGAGCCTGGCGAGTTCGCTGGACCTGTTCAGCTTCTGGGTGATCGGACTGCTGGCTCTCGGCTACTCGACGGTGGCTGCAAAGGTCAAGTTCGGCAGGGCGGTGGCGGTAGTGGCCGGAACCTGGGCGTTGTTCGTGCTGGCGAAGACGGGCTGGGCGGCGATCTTCGGCTGATGCCGGGGCGGTGTCAGGGTTCGCGAAAGCCCACGCGGGAGAGGATGACCCCGAGTTCCCGGTCGTCGCCCCGGGGCAGGAAAGTGTGGTCCACGAGGATTTCCACCGTGACTGGATCGGCCTGTGGGGCCAACGGCTTGGGCGTACGGAGCGTGTAACTGCCGGGGCCGGGCAGGTCGATTCGGGCGGCGGGGCGCCCGTTGACGAGCAGCGTGACACGCCGGGCGGGAGCGGCGTCAGGCACATAGAGAGAGGCCTCCAGAAAGGCCGCGGTGGGGGGAGCCTTCAGCAGCAGGACCGCTCGGCCGCTGGTCCATCGCCAGGCGTTCTTTTCCAGTTGATAAATCCCGCTGACGATCTGGGTAGCCGCTTCCGGAGCATTCATCGGCAGATCCGAGAGGGAGGGCTTCCGCTCGAGAACTGCTTCGGCTTGGACGCGATCAAGAGGCCCGAAGACGATGTCGAACGGGCGGTAGCCGAGAGTGACGGTAGAGTACGCCGAGTGCGCCCCAAGGCCGATAATGCGGAGCGGCAGCGCCGGGCGGACTTCCGTCTTGGCGACGGGCGTCGCCACGCCGCCGCCGGTAGTGAACTCGATCGGATATGAGATCTCGCTGGTGAGCACCATATCGCCCGGCCGCACGGGCTGGCCTTGTTCAAGAGGCAAGCCCCCTTCGGCCTCGGCGTAGAAACGCAGGCCCCATTCGGCGTTGACCCAGACCCGGTGCTGGGCGAATTCGTCGTGGAGACTGGCGACGAACCGACGGTAGGCGTCCCAATGCTGGTAGTTCATCCAGGCGAGTCCCAGCGCCAGGCCAGCCTGGAAGACCACGCCGGTGGCGAGCCACCGGGGCCGTTCCGCGAGGGAACGCGTCACCAGCAGGCACAGTGGCGCGGCCAGGGGCAGCAAGTAGCGGGCGGAACCGGCGAAGAAAAGCGCCAAGGCCGCGACGAAGAACAAGATGAGCCAGGCGGACAGGAAGAAGCGGTCTTCGTCTCTGGAACCCCGAAGGGCTACGGCCGAGGCCAGGGCGACGAAGACGCCGGTTCCAAAGGTGAACCAGAAGAGCGGATGAGGATCGAGGCCGACGGCGCCGGCCAGAGCTGCTGCCGTGGCGGCCGCCCAGACCCACTTCGGCGAACGCCGGAAGGCCGCGAGCGCCACCGGGGGAAAGACGATCCAACCCAGGTGGACCGTGAGCGCTACGGCGTTCTCAAACTTCGTGCCGAGCGCCTGAAACCCGTAGCTCTCGAAATACCCCGCCAGCACCCCCGCAGGCATGGCGCCGCCGGTGATCCGCTCGAAGAGCTGCCAGGCGGCCAACACAGCGGCGGGGGTGGCCAGCGCAGCCCAGGCGGGGGCCCAACGCCTCCGGTGGAACCACAGATAGAGCGCTCCGATCGGAAGGAAGACAAGGGACTGGTACGCCGCCAGAGCGGCGGGAATCCAGGCCGCTGCGGCTCCGGTGAGCAGCCGCAGGGAACCCCGGTCCACGGCGGCGATGAACAGCGCCGCCGAGGCCATCCAGAAGGCGAGGAAGGGGATGTCGGACTCGAGCGAGTTGCCGTTCACCACGAACGGGGGAACGGCGAGGAACAGGAGCACCGCCCAGAGCGGCCGGGGCGAGAAACGGCGGGCGAGGCTCAGCATGGCCCAGGCGGCGACGAGCGAGAACAGGACGTAGGCGGCGTGGAATGGGACTTCCTTGACGTCGCCGACCAATGCCAGGAGGCCGGCCAGGACCCACATGTTGAGGGGAGGATGGGGATGGCCGCGCATGTCCACGGTCTTGCCGGCGAAGACATAGGCGCCGTGGGTCGGATGCCATGGATCGATCTGGGCGTGCATCGCCCCGGTGAGATAGTAAGAATCGTCTCCCTGGATCGCCTGGTTCAGGAAGGGCAGCCGCAGCAACAGGACCAGCGCGGTAACGAGGAGGAAAGCCCCGAGGCCTCGATTGGGGATCGCCGGTTCCAAACTGTCGATTCTAACCCGGGAGCGGCGTCACGCTCCCAGCTCGCTGTGGATCACCGCCGCAATCCGGGCTGATTCGCGTTCCACCAGCTCTTCAGACGCGGCCTCCACCATCACGCGGGCGAGAGGCTCCGTGCCCGAATAGCGCACCAGCACCCGGCCGGAATCGCCGAAAGACTGTTCCGCCTGCCGGATGGCCTTCTGGACTGCGCCCAGTTGTTCGAGTGGCACCTTTCTCCTGACTCGAACGTTGATGATTCTCTGGGGATAGATCTTCAGGTCAGCGGTGAGCGCGTCCAAGTCGAGTCCCGACTCGCAGATGGCCGCCAGAACCCGCAGCGCCGTGAGCAATCCGTCGCCGGTGGTGGCGACGTCGCGGAAAATGATGTGCCCGGACTGTTCGCCGCCCAAGACGGCGCCGCAACGGAGCATTTCTTCGAGGACATACTTGTCGCCGACGGGGGTGCGGACCATCCGGATTCCGTCGGCGGCCAGAGCGCGTTCCAAACCGAGGTTCGACATCACGGTGGCGACCACCACCGGGGCGCCGTCGCCGGCCAACTTCCCCGCAGCGAGGAGTGACCGGGCGCAGAGCAACATTACGCCGTCGCCGTTGACGACCCGGCCTGACGGGGCGACAAAGATGGCGCGGTCGGCGTCCCCGTCGAAAGCCACGCCGAGGTCCGCCCGGATCTCCAGTACCTGTCTGCGGAGCGTCTCGGGATGCAGCGCCCCGCAGGCGAGGTTGATATTACGTCCGTCGGGAGAGCAGTGGAGCGCGATGACTCGGGCGCCAAGGCGGCGGAGCAACGCCGGGGCGAGCTGCGAAGCCGCTCCATTGCCGCAATCCACCACGACACTGAGGCCGTCCAGCGCCGGCGCCGAGGAGGCCAGAAAGTCGATGTAGGCTTCGGTCAGGCCGGATTCCACGGGGAGTTCCCGCTCCCCACACCCGCCTTGCTCGCGAAGACGGAAGATGTCAGCCTCGAGTCGCTCCTCGTCGGGGTCGGGAAGCTTCAGGCCGGAGTGATCGAAAACCTTGAGGCCGTTGTCGGCGAACGGGTTGTGCGAGGCGGAGATCACCACGCCAGCGACGAAATCGCGGCTGCGGGTGAGGAAGGCGACCCCCGGAGTGGTGATGACGCCGGCGAAACGAGGTCTTGCTCCGGCATGCATCAAGCCGGCGGCTACGCAGCGGGCGAGCCAGGGGCTCGATTCCCGGGTGTCCATTCCGATCAAGACGCTCGGCTCGGGGCGGTGAGCGACAGCCCACGTTCCGAGCGCGTGGCCGAAGGCGAAGACGGTCCGGCGGTCGAGGGGGAATTCACCGGCCACGCCCCGGATGCCGTCGGTACCGAACAGTGTCCGCTTCATACCAGGCTTACTGCGTTTCCACCCTTTCGACAACGATGGTGACGACGACTTTCGGCGGGCCTTCGAAACGCACCTGGGGGTCATCGACAAAGACATTCACTGGAATGCGGACGGTGCCGTACACGTCGCTGAGGTCGATGGAGTCGGTATCGACGAACGAAACCTGTTCGACGTTGCTCTGGGGTCCCACGATGGAGAGCGATTCCGGCTCCGCCCGCTGGCTTACGATGCGGTAGCCGTCAGGCGGGGGGTTGGAAATGCGAACGCGCACCGGCACGAGCCGTGAGATTCGCCGCTCGAAGTGCAAGCGGATCTGAGCCGGCATCGCCCGGGAAAACGTCACGCCGATGGGCAGCGAGACGTTCGAGGACTGAATCGTGTACGTTCGGTCCCCCGGATGGTCGATCGCACCCAGGTCGAGGATCACGGCCGCGTCGGAGAGCTTTTCCGGCGTCAGGAGGCTGGCAGGGCCCCGTACTTCCAGGCGGACACGGTCTACCAGTTCACCGCTCAACTCCAGGTCGCTCGGCATGCCGCGGTAGAGGACGGGAACCGCGACCGTGGTGGCCAGTTCGGGGTCGCGCACCAAAGCGACCCACAGCAAGGATGCCAGCGCGAGGGAAAGGAGCTTCCAGCCGAGGTTCTTGGTAAGAAAGCTCATCACGGCCGCCGCGCCTCCTTCAAGCCGGCGTCTCCGGCGCTGAGGGCTGTCACCGCGGCGCCCGCGGTGGCGTCCGATTCCTTGGTCAGGCCGAAGTGATTGGCAATTCTACGCTCGACCTCTTCGGGGGAAAGGTTGAGCTGGATCTCTCCAAACGCAGCCACGGAGATGCGGCCCGTCTCCTCGGAGACGACGATGGAAAGACAGTCGGTCTCTTCGGTGATCCCAATGGCCGCCCGGTGGCGCGTGCCCAGTGTACTCATGAGCCGGGGATTCGTGCTGAGGGGGAGGAAGCAGGCCGCGGCAGCCACCCGATTCCCTTGAATGATCACCGCGCCGTCGTGCAGCGCCGTGCCGGGATGGAAGATGGAGAGTAGCAGGTCCCGTGAAAGGACCCCGTCGATCATGACCCCGCTTTCGACGAAAGTGCGCAAACCGATGTCCCGCTCGATGACGATCAGAGCCCCGGTGCGATTCCGTGACAAGGTCTCCAGGGCCAGGGTGATTTCCTGGACGGCCTCGCGGCGGTCGAAGGTAGGGCCGGTAAGGAACCGCCGCCGGCCCATTCTGGCGAGGAGACGCCGGATGTCGGACTGGAACAGCACGATGAGGGCGAAGACGGAGTAAGGGGCCACGGTCTCGAGGATCGTCCGGAGCAGGCCCATCCCGGCGACGACGGCGAACACGTAAATCCCGACCAGCATCAGGACGCCGGTGATGATGGCAAATGCGCGGCGCCCACGGATGATCAAGAAGAACTGGTAGAAAAGGAAAGCGACGGCAAGGATGTCGAGGACCGCAACGGGGGTGAGCTCGGGAATGCTTCGAAAAAAGGGCCAGTGAAGGAACGGCATTTCGAGTCTCAGCGGCGGCCGGCTCTTCTATTTTAACCGATCACGGGTCCTGGAAGCGGCCAACATGTTGATTTCGCCCTAGTTGGCGGCTCTCTCCACCCAAGCCCGGGCGGCAGCGCCGGCGGCGGAAGACGGCGCCGGCCACGCGGCTCCAACGTCAGGTGATGAAAACGTCAGGTGATGAATGGGAAGCGAGCCGCCTCGATCGGTACGCCCCGGACGTCGATGCGTTCCAGGTCGGCTGAACCCACGCCCAGCTTTTCGGCGAGAAACAGGGTGTTGTCGCAGCGGGGGAAGGTGATCGAGCCGCGGGAAGCACGAGGATCGAGGCCCATGAGCGCCGTAGCTACGGCGTCGGTCGAAACGGGGTTCAGGCCGGCGATCAGGAGACCGGGTTTGACGGGCCGGACGCCGGGAATCCACGGTCCTTCGCCGCCGGCGATCGTTTCAACCCCATCGATCACCGCGAGGTGGACTGGGCGGGCGGCGCAGACCTCGGCGATGATGCGAGGCACCCGGTAGCCGGGGTCGCGGGGCGAGGCCGGATCCAGCTCTTGGGGAGCCGAGAGCGACGGCGGCCGCTTGCCGAAGTGGCAGACCTGGCCGCGGCCCGAGCCGGGAGTCTCGTTCGGTTCCTCGCGGCCGGCGTCGTCGCCGTAGATGGAGGCGGGTAGATTGCCGAAACAGTTCTTGAGCGACAGCGTAACGCCGCAGGTCTGGTGCTGTTTCAGCTTGGCGAGGGAGACGAAGACGTCGGTGTCGGCGTAGGAATGATTCAGGTCGTAAGCCGGGAAGATCCATGCCCGGCCAGGGACGGTAAGCCGTGCGTACTGCTTCGCTCTGCCCAGCGCGTTGGTGTTCTCGAACTCGACGCCCTCGGCGGCGCGCTGGAGTGTACGGACGCGCCAGCCGGAGTCCAACATGTACTCCTCCAGCGGGGCGGCCGTCTGAAAGGCGCTTTCCACCAAGCGGATCCGGCGGGCCCCGGCGCGGCCGAGGTGATGGATCAGCGCGGCGACCACTTTCGGGTGGCAATAGTGGGTGACTGCCGGGGGGCGTCCGGCGACCCGCAGGGCCGGATCACCGGTCATGTTCAGCTTCACCGTGACCGTCTTGTTCCTGACGAGACGGCCAAGGCCTCCCAGTCGGTCGAACAGCGTTCCCAGGACCGCGGCGATGTCTTCTCGGTAGGAACGGCAGCGAGCGATGGCTACCGGGGCGGCCGGAGGAGCGGATGCGATCAAGGGCGCCGCCCCAGCCAGCGCCAGCAATTCCCTGCGCGTCATTGACTGGTGCATACCCATTTGCTTTCAGGATGCCACGACCGAGCGCTGCGGTGCGATGACGGCGAACGGGGCGGGCGCCTCGCAGGCAGCTCGAAGGGCATGACCGTTCGGGAGGCGCCACCCCGAAGATGGCGCCGGGCCGGCGGTGAGCGCAGGCGTTGATCGTAAGATAAGGATCGGAGGCTGTGCTCTTGGACCCACGCGCCGAGTACACGAAACGCTGGAAGCACCGGTCAGAAGTCGCCCGCCGCTATCGTCTGTGGGACGCACGTTATGGGTATGCCCGGCTGTCGCTGGCCGTGCTGTGCGTGGCTATGGGATGGTTCGTGTTCGGAGCCCACTCGGCTCCGCTCTGGTGGTTGGCGGTCCCGGTGGCAGGCTTCATCGCTCTGGTGGCGATCCACGACAAAGCCCAGCGGCTGATGGAACGCGCCGAACGGGCCAGCGCTTTCTACCGCCGCGGTCTCGACCGGTTGGAGGGAAAGTGGCAGGGGCGGGGGGAGTGCGGCGACCGCTACTTGAACGACAAGCATCCCTATGCCGGCGACCTGGACCTGTTCGGGCGCGGGAGCCTCTTCGAGCTGCTGTGCACGGCGCGCACGCTCGCAGGGCGACGGACGCTGGCGTGGTGGCTCTTGCATCCGGCGGATCCGGCGGAAGTGCGGGCCCGGCAGGAAGCGGTCGAAGAGCTTCGGGACCGCCTTGACCTCCGGGAGGACCTGGCTCTGATGGGGGAGGCGGTCCGCCGGGGGGTGCACGCGGGGGCCCTGCCGCGGTGGGGGGAAGCCGAACCAATCCTGGATTCCCCACTCGCCCGGGGGGCCGTCTTTCTGGTCTCGGCGGCCGTCGCCGCCGGTTTCGTGGCGGTGCTCATTCATGCGGCTCCGTTGGCGACGCTGGTCGCGCCGCTGGCCGCCGCGGCGGGACTGGGGCTGTTCTGGCGCTCGCGGGTCTTGCGGGTAGCGGCCGAGGTGGAGCAGCCGAGCCACGATCTCGACATTCTGGCCGAACTGCTCCGCCGCCTGGAGCAGGAAAGGTTCCAGTGCCGGAAGCTTCGGGAACTGAGAGAAAAGCTCTCGGCGGAGGGCCAGCCGCCGTCGAAACGCATTGCCAAACTCGGGCGGCTGGTTGAGTTGCTCGATTCCCGTGAGCACTTGCTGATGCAGATTGTCGGTCCTCTTCTACTTTGGACGACCCAACTGGCCTTTGCGATAGAAGCGTGGCGGAAGAAGACAGGGCCGCACTTGCGTGAGTGGCTGCGCGCGGTGGGGCAGTTCGAGGCACTCTGCGCGCTCGCGGGATACGCGTTCGAACATCCCAACGACCCGTTTCCGGAGTTCACGCCAGAATGCTCTTGTTTCGACGGTCGCGGGCTCGGACATCCGCTGATCCCCGAGGATCGGTGCGTGCGTAACGACGTCCGGCTCAACCAGCAGACGCAGGTCTTGCTGGTGAGCGGCTCGAACATGTCGGGCAAGAGCACGCTGCTGCGCACGGTGGGGGTGAATGCGGTGCTGGCGATGACGGGAGCGCCGGTGCGGGCCGAGTCGCTGAGGCTATCGCCGCTCAAGATCGGCGCTTCGATCCGGGTCACCGACTCTCTTCGGGCGGGGATGTCGCGCTTCTACGCGGAGATCAAACGGATCCGGCAGATCATGGACATGGCTGCTGAGGACGGCACGGTACTGTTCCTGCTCGATGAATTGCTGCACGGAACGAATTCGCATGACCGCCGTATCGGGGCCGAGGCGATCGTGAAGAAGCTCGTTGAATGCGGCGGCATCGGGCTGGTGACCACCCACGATCTGGCCATTGCGCACATCGAGGACGAGATGGGACCGCGAGTGCGCAACGTCCACTTTCAGGACCGGATGGAGAACGGCCGGATGAGCTTCGACTACAAATTGCGCCCGGGCGTGGTGGAGCACTCGAACGCGATCGAGCTGATGCGCAGCGTCGGGCTCGAGGTGTGAGGGCGGCGCCAGACCGTTCAGGCGCCGGTTTCCGTGAGGACGCGCTCGTCGAGGGTTCCCCAGGGAGTGAAAGCCGCCCGCCGGGCGAGCCACAGGGCGAGCCAGAGCGTCAGGGCAGTGCCGGAAAGGATCGCCAACATGATCACCATCTGGTACTCGATGGCGCTCAAGGGATCGGCGCCGGCGAGGATGACCCCGGTCATCATACCCGGCAGCGAAACCAGCCCGATCGTGGCGATCGTGGCGATGGTGGGTTCCAGGGCGGCGCGGAACGCCGTCTGCAGGTAAGGGCGGAGCGCTTCGCCGAGGCTGGCGCCTTGGGAGAGCGCGAGCAAGAAAGGCTTTTCCTGGTCCCGCAGGGCGTGGAAGAAGCGGCTGAGGCCGATGATGTCGGCGCGCAGGCAATTGCCCAGAACCATGCCGCCGAGGGGGATGGCGTACTGGGGTTTGAGGACGGCGGGAAGGCTGAGCACGATGCCGGTGAAGTAGAGAAGGGGCGCCAGGGTGCCGGCCGCCAGGGCGAGGAAGAGGGGGGCGCCCATGCGCCGCCAGTTCAATCCGCTGCCGCGGAGCACGGAGAGATCGGCCACCAGGATCATGGCGCCCAGCCAGGCCAAGGTCAGCCAGGCCCGGTTCAGCTCGAAGACGACGCTCAAATAGAGGCCGACGAAGAGCAATTGCACTGCCATGCGGACGAGCGCGATCACCGTACGGCGCACCAGGCCCACGCCGTACCAAAGGAAGATGGCGAGGGGTACGAGGGCCATCAGGTACGCGGCCGCCAGGCGGGATGGGCTGATCTCAGCGAGTTCCATCTGGCTGTCTCGTTACCGGGAGTTCGACGACCCGGCCGCCGAGGGGGAAGCGGTCCGGGTCGTGAGCGACGGAGACGATGGCGGTTTTTTCGAGGGAACGCAAGTGTGCCGCCACCACCGCCCGGCTGTCGGGATCGAGCGCCGAAGAGGCCTCGTCGAGGAGCAGCAGCGGCCGGTCCAGGACCAGCGCGGCGATCAGGGCGACCCGTTGTTTCTCACCCCCGGAGAGTTTCGTCACCGGAGTGCCGAGGACGTCTTCGGGGAGGCCGAAGTGGGCGGCCAGTTCGCGGATCCGCCGTCCGCGGGCGCCGAGCCCCCGATTGGCTCGGTACCGCAAGGGGCGGATGATGGCTTCAAGGGCGGTGCCGTTTCCGAGCTCCGGTTCCTGGGGGACCCAGGCCATCTTCCGGCGCAGCGGCCAAACCGTGCGGGGGCTCAGCGGCGCGCCGAAAATCCGGATCTCGCCGGCAGCGGGCTCGGTGAAGCCGAGGATGCATCGCAGCAGCGTGCTCTTGCCGGAGCCCGAGGGCCCGGTGAGTGTGCAGCGGGCGCCCCGTTCCAGGGTGAGCGAGAAGCCGTCGAGCAACACGCGGCCGCGGGCGGTGAGCCGGATGTGGTGGAGCTCAAGGATTTGCATGACTGCGGGTTTGGTGTCAGACTACTTAATTCCCCATGCCGGTGCAATGCTTCAGGCAAGCGTCCCGCGGTTGGGGGCGGGGCAGTGCCGGTGTTGGAGGCTCCAGGAGCACGATGAACGCAAACGAAGTTCCTCCAAAGCGCGAAGTGCTGAGCTGGGATGCCTATTATCTCAACCTTTGCCGGCACATCGCCGCCCGGAGCAAGGATCCCAACACGCAGATCGGTTGCGTGATCGTGGGGCCGGCGCACGAAATCCGCTCCACCGGGTACAACTCCTTTCCCCGGGGCATCCGCGACGACGTGCCGGAACGGCGGACGCGCCCGCAGAAGTACCTGTGGATGGAGCACGCCGAAAGGAACGCCATTTACAACGCGGCCCGGGCGGGGACCTCGACTGAGGGGTGCAGCATCTACGTGGACATCATGCCTTGCATGGACTGCGCGCGGGCCATCGTGCAGGCGGGAATCCGCGAGGTGGTCATCTCCCGCGAACGCATGGAGAGGTATTCGAGCGTGCAGTACGACGAGCATTTTCAGCAAGTGGAGACGCTCTTCGAGGAGGCCGGCGTGCGGATCCGCCAGGTGCCGATGGACGAGAAGGAGGATTAGCGGCTGATCGCCGGCGCCCCGGCCGTGGCCTCTCCCGATCCGATAGACTGACGGCGGAAGATTCTATCGAAAGGAGGTGCTGCGCCGCCATGCAGGTCAGCCGACGCAGTCTGCTGGCAGGAGCCGCCCTGGCCGGACCGGCCGCGGGCGCTCCAGAGAAAACGCTCATCATCGACGCTCATTGTCATGCCGGCCTCGGTGAAAGGATGTCGGCGCCGTGGGAAACCAAGGCCGATGTCGAAGTCACGCTGCGACACATGGAAGAGGCCGGCATTGACCGGACGATTGTCTTTCCGATCAACAATCCGACTTACGAAAAAGCCAACGAGGCCATTGCCGAGCTCTGCGACCGGCATCCCGACAAGTTCATCGGTTTCGCCAAACACGACCCCGAGACCGAAGGCAAGCGGATCCCGGCCATGCTCCGCCGGGAGGTGGAAAAGCTGGGGCTCAAGGGACTGAAGCTGCACGTGCTGCCGCCGCGTTACGTGCTGGACACGGTAGCGGAGCTGGGCATCCCGGTCCTGTATCATCCGGAGCAGGTCTGGCGGTACCACATGATCGCGGAAGAATACCCCCAGATATCGTTCATCATGGCGCATCTCGGGAGCTGGGGCTCCCGGGTGTGGACCGAGCACATCGCCGCGATCGACGTCGCGAAGCGTTACCCGAACGTATACGTGGACACTTCCGGGGTTCTGATCTTTCGCTACCTGGAGATGGCGGTTCGGGAACTGGGGCCGGACAAGGTGATCTTCGGCAGCGACGGCCCGGAGGTGGACTCGCGGGTGGAGCTGTACAAGATCCGGCTGCTCAAGCTGCCGCCGCAGGACGAGGCGAAGATCCTGGGCGGGAACGTCCGGCGCCTGCTGCCGCCGGGGACGGTGTGAGCGGAACGTGCCGGCAGAACCGCGGGCTCAAATCAAAGGCCAAAAACGGTTGAATCCAGGTGGGGTTTGTGGTAGGTGTTCATTGGACAGGAGGCACCATGCACGCCAAGAAGAGTTTCCGCTCTGTCCTTCTTTTCGGGCTCATACTATTCCCGTTCCTGTTCCTCTCCTGCACTACCGGCCCCAGCGGCCCGGCGGAAGGGACCCCTGGTTGGTATTGGCAGAACGCCCTCACCACGTGGGAGGCGGGGGATTATCAGAAGACTTCGGATAACCTCGAGCAGCTCATCGAGCCGGGTTCGGAGTTTGCCGACCGCGCCCAGCCCTGGCGCCTGATCTTGACGGCGGGCATGGCCAAGGGCTACATGGACGTCGCCAAAGCCTTCGAGGGCGGGGCGCGGGCGAACCAGGCTGCGTCCTCCCAGTTCCGGATGCACCGGAACAACTACCGCACGATGGTCAACAAACAAGTCTCGGCGTTCTGGAAGACGTTCATCGCCTACAAGAAATCGAACCCGGAGGGCGACATCGTCCTGGCGTTCAGTTATCCTCAGGGCAGCGCCGTGCCGGTGGCCGCTCTATCCCGCGTCGGGGAAGGCATAAAGTTGTCGGAAGCCGAACTGCCGGCGGCGGAGCGGCAGGCGATCAAACGGGCCGTGTTGCTGACCACGTGCCGGTTCGTCGGGGCGGAGAAAGATACAGCGAAGACGCAGCAAATCTTCTCCACGGGCGAAGTCAAAGTGCCGAAGGAGACGTTCAACTTCGCCTTGGCCAAGACCATCAACGAGATTGCCTGGTTTTACTCGGCGTATGAGATGGACCAGCCGGACCGCCTGAAGATGCTCGACGAGCAGGCGCTCGAAATCGCCAAGGGGCTGCCGAAGAACGACGATACGAAAGAGCTGATCCGTCAGATCGAGAGTCATCTCAAGGAAGCCGAGAAGAGGCGATAACGGTCTGGACGTCCGCCTGGGGACGGCCGGTGAGGCGGAGGAGTCCGCCCCGGGGCCGGGCCGCCGCCCGGCTCGGGGAAACGTAACCCGGCGGTTCAGGCGGCCGTTGCCGGCGCGTAGCGGCGGCGTACCAAGACCGCGTACGAAGCAATCCCCACTACGAGCCAGAAGCCGATCAGCTTGATCGGCATATCGAAACTGCCGGTGGTGTCGATGAGCCAGCCGGTGACCCATGGCGACGTTATGCCGGCCACGTTGGCGGCGGTGTTCTGGATGCCCACGACCATGGCGATGCTGCCGCCGGGAATGAGCGTTTGGGTAAGAGCCCAGTAGTTGGCCGTCGCCAGGCCCAGCCCGCAGAGGGAGAAGACCGCGAAGAAAAGCATCACGCCCGGCGAGCGCGAGAAGGCGCCGACGGTCTGGGTGGCGGCGAGGAAGAAGCCGGCGATCGTGAACCAGCGGCGCACGGAAACGGCGTCGAAGCCGCGTCCGATGAACCAGTCGGCGGCCCAGCCGGCGAGAGCGGCCACCGCCGCCATGCCGCCGAAAGCCACGCCGCCATACCAGCCCATCTCTTTGATGGACATGCCATGCACTTTCTTGAAGTAAGAGGGCATCCACGTCATGCAGTAGTAAACGAAGTACATGTAGCAATAAGTCCCAAGGATGACGCCCCACATCATTGGACTCTTTAGGATGCGTCCGGCGGGCACTCGCCGCACGCTTTCACCGGCGCCCGGCTGTCCCGCCGGCGGTGGGATCGCGGCGATGTCATCCTTTTTCACCCAGGCCAACCACGGCCCCAGCCAGATGAAACTCACCAGGCCAATGATCAAGAACATCCAGCGCCAGCCCAAGGCGGCGACCAGGTAAGCGCAGAGGGGCAACCCGATGGCGGGGCCGATCTTGGTTCCGGTCATGTAGAGGCCAACGGCGAGTCCCCGCTCGCGTTCGGCGAAGTGGAGCCGGATGTAGCGCATGCTGGCCGGGGTGACGACGCTTTCGCCGAGCCCGACGAGCAGGCGGAGCAGACACAGCGTCAACAGGGTACTGGTCAGCGCCGTGGTGGCCGAGGCTATGCTCCACAGGAGGAATCCGAGCAGATAGGGCAGCCGCACGCCGAAGCGATCGACCAGGATGCCCGAGGGGATCTGGAACGCCGTGTAAGTCCAAAAGATCGCCGACATGGCCAGCCCCTGCTGGGTTTCCGTCCAGCCAAACTCGCCGGCGATGCCGGGAAGCGCGACGCTGAGGTTCACCCGGTCGAAGTAGGCGATGATCATCCCGAAGCTGAGCAGGATCACCACCGGCCAGCGCATGCGAGCGGCAGGCTCGGTTACGCCGGGCAAGCCGGAGGATCTGTCGTCGGATCCGCGTTCGGCCATAAGCGCATCATACAACCCGCCTTGGACCAGGGTTAGGGAAAACCGGGCCGGCGGCGGAACGGCCGTAACTTCTTTTTCGCGTGAGCCGAATGTGCGGATAGGCGAGACGAAGATGATTTAGTTTATAGCCCGGCGGTGCGGACGAGACGGCGAAGAGGCGATCCGATGGAAGCTACGGCTCCGGAGCGAGCTGCAGCCTCTGTGGGCGCAGCCAGCCGAAAGAGGCCGGCCGGCGGTGAAGCGACTAGAATGGGACTCATGGGGTCCGAAGGGGATCGACGCCGGGGCCGGGGCAGGCGTTCGCTCGACGAAGAAGCGCTCCGTGAGCTGATGGTGCGCTATCAGCGAGCCGATCCTGAGGCGGCGGACGAGCTGGTGCGGCGGCTCACGCCGCTGCTTTTTGGATTCTTGTCCGGCCCCACTCATTCGCGGGCCGACACCGAGGATCTGGTTCAAGAGTGTTGGCTGCGGATTCACAAATCCCGGCATACATACCGCGCCACGGAGCCGGTGCTGCCGTGGATCTTTGCGATCGCCAGACACACCGGATTGGACGGCTACCGGCGGAGGAGCCGCGTGGATTCCCGCGAGGTCAAGACCGAGAGGCTCCCGGAGCGCACCGAGATGCCGGAGCTGCCCGGGATGAGCTTGAAGGACGAATTGGGGAGGTACCTGGACCAGCTTCCCGAGTCGCAGAAGGAAGTGATCCTGATGCTCAAAGTTACGGGTATGAGCCTCGAGGAGGTGGCCCGGGCGACGTCCTCGACGGTCGGCGCCGTGAAGCAGAAGGCGCACCGGGCGTACGAGAAGCTACGCCGGCTGTTGGGTGAGAGTGATGGCTACCGACGCAAGAGCTAAGTTGCACTGTTCCGAGGCGGACAAAGCCGTGGACCGGTTCCTCGACCGCCCGCGCGGAGAACCTCCAGCAGGACTGGTCGAGCACGTGACGTCCTGCGCCCGGTGCCGGCAGTTGTACAGTTGGCTGCTGGGGCCTGAAGAGCCGGCGGAGTTGCCGAACGGCGTGCAAGAACTGGTCAGCCGCAAGCTGAGGGCGTCATTGCGGCCGGTGAAGCCGTTGCCGTCCACCGGGCGGCTGGCCGCCCGCTTCGTAGCGATCTTCGGACTGTTCGCGGCCTTGTTGGTGGCGTATTTCGGTCCCGGCGGCGCGGCACAGATGAACGCGACCCAGTTGGTGGTGGTGACGGTGGTGCTGCTGGCGGCGGCGGCGTTGGTGGCTGTGTCGTTGAGCCGGCAAATGGTGCCCGGGAGCGTGCGACGTATCCCGCTTTCGTGGCTGGTGGGAGCGTTCGCCGCCGGTTTCGCGCTGGTCGTGGCGGTATTGTTCCCCTGGGAGCGACTGCCGGAAATGCTCGCGGGGGGCTGGGCGTGTACGTACCACGGGATACTCATCGCCGTGCCGCCAGGCGCGGTGATGCTCTATTTTGCCGCCCGCGGGGCTCCTCTCTCCTACCGGAGCCTGGGCGCGACCGTCGGGGCCGCCGCCGGTCTGCTGTCGCTGACCGTGCTCCAATTCAGTTGCGAGAACCAGCACGCCGGACACCTGTTGCTCTGGCATGGGGGTGTTGTGGTATTGAGCGTGGCGGCAGGTTACGTGGCGGGCTGGGCCGCGGAACAGGTGGCTTTGCGGCGCCGACAGCCGTAGCGGGGAGTTCCAGTCTTCCAGTTCGGCCTCGCGCCGCTCGTGACCCTCGGAGCCAGCGGCAGGGTTGTCGGCAGCCGAGTCCGGATTGACGAGATTTGGGGGAACCCGCGGCTGTAGCGGCTTCAGTTGAGGCGCCGGACCACCAGCGCCGAATTCTTACTGCCGAAGGCGATGCAGTTGGCCACGGCATGTTCAATGGAGAGCTTCCGGGCGCGGTGAGGGATGTAATCGAGGTCACATTCCGGGTCCGGGACATCCACATTGAGAGTCGGTGGCGCGACCCCGTCGCGCATGGCCAACAGAGTGGCGGCCAGACCGGCGGCTCCGCAAGCGCCTTGGGGATGGCCGATCAGGCTCTTCAGCGACGAGCCAGGAACCTTGTAGGCATGCTTGCCGAAGGCGATCTTCATCGCCCTGGTCTCGATGCGGTCGTTCAACTCCGTCGAGGTGCCATGGTAGTTGACGTAGTCCACATCGCCCGGTCCGATGCCCGCTTCCTTCATGGCCAACTTCATGGCGCGGGCGGGTTCCTCGCCGCACTCCTCCAGGCGAACCCTATGGAAGGCCTCGCAGGTGGAGCCGTAGCCGGCGATCTCGCCGTAGATCTTGGCGCCGCGGGCTTTGGCCTTTTGGTAATCTTCGAGCACGAGGAACCAGGCGCCCTCGCCGATCACGAAGCCGTCGCGGTCCCGGGAGAACGGCCGCGAGCCCCGGGCGGGCTCCTCGTTCCAGGAGCGGGTGAGGATGCGCATCAGCAAGAAGCCGCGGATGATGAGGGGGGCGATAGGAGCGTCGACGCCGCCGGCGACGATCGTGTCGATCACCCCTGCCTGGATATGGCGGTACGCATATCCGATTGCGTCGGTCGAGGAGGTGCAGCCGGTAGAGACGACGTGGCTGAGCCCGCGGAAGCCGAAGCGCATGGAGACTTCGCTGGCCAAAGTGCCGATGGTGGACGTCGGGATGACGTAGACGCTGCACTTCTTCTGCTCGCCGGCGTAATAGAGCCGGTACTGTTCCTCGGTGAACTCCTGGCTGCCGCCGCCGCTGCCCACTAGAACTCCGACGCCCCGCAACTCGTCCCGGCCAGCCGTCTCCGGGTCGAGGCCGGCATCCTCCAAAGCTTCTCCGGCGGCGGCGATGGCGAGTGGGGCGACGCGGGAGACGTGAGGGCGATCCTTGGGCGAGACATAGCGGCTCTCTTGGAAATCTTTGACCTCGCCGGCGATTTGGACGGGGTACTTGGAGGCGTCGAAGCGGCTGATCCGCCCAACGCCGCTGATACCCTTCCGGGTGGCTTCCCAAAACCGCTCCCGGCCGATCCCGTTGGGGCTGACCGCCCCGATCCCTGTTATGACAACTTTGTGCGCCATACTGCTGTCTGCTTTCTGCTCCCGTGTCGACACAACCGCCGCCGCTTCCGCCGGGCGGGCTCCGTCCGGCGTCCTTCGGCCATCCCGTCACCCTGGTCCGCCATGCGGGGGCTCCGGCCCGTAGCGAGGGATCACCTTGTGCTAGTATAAGCTGTTTCATAGGAACCGGTAGGTCAGTCGAACTCGCTCCCGCCCGTGCTACCCAACGACCTTGTCCAGTGGGCCGGGAGGTCGGGTTTGGGTAAAATGTGGAGTTCGATCCCGCACAGCACGCGATCGTGCGAAACCCTGTTTTTCAGAAGTACGTCTACTAGGGGGCGCGGTCTGGAAAGGAATGCGTTCTTGATGAGGTTGGCCAGGCGGCTTCGCCTGAAAGCCCGTGTCGAACTGTGCCTGATCCCGCTTTTGTGTCTGTTGCCGGTGCGGCCCGGCTGGGGGCAGACGGGGTCTGCGGCCTCGCCGCGGCAGCAGCAGGCGCCGCCCGCGCCGCAGCGCCAGGCGCCGCCCTCGCGGCAGCAGACGGCGCCCTCGAAACAGCCGGCGCCACCCCCTTCGCAAAGTCCTTTCGAAGCGGTTCCGGAGGCCCCGGCCGAGCAGCCCGCTAAACCGCAGCAGCAGGCTCCGTCACCGTTCGAAGCGCCCAAAGAGGTCAAGCCGCCTGAAAAGCCGGAGGTCGAAGACGTCATCGAAGCCATCGAATTCCGGGGCGCCCGCAGGATTCCGGCAGCGACTTTGCGGACGATGATCTTTTCGAAAAAGGGTGACCGGCTGGACATGGAGGCGCTGCACCGGGATTTCATGGCCCTTTGGAACACGGGCCGCTTCGATGACATCACCCTCGAGCGTGAGCGCGGCAAATACGGCTGGATCATCCGGTTCCGGCTCGTCGAGCGCCGCGTCGTGCGGTCCATCAAGTACGAGGGCATCAAATCGATCCAGATCTCCGATATCCTGCAGCGCTTCAAAGAGCGTCGGGTGGGGCTGTCTGTCCAGACCCAGTACGACCCGAACAAAGTCCAGTACGCGGTGAACGTACTCAAAGAGTTCCTGGCGGAGCGCGGCCGGCAGTTCGCGACGGTGGAACCGCAGATCCGCCAGATTCCGCCGTCCTCGCTGGAGATCACGTTCAAGGTCAACGAGGGCCCGAAGGTCAAGGTCGGCAAGATCAATATTGAAGGGAACAAGGCTTTCAGCGATCGGGCCGTCATCCGCGCGATGGCCAATCTGAAACCGATCGGGATCCCGCACTCGATCCTGTTTGAGAACCTCTTCTCGAAAGCGTTCGATTCGACGAAGCTCGAAGAGGACAAGGAACGCATTCGCAACTTCTACCAGGAGCGGGGCTACTTCACCGCCCGGACGCTGGACCACTCGATCAACATCCGCGACACCGGCGGCGGCTGGTTCAAGATCCCTCTCTTTTACCCGAACAAGCCCGGCAAGAAGGCGGACATCACGATCAATGTCGAGGAGGGCCGGCAGTACCACCTCCGCAATATCCGGTTCGAGGGAGTGAAGCTGTTCCGGACTCCGCAAACGCTGATGCGGCCCCTGTTCAAGATGGACAAGGGCGACGTCTTCTCGACCAAGAAGCTGCGGGAGGGTTTGGACAACCTGCGCAAGCTCTACGGCGAGTTCGGCTACATCGACATGGTTCCCGAACCATATTTCGATCCGATCCCCGGCACCGACCAGATCGATTTCACCTTGTCGATCGACGAGGGTGATCAGTTCTTCGTCCGGCGGATCGAGTTCACCGGCAACACGACCACCCGCGACAAAGTGATCCGCCGCGAGCTCCTCATCGACGAGGGCGACATGTTCAACAAGCGGCTGTGGGAGGTAAGCCTGCTGCGCCTGAACCAGCTCGGCTACTTCGAAACCTTGAAAGAGGAGGAATCGGTCGATATCCGCCGGGATCCGAAAACGAAGACGGTGGACATCATCTTGCATGTGAAGGAGCGGGGCAAGAACTCCGTCAGCATGACCGGCGGGGTGTCCGGCATCGCCGGCACCTTCCTGGGATTCGGATACGCGACGAACAATTTCCTCGGGCTGGGCGAGACGCTTTCCATCGACGCCCAGCTCGGTACGCGGCTGCGGAGCGTGACTTTCGGATTCACGGAACCCTATCTGTTCGATCGTCCGATCCAAGCGGGATTCACCGTCTTCACCAGCCACTTCGACTTCGACCAAGGGAGGGAACTGTCGCTGCTGACGGGGCGAAACCTGATTCCCCTTTTCAACGCGCTGGGCCAGCAGAATCTGCTGAACTACACCACCCAGGGATATGGGTTCACCACTTTCGTCAGTTACCCGCTGCGGCGGTCCTTCGCCCGGGTAAGCTTGACCTATGGCTATGACCGTCAGGACATCGAACCGCTCACTGACGCCGCCCGGGTGTATTTCGAGTTCCTGAATTTCCAAGGTCTCAGCGGTCCGAATTCGCTGGCGGGGATCCGAACGAGCCGCATCGTGCCAGCTTACATCTACAACACGATCGATCACCCGATCACGCCCACGCGGGGCAAGTCGCTGTTTGTTTCCCTTTCGTTCGCGGGTCTCGGCGGCAATGTGAAACTGATCGCGCCGACGATCAACTTCAAACACTTCCGCAAGGCGCTCAAGCCTTCGCACGTGCTCGGATTCAACCTGATGGCCCGAATGGTGACCGGTTACGCGGGCCTCGCGCCGCCACCCTTCAACCGTTTCTACATGGGCGGGGAGAACGACATTCGGGGGTTCCAGATCTGGGGAATCAGCCCACAGGCCTGGATTCCCAGCGTGGCGACGGTGCCGGTGCTGAATGCCGACGGCTCGGCTCGTCGGCAGAAGACGGTGGACGATCAGGGCAATGAGGTCTTCGTCAACGTGACCCAACAGATCCCCATCTATCAGATGATCTGGCCGGGTGGCGATCTCTCCACTGTCGGCAACGTGGAGTACCGCATTCCGCTGTTCGGTCCGGTGACGCTCGCCTTCTTCGCCGATGCGGGGATCAACCGCATCATCTTCCCGAGCCAGTTACGGTTGAACTCCGGGCGGCTGTCCGAGCTCAACGGCTTGTTTCCCCAGGCCGGTTTCGACGGCAGGGCGATCGTCGATTCCGACACCGAGAAGCTGCGCATGTCGACGGGGGTGGAGTTTCAGATCATGATGCCGGTGGTCAACGCCCCGTTCCGGTTTTACTGGGCGTACAATCCATTCATCTTGCGCAAGCTTCTCGTGCCTCCGATCGTGGCCGACCGTTCGCTTTTCCCGAACCAGACGACCTTCATCAACGCCGTGACGCGTTTCGGCCGCGTGTTGCCCTTCCGGGAAGACAGGTCCACCTTCCGGTTCACCATCAGCCGGACGTTCTGAAACGGCTGAGCCCTGGCGGCAGTATGTTAAAATCGATCTAGCCTCAGGAGTTTACACAGCGTGATCAGAAAGATACTGTTCATCGCCGCGGCGATTGCGTGCCCGCTGGTCGCACAGAGCGAAGGCCCGCCGACGAAAGTGGGGATCATCCACATCCAGAACGCTCTTCTCGGCACCAAAGAGGGACAGAAGGCGGCTCAGGACCTCCAAGCGAAATTCGAGCCCACGAGCAAGAAGCTCCAGAGCATGCGGGACGAGATCAACCGCCTGCAGGCCGAGCTGAGCAAGGGATCGAACACGATGGGCGAAGAGCGGCGGCGCGAGTTGGCCCGCCAGATCGATCAGAAGACGCGCGAGCTGAATCGGGCCACCGAGGACGCCCAGGACGCCTTCCAGCAGGAGCAGCAAAAGATCCTCCAGCGGCTGGGGCAGAAGATGATGGCGGTGATCGGCAAGTACTCCCGGGAGCACGGTTACGCGGTCATTCTGGATGTGAGCAACCCGCAATCGCCCGTCCTGTACGCCGCCAACGGCGTGGACATCACGCAAGACATCATCAAGCTCTACGATGAAGAAGCCGAGAAGGCTGCGGTGAGTTCCGCCTCTCCCAGCTCGACCGGCTCCGGGACGTCTGGGCAGGGGACGACTGCAGCCGCCGCGAAACCTTGAGATTCGCATCCTGGTAAGGGATTTCGTTGCCGCCGGCGTTGCGTGGCGGCTTTTTCGACCGCTTCCGGGTCAGTCCACGTCCCGGTGGACGCGAGGCGCCGCCGGCCCCAACGGGAAAGAGTAGGCGCGGGCCGGTGGCCGTTACGGGTGGGCCGAGGGGTCCGGGAAGCGGTTACCGGGCTTCGCGAAGTTCCAGCTCGGTTTCCCGCTGGCAGCACATGCAGATGCCCGGTGTATAGGTCCGGATGGAGCAGGTGCTGCACCAGTAGCTCACGTAGAGTTTCTTACCGTGTTCGAGCACCCAGAACGCCTTCCTGTGGAACGGCGCCACGCGGAAGCGGTCTTTCGCGACGAAATGCCCCTGCAACCCCATCCGGCGGCCCGCCAGACGTTTGTCGCTGAGGACCGCGACGGTCTCGCGGTCGCCTTCCAAGCCGACAAGCCGGCCGTGGTCGGTCTTGAGTACGGGGCTCCCGTCCCGGAGCCCTTCCAGCTTACCGCGGATTACCTGGCCGGCTGCATGCTCATCCGTGTGGCCGGTCTGCGCCGGCGTCCAGCCAGCGACCAGAAGCAAGATTCCCAGCAGGTGGACAACCCCTCTCATCATTGGGATTGGATGCAGCGGCGGCGCCGGAGGAAGCTGGTACAATTGATGATTCATGGCTGGCCGCGTCTCTTTATTCGTTACCTGTATCGTTGACCAGCTCTTCCCGCGCGTGGGCCTGGCCATGGCCGACGTACTGGAGCGCGTCGGCTGGGAGGTGGAGTTCCGCCGGGACCAGACCTGCTGCGGCCAGCCGGCGTTCAACAGCGGCTACTGGGACGAGGCCCGGCAGGTGGCGCGGCACTTCCTCCAGGTGTTCGCGGATGCCGACTACATCGTGGTGCCCTCGGGCTCCTGCACCTCGATGATCACGCATCACTTCGAGGAGTTGTTTGCCAGCGACCCGGCGGCGCTGGAGGAGGTCCGGTCCCTGCGTTCCCGCGTATGGGAATTCTCGCAGTTCCTTCTGGAAGTGGCCGGCGTGGAGGACGTTGGGGCGCGCTTTGAGAGGGTGGTCACCTATCACGACAGTTGCCACGCGCTGCGGGAGCTGAAGATCAAGGAAGGCCCGCGCCGGCTGTTGCGCCGCGTCCGTGGCCTGGAGCTCCGGGAGATGGAGATCGCCGAAGAGTGTTGCGGGTTCGGCGGTACCTTCTCGGTGAAATTCGCCGACGTCTCCGGCGCGATGGCGGAGACGAAGATCGACTCGATCCTACGGACGGGGGCCGAGGGAGTGGTCTCGATCGATTCGAGTTGCTTGATGCAGATCCGCGGAGCGCTCGAGCGCCGGGCGCCGGGGGTGGAAACGTGGCACCTGGCGGAGGTGCTGGCCAGCCAGTGAGGCCGGGACGACCATGAGACCGATTCCAGTAGAGAGCCTGCGGGCAACGCTGTCCAACCAGCCGCTGGAGGAGGCGATCTACGCTTCCACCCGGCGGCTGATGGAGAAACGGGCGGCTTCCATTCCCGAGCATCTCAGAGAGGATTTCCAAAAGTGGCGCGAACAGGCGCACCGGATCAAACGCCACACGCTGGAGAACCTCGACTACTATCTGGAACTGCTGGAGGACCGGCTGCGGGCGCGCGGGGGCAAGCTCGTCTACGCCCGCGACGGCGCCGAGGTGGCCCGGTTCATCACTGAGGTGGCCAAGGAGAGGGGGGTGCGGCTGGTCGTCAAGTCGAAGTCGATGACGACCGAGGAGATCCACCTGAACGAATGGCTCGAGCGCGAGGGCATCGAGACGGTCGAGACGGACCTCGGCGAGTACATCATCCAGCTCGCCGGGGAGCGGCCTTCGCACATCGTGGCCCCGGCCCTGCACAAGACGCGATACCAGATCGCCGATCTGTTTCACGAGAAGCTCCGGGTCGAGCGCGAGGAGGAGCCGGAGAAGCAGACGCTGATCGCCAGGCGGGTGCTGAGGGAGAAGTTCCTTTCGGCGGGTCTTGGAGTGACTGGGGCGAATTTCGTGGTGGCCGAATCCGGCTCGATCGCTATCATCGAGAACGAGGGCAACGCGCGGCTGTGCAGTTCGCTTCCCCCGATTCATATCGCCGTGGCCGGGATCGAGAAGCTGGTGCCCCGGGCGCGGGATCTGGCGGTGTTCTTCAAATTGTTGGGGCGCAGCGGCACGGGCCAGCCGCTGACGGTCTATACCTCGCTGCTCACCGGTCCGCGGCGGGAAGGGGAGATCGACGGCCCGGAAGAGTTCTACCTCGTGCTGCTCGACAGCGGCCGCACGAAGGTGCTGGCGGAGCCGCGGCGCCGGGAGTCACTCTACTGTATCCGGTGCGGGGCCTGTTTGAACCATTGTCCGGTGTACCGAAAGATCGGCGGCCACAACTATCCGTGGGTCTACTCCGGCCCTATAGGAGCGATCATTACGCCGCAGTTCCACGGCATGGAGAAGGACTGGTGGCTGCCGTTCGCTTCGAGCCTGTGCGGGGCCTGCGGGGAGGTCTGTCCGGTGAAGATCGATATCCCGCGGATCCTGCTGGATCTGCGCGCCGAGGCGGTGCGCGAGAAGATCCGCTCCGGGGAAGCGAGGCTGGAGCGGCTGGCGTTCCGGCTCTGGGCTTGGGTCATGACGCACCCGAAGGTTTACGAGGCCGCCGGGCTGTTCAATTTGGCCCTTCGGGACGACGAATCTGGGTGGAAGGACACCGTTCCCGGCGTCTTCCACGCCGGCCCTTTGAAGGAGTGGTTGCGTTTTCGGAAACTGCCTGCTCCTCCGGCGAAGACGTTCCGCGACCTGTGGGCGGCGCGGCGGCAGAAGGAAGCCTTGGAGGAGTAGCGCTGGTGAGTGCCGACGACGTGCGCGAGGAGATTCTGGCAAAAGTCAGGTCCGCCATCGGCAGGGAGCGGGGGCGCCCGGCGCCGGAGCCGCCCGAGCCCTTATTGGAAGTGCCGGAGATGCTGCTCCAGCAGCGCGTCGAGCAGTTTTCCGCAGCGCTGGAAAAGCTGTCCGGAAAAGCTCACGTGGCCGAGACCGCAGAGGCGGCGCGGGCGCTGGTGGAGGAGCTGATCAGCCAGCGGAGCGCCATCGCCTCCAACAGCCCGCTGCTGCGGGAGTATGGAATCGCCAGCTTGCCGGGCGTCTTCACCGGGTACACAGACGCGGCGGAGCTGAAGGAGGCCTGCGCTTCCGCCGACGTCGGCATCACCGGAGCCGACTACGCCCTCGCCGATACGGGCAGCCTGGTGACGCTGTCGGCTCCCGGCGAGGCGCGGATCATCTCCCTGCTGCCGCCCGTACACGTCGCGCTGGTGCCGAGGGATCGCCTGCTCACCGGGTTGGACGAGCTGTTTACCGTCCTGCCGGACCCGGCTGAGCAGACCAGTTCCATGGTCATCATTACCGGACCCAGCCGCACCGCCGACATCGAGCAGATCCTGGTGAAGGGTGTGCACGGGCCACGCATGCTGCACGCGATTCTGGTCTGAAGCTTCCCGGGGGTGGGCAACAGGCGTTCCTCCCGGGCCATCCAGCGCCGCCGGCCGTGGGTTTTCTCATGCGCGGCGTGACGGAATGCGCACCAGAGCCCAGGCGATGGCCGCGAAGCCGATGAGGGAGAGCCAGCCACCCCACTGCCGGTAAAACGACGGTTCAGCGGTTCCAATGAGCATCTGCGCCAGCGACGGGATGCCGGCGACGAAGACGACGGCCAGCAGAATGCCCATGATGGCCTCCCCGGCGATCAGTCCGCTGGCCAGGAGGGTGCCCGTTTCGTCCGCGTCCCGCTTCTGCTCGTCGCCGAACTTCGCCGTCAGCCGGTCGGTCACCCATTTGAGCACTCCACCCACGAAGATTGCCGAGGTGGTGTCGAACGGGAGGTACATGCCCACCGCGATGAGCATCGGCGCCCGGGCGCGGCACAGGATGAGCCCGAGGCCGAAGGCGGCTCCGATGCCCAGCAGCCCCCAGGCCATCTGGCCGCCGACGATCCCTTTGGCGAGCTGGGCCATCAGGCCGGCCTGGGGCGCGGGAAGGGCGCGGCCGCCGATGCCCCCGGTGGCGAGGTTGGCCTCGTGCAGGGCGATGATAGGGCCCATCAGGAAGAAGGCGAGCAGCACTACCGAGAGAATCTCGACTACCTGCATCTTCCAGGGCGTGCCCTCGAGCAGGTGCCCGGCTTTGAGGTCCTGGATCAGGGACCCCGAGACGCAGCAGGCGCAGCAGACCACCGCGGCCACGCCGAGCACCGCCGCCACGCCTGCCGGCCCTGACACGCCGAAGGTGAGCAGCACCAAGGCAGCGATCACCAGCGCCGCCAGCGTCAGGCCCGAGACCGGCTGGTTTGAGGAGCCGACAAGGCCGACAAGGTAGGCCCCCACGGCGGAGAGCAGGAAACCGGCCACGGTCATCACCAGCGCCGAGAGCAGCGCCGCCTTCCACCAGCCGGTGAAGTGGTAGTAGATCACCGTGATCGGAACCAGCAAGCCCACGGTTCCCAGGGCGACCCACTTCAGTGGAATGTCCCGTTCCGTACGGTCTCGCCGCTTCTCGACGGGAACGGCCGCCTTGGTGAACAAGCCCGCTTTGCGGATGGATTCGCCGATGGAGTGCCGGAGCGAGAACAGGGTGTCGGCCGCCGCCACCAGCATGGCCCCTACCGCGACGGGGCGCACGATGTTGTACCAGACGGTGTAGGCCAGCACGTCCGGAGACGCCGGAGCCGCGCCGCCCAGGCGCCGCGGCAGGTCGGGATCGAAGAACAGCAACAACGGGATGAAGACCCACCAGGCGAGCACACCGCCGGAAACGCTGATCGAAGCGTACTTGGGGCCGATGATGTAGCCGATGCCGATGAGGGCGGGCGAAAGCGCCGGGGTGGACCAGGGGATGCCGCCCCGGTGGACGACCTCGCCGATCGGCTTCTTGGCGAAGTCGAAGTGTTGGACGACCGACCGCGGGAAAGCCAGAAAGCCCTCGGTGTATTCGCGGAAAATCGGGAACCCCTTGTCGCTTTTCAGGATCTGCATCAGGGCCCCAAATCCCATGGCCCCGAAGATCTGCTTGGCCGCCCGGCCAGCCTTTTCCCCGGCACGGATGATTTCGACGCTGGCGATCGATTCCGGCCACGGGAGCTTGGCATCCACACACAGCGGCCGCCGGAGCACGATGATGAAAAAGATGCCTGCCAGGCCGCCGGTGAGCAGGATGAAAGTCGCTTCCCAGTAATGTTGCCGCAGGTTGTCCCACAGGCGGTGGCCGCCAATCTCGACCATTACGAAAGCGGGGATGGTGAAGATGGCTCCGGCCACCAGGGCTTCGCCCACCGAGGCCGCCGTCCGGGCGATGTTCTGCTCCTGGATGGTTCCGTGGAAGGCCCGGGTGCGGAACAGCGCCATGGCGATGACGGCGGCCGGAATGGTGGCGGCGATGGTCTGGCCGGCGCGCATGCCGAGGTAGGCGTTGGCGGCCCCGAAGATCAGAGACAGGAAAAGCCCTAACGCCACTGCCTTGAGGGTCATCTCGGCCGGCGCACGGTTGTCCGAAGGCATAGAGTTTGATCCTAACACCCTGGAACATAAGGGTGTTCGTGCCGTAAGCAACGGTTTGACGCTGTCTTACGAGCTCCCGGAACGGCGGACCGCCGGGAGTAGCGGACGCCCGGGGCTAGGGGATCATGAGCCCGTGGAGGAATAGTTCCGCACGCCGCGGTTCCAGATCGTGACCGCCAGGCTCATGAAGGCGAGCGTCACCACTGGCAGCAGCCAGCCGTAGACGCGGTAGTCGCCGCTCTTGAGCACGGTGGCCGTGGGATAGAAGGTCGCAAAGCCGAACGGCACGATCCAAGTGAGGATGAACTTCACGGCGGCCGAATAGATGTCCAGCGGGTAGCGGCCGAAGGTGAGCATGTTATAGACCGGCGGGATGACGCCGACGCGGTCTTCCATCCAGAAGGAGACGCAGGTGAGCATCAGGAAGACCGCCAGGTAAATCACGCAGCCGCAGATCGCTGCGAACGCCAGGAAGATCCACGAAGCGGCGCTGAGCTCGATCTCGAGCCGCCGGGCGCAGGTGACCATCAGGAAAACGCCCAGTACGGCGTCGCCCAGCGACTCCAGGCGGAACTGCTCGAACAGGACCTGGAAGAGTGAGTGGACGGGGCGCAACAGGATCCGGTCGAACCGGCCTTCGACGATGTACTGCTGGCCGAAGTAGTAAAGATTGATCGAGAGCGTGTTGAACAGCGCCATCGGCAGCAGGGCGAAGCCGTAGAGGAACAGGATTTCGTCGAACGTCCAGCCGAGCAGGTTCGGCACCCGGTGGAAGATGAGCCACACGACGGCGATGCCGAACACCGTAGCCAGGACGGTGGTGACGACGGAGATGAGAAAGTCGCCCCGGTAGGCCAATCGAACTTTGGAGTATTGGAGGAAATACTGAACCAGCAACGCCAGGTGGCGTTTCAGGGAGAACCGTCTGTTCGCCGCCGGAACAAAGCGGCGCGCTCCCGCTCTCATCACCTTTCCAGCATAATCCTGAGCCGTCGGCCGTCGCCGGGGCGGGTTCCGGTGCCTGCGTGCAGTCCGGTGTTCACATACAATTACTGGTGTCATGGGTCATCGATCATTCCTACTCCCTGGTGTTGTCGTTTTGGCGTTGATGAATTCCTGTGCCTCGCGGCACGAGTTCCGCTCCGAGTGGTCCGCGGAGATCGAGCGGTTCTGGGTGGGGCCCGATTACTGGGCCAACCCCTTGCAGGACTGGCGGGTGCGCAACGGCCGCTTGGAGAACCATGTCGCCGGCGGCGACCGCAACGTCTTTTTGCTGACGCGGGAGATCGCTCCGGACAAGGGCGATTTGGAGATGAGCGTCCACCTGGGCCGCATGGAAGAAGACACCGAAGAGATGAACGCGGGCTTCGTGGGATTCCGCGTGGGCATCAAGGGGGCCTTCAACGACTACCGCGACAGCGCGGTGCGCGGCTACGGACTGAACGCGGGCATCTCGACCGACGGCCGGCTGTTCATCGGTAAGCTGGCGGACTCGACGGCGCGGATTCAAGGGGATTTGCGCGACGTCCAGCTTTCCCTTGACGCGCAGCCCGTGGGTAACGCGTACCGGTTGCGGCTGCGCGCCCGTGCCGGCGAGGCGGAGGCCGAATATGTGCGGGAGGGGGTGCCGCCTGAGTGGCTGACCGGCGGTCTCGCCCTGGTGGTGCACAACGGTCCCGTACCCGATACGCCACCCGGCAAGATCGAAGTCAAAGAGACGGGATGGGCCGGCAAGCCCGGGACGAAGCGGGGCGGCAACGTGCGGTTCTGGTTCCGGGATTGGCGAGTCTCCGGCAGCAAGCTCCGCGCCTACCCGGAGCGCGCTTTCGGCCCCATCCTGTTCACGATGCACACGCTGAGCCGCGGAACGCTGAAACTCACGGCGCAGATGGCGCCGGTGGGGAACGCTCCGAAGCGTGTCCGTTTGGAGATCGAGAAGAACGGCTCGTGGACGCCTGCGGCCGAAACCGAGATGGACCCCGACGCTCGGACGGCGACGTTCAAAGTGGAGAACTGGGACGACACGCGGGACAGTCGTTACCGCGTCGTCTACAACATGCCTGATTACCGCGGTAGGTCTCGAGAGTATACGTACGAGGGCACGATCCGCAAGGATCCCAGGGACAAGCCGAAGATCGTGGTGGCCGCCTTCACCGGCAACAACGACCTTGGCTTCCCCCACGCCGACATTGTCCGCAACGTCTCTCATTTCCAGCCGGACCTGCTCGTCTTCACCGGCGACAACATCTACGAGCGGGTGGGTGAGTACGGCATCCAGCGCGGGCCGGTAGAGACAGCGATCCTCGATTACTTGCGCAAATGGTACCTGTTCGGCTGGGAGTACCGTGAGCTGACGAAACAGATTCCTACAGTGGCGATCCCCGATGACCACGACGTCTATCACGGCAACCTCTGGGGCGCCGGCGGGCGCCACGCCGAAGGCTTCGGCTACGAAGGCCAGGACAAGGGCGGCTACACGATGCCCGCGCGCTTCGTCAATGTGGTGCAGCGCACACAGACATCGAACCTGCCGGATCCCTACGATCCGACGCCGGTGGAGCAGGGCATCACCGTCTATTACACCGACATGCTCTACGGCGGCATCAGCTTCGCCATCATCGAGGACCGCAAGTGGAAGTCGGCTCCGAAGCAGATGCTGCCCTTTGCCAAGATCGTCAACGGGTGGGCGCAGAACCCGCGTTACGACGCCGCCAAACAGGGCGACGTGCCCGGGGCGCAGCTACTGGGCCCGCGCCAGGAGAAGTTCCTCGAGGAGTGGGCGGTCGACTGGAGCGGCGGCGCGTGGATGAAAGTCGTCATCTCCCAGACAATCTTCGCCAACCTGGCGACGCTGCCCCGGGGTACCCGGACCGACGCGGTGACTCCCAAGCTCCGGGTGAACAAGCCCGGCGAGTACCCGGAGAACGAGGCCCCGGTGCAGGACCACGACTCCAACGGCTGGCCGCAAACGCCGCGGAACCGGGCGCTGCGGGCCATGCGGAAGGGCTTCGCTTTCCACATCGCCGGCGATCAGCACCTGGGTTCCACCATCCAGTACGGCATCGACGAATGGAACGACGCTTCCTGGGCGGTGTGCGTGCCCTCGGTGGCCAACGTCTGGCCGCGGCGGTGGTTCCCGCCGAAGCCGGGTAGGCATCACAAGAAAGGCATGCCCCGCTATACCGGCGAGTATCTGGACGGCTTCGGCAACAAGATGACCGTCTGGGCGGTATCGAACCCCGAAGCGAACGGCATCGAGCCGGTGGCGTTGAACGAGCGGGCGCCCGGTTACGGGATCATCGAGTTCGACCGGGAGAAGCGCACGATCACCATCGCCAACTGGCCGCGCTGGGTGGACGTGACCGCTCCGGACGCTAAACCGTACCCGGGATGGCCGATCACCATCTCACAGCTCGACAATGGTTTCCCGAAGAACGGCCTTGTACTCAAAGAGATTGTTTCGGAAACCGATGATCCCGTCATACAGGTGATCGATGAGTCCAATGGAGAAATTGTGTACGCTCTGCGGATACGGGGCCGCAGATTTACCCCGCGGGTGCGCAAACCGGGCCGCTACACGGTGAAGATCATCGAAGAGGGGCGGCCGCCGCGGACGATCGAGAACATCCGCGCCCGGCGGGCGTCGCCGGGTGAAGCCTACGTGCGCCGGCCGGCTTCTATCGGGAGAGAGGCGGCTCGAGCGCCGGCCTGAGGGCGCGACTTCGGTGCGGCTGCGCGGCCCAGGTGCGCCCCAGCCTGCCCGGCCGCGCCGCCCGCCGTTGCGGGGCGCGGAGGCCGTCGGCTATCTTGAAATCGGAAGCGGAGGGATGGCCGAGCGGTTGAAGGCAGCGGTCTTGAAAACCGCCAACGGGGCAACCCGTTCGTGGGTTCGAATCCCACTCCCTCCGCCAGTGGCCAAAACCCCCGCCTCCGGAGCCTGATCCTCCATCTGCTCGAGGAGTCGCCTGCGCCGCATCGCGAATGATGTCAAAGGGTTGGCGGTAGTCGGCGTGCAAACGCCGTCCTTGCCTACCTGGTTTACGCCTGCGAAGCCGAGCACTTCTGGTGTCGCGCCTCCGGCGCTACCCGGGTTAGAGGCGGCGGATTCCGGGATCTGCAGACCTACCGGATGGGCATAAAGGCTTCGTGGACTGGAATGGATTGACACTCAGCCCCTGCCACCATTTCTGACGAAGACCCCAAAGAAGTGGTGAGCCGGCTGGGACTCGAACCCAGGACCCTCTGCTTAAAAGGCAGATGCTCTACCTGCTGAGCTACCGGCTCTCAAAGGCCAGCGGCCGGGGCGCCTGCCCTCCGGGGAACCCGGCGGGCGCGGCGCATCTCCCATCGTGCCTGCCGCCATTTTACCATCCCGGCTGGAAGTCCTTCCTGACAGGGTTCTCGGTCGCCCAGGGTGTCGGCGTCCGGAAAGGGGTCCAGTATGGCTGGAGAGGCCGGCGGCCAACTGCCGGGCTTCCGTTGGCCGGTACGCCCGCTGCTGCGACTGCCTTGGGCACGGCGGCGGGATCCAGCGGGGTACGGTCCAGCGCCGACCGGTTCGGCCGCAGACCGGGGCGCTGAGGCACGACGGCAAGCGCTGAGGGTGCGGCGGGCTCTCCACGTGCCCTCAATTGCCTACCCGCCAGGGAGAGAAGTTCTTCCATTTACGAAGCTGTACTGCCGCCCACCGGTTCGTCTTGTCTGTGTGGCAGAGGAGACAAGGGTTAGGCACGCCGTAGGCCTCCGTCATGGCCGGGGTGATGAAGCGGAACGTGTGGCTGCGAACGTACACGTCGGCGATCGTCCTGGCGATCTTGGGCATATGGCACTCGACGCACCGGCTGCCGGGGCTGTCAGCAGGGTGGTGGGTATGCTCTTCGAGGGAGCCACGCGGGCCGTTCGGCGATCGGGGGCCGTGACATTGGAGGCAGAGTGCGTTGCCCGGACGGATCGTCTCCGCATTGTAAGGGGTGCCATGGACGTCGTGGCAATGTGAGCATTTCACGCCGCGAGTGTACATGACGCTGGTCACGTAATCGTTCCCTTGCATCCGGTTCTTGTGTGCGGAACCCTCGGGCCAGTGGGTGAAGGTCTCTTGACCCAGGCGGTGTTTCTCGAGCTCCCAATAGGTGCTTAGCCGTCGGCCGGGCTGATAGCCGACCGGCCAGTCATAGTAGCGACCCCGAATCGGGTTGCTGCGTGGCCGTCCTTGGGAATGGCACTGGATGCAGACGTCGGCCGCGCGAACATAATCCAGCCGTCCGGGATTCACGATGTTCGCGGGCGAGGGCTGAGCGACGTGTGCCCCTCCTGGGCCGTGACACTTCTCACAACCGACATTCCATTCGGTGACACTGCCGGTGGCGACGTCGTAGTTGGTCGAGTGACACCCGTCGCATAGCGGGCCGGTCGGGCGCTTCATCTGGTCGGCGGGGTAATGTACCACCCACCAGTCGGCGCCTTCGCGAACGTAGTAGCGCCGCCACGTGCGGTTCCGCACGTCCCACTGGGCCGGAAAAACGAAGTAGTCACGGCCGATCTTGGTGAAGTATCGCTGCTTCCACTTACTTCCGTACGTAAAAACGATGTCTTCCTTACGGAACGTTACCAGCGGGTTCGGCTCGGAGAAATCGCCCAAGACCACTTCGGGTTTGGCGCGGGCGTCCTGCAGAATATTAGCCATCAAGGTCTCTCGCCACCTCGCGTAGATGGCGGCGTGGCACGGGGCGCACGCCTTCGAGCCGGTGAATCTTCTTTGTTTTGCAGGTTGCTGCGCCGCTGCACTCCACAGCGTCAGCAGAAGCAAGAAGGCGCGACGGCGGCGTACACTGTTCATCTTCACCCCTCTGATGCAGGCGAGGCGCGTCGCAGTCAGAGCGCGATCCACGTCGCGCCCGAAGCCCAGCCGTTCCCACAATATACACCACACGACGGACAGGCCCGACCACCATGGGCGCTAGCCGCAATGGAAAAACGACGCCGGACAGCGACGTCTCCCCGAGGGACCGCACGGCAGGGGACAGTCGCGGGTTGACGGTGGGAAACGACTCGACAGCGAACCGGCAGAGCGCGGATTCCCGCCCCAAACGGCGGGGGTATAGAGTGTTAAGCATGACGAAGGCCATCGCCGCCCTGCTATTGACCCTTCTCGCACAAGGGGCGTTCCCGGCCCAGCCCGAGGGGGCGGCCAAGACCTATCCTCTGAGGTGGGTTTACGCCTCGCGCAGCTTGCGCCAGGACTCCCACGTAGAGGACCTCCGCCAGATCGTGGAGACGGCGGCGGCACACGGGCTGAACGGGCTGGTGCTGGCTGCCGGCTTCGACCGGCTCGACCTCCAGCCCCCGGACTACTTCCGCCGGCTCGAGCAAGTGAAACGGATCTGCGAGCGCAACCGGGTCGAGCTCATCCCCATGATGTTCTCGGCGGGGTATGGACCCGGAATCCTAGCGCACAATCCCAATCTCGCTGCCGGGCTCCCGGTGAAGGACGCGCTGTTCGTCGTGCGCAACGGCCGGGCGACGCTTCAGCCGGACCCGCCGCTGAACATCGTCAACGGCGGGTTCGAGGAGTACGAGAACGGTCGAGCCAAAGGCTTCAGCCGGCCAAAGGAGTGGGGGACGGTAATCCGACGGGACACGGAGACCGTCAAGGAGGGCCGCAGCTCCCTACGCTTCGAAAACTTCGGCGGGTACCCGGCCGAGGCGGCGCAATTGGGCCAGGTGATCCGCGTCCGCCCGCATCGCTCCTACCGGCTGAGCTGCTGGGTGAAGACCGAGGGGCTGGACCCCTACGGTCCGTTCGGCTCGAGCCGCTTCCGCTTGGAAGTGATCGCGAGAAAGGACAATCGACGGTTGCAGCTCCTCGATCCGCGGCTACCGACGACGGCGGACTGGCGCAAGGTCGTCGTCGGGTTCAACAGTTGGGGCTATGACGAGGTCGTGGTCTCGCCCCGCACTGTCGGAGGCGAACACGGCAAGCTGTGGCTCGACGACCTCCGGATCGAAGAGGTAGCCCTGGTGAATCTGCTGCGCCGGCCGGGAACTCCGCTGGTCGTCAAGAGCGAGACAAGCGGAACCGTCTACCAAGAGGGCCGGGACTTCGAGCCGGTGAGGGACGAGAAACTCGACTTTCTGTGGGACCACGACCCACCGTCGATCGTCCTCACTCCGAACAGCCGCATCCGGGACGGCGAGCGGTTGCGGGTGAGCTTCTATCACGGCATTTCAGTGAACCGCCGCCAGGTCTCGGTCTGCATGAGCGAGCCGGAGGTTTACCAGATCTGGCGCAAACAGGTGGAGCTGCTGCAGAAGCATCTGGCGCCGGAGCGGTACTTCCTAAGCATGGACGAGATCCGGGCAGGTGGCTCTTGCAGGGCGTGCAAGGACCGCGGGTTGACGATGGGGCAAATCCTCGCCGACTGTCTCACCCGGCAGTTCGAGATGATCCGGGCCGCGCGCCCGGACGCCGAGGTGTTCGTGTGGAGCGATATGCTCGATCCAAACCACAACGCCGGCATGCGCACCGGGAAGTACTACTACATGGTGGACGGCTCTTTCTACGGCTCTTGGAACTTCATTCCGAAGGAGCTGATCATCGCCTGCTGGTGGTATCGGGGACGGGACCCTTGTCTGGCCCACTTCAGCCGGCTGGGCTTCAAGACCTTCGGCGCGGCTTACTACGACGCCGACGATCTGGAGAATCCGAAAGGCTGGCTGCGGTCGCTGGACGCCACGCCGGGGGCGGTGGGGATCATGTACACCACGTGGCGGAACAAGTACAAACTACTGGGCGCATTCGGCGACCTGGTCTCGCAGCGGAAGGGGCAGGGCGAGTGAGAACGGCGGATTGGAGGTGGTGGACCGTCTGGTAGTCTGAAGCTTTCACTGCCGAATGGCCAGGTAATGGCCATGTCTTGCCGCCACGGACAACCGCTGGCCCGAGCGGGATCCGGGTGGGAGCACGAAAGTAACCACCACCGTGTAATCCGGGAACGAGACCGGCCGAGGATGCGGGAAGGGATCTGGGTGTGACACACGAGAAGCACAACGCACCGCCAGGTGCGGAAGCGGGAAAGCCGGAGGGCGGGCCGGCGGTTGACATGCCGCTGAAACGTGATTTGGGGGCCTGGAGCACCCTGGCGGTCGTGGTGGGCTCGGTGATCGGGAGCGGAATCTTTCTGGTGCCTTCGGCGATGACGGCGAGTGTAGGGGATCCGGGCGTCGTTTTTGCGGTCTGGGTCTTTGCGGGGCTGCTCTCGCTCGCCGGAGCATTGAGTTTTGCCGAGATGGCGGCGGCAATGCCCGAGGCGGGCGGCGGTTACGTCTATCTTCGGGAAGCCTACGGCCCGCTGTGGGGCTTCGTCTACTCATGGACGATGACCTGGGTGGGCAAGAGCGGAGGGGCGGCGACACTGGCGACGGCCTTCTTTTACTATCTGGCGTATTTCTTCCCCGGCCTGGAGACGGCGCTAGCGCGGATCGATCTGCCCATTGGCCCCGGCGGTGCACCTCTGGAGATCACGACCGGCCAGCTCGTCGCCATGGCGCTGATCCTGATCCTGGCAGTGGTGAACTACTTCGGAGTGCGGCTCGGGGGCCTCGTCCAGGTGGTCTCGACAGCCGCCAAGGTGGCGTTGATCGGGGGGATTGTGGTGGCCGCCGTTGCGTGGGGCGAAGGCAGCAGCGCCCATTTCCGCGAGACGATCTCGGCTCCGGGTGGCGTGGGCGGTTTCTTTGCCGCCCTGGTGGCGGCGCTGTGGGCCTACGAGGGCTGGGCCGACGTGAGCTATGTGGCTTCTGAGGTCAAAGAACCGCAACGCTGCCTGCCGCGGGCTCTGGGGGCCGGCGTGCTGGTCATCATCACCGTTTATCTGCTGGCCAACCTTGCCTATTTCTACATCCTGAGTCCTGCCGAAGTGGCGGGCAGTAACCGTGTGGCGGCGACGATGATGGAGAAAGTCGGCGGCTCGACCGGCGCTGGGTTGGTGAGCCTGGCGGCAATGATCTCGATTTTCGCCGCGCTGAACGGCACGCTGCTATCGACGGCGCGGGTACCGTACGCCGCAGCTTGCGACGGGCTGTTTTTCGGGGCCGCCCGGCGGGTGCATCCCAAGTACCGGACGCCTTCGGTGGCGATCTTCATCGTGGGCGTTTGGTCGGCCCTGCTGGTCCTCAGCGGCCGCTACGAGCAACTGTTCACTTACGTGATCTTTGCCACCTGGCTGCTCTACGGCATGAGCGCCGCGGCGGTGATCGTGCTGCGGCATAGGAGGCCGCAGTTGCCGCGGCCGTATTTGACGCCCGGCTATCCGTTCGTGCCGGCGGCCTTCGTAGCGGTGGCCGCGGGCATGCTCACGGCGACGCTGGTCAACTCGCCAAGGGAGACACTGATGGGACTGGCGATCATCCTCGGTGGGCTGCCATTTTACTATCACTGGCGCCGCGCTACGGATTCTGCGTTAAAATAAAAGGCTTTGCGGGCCGGGCCGCCGGCCATTGGCCATCGGGCGGCTGCGCCGCACCTCTGTGCCGGAGTTCCCCGTTGGACAATCCGCTCTGCATCACCGCCCTGGGCGAGCGCTGCGTGCCCGGCCGAAAGGAAACCTATGAGCAACGTCGTGATTCTCGGCGCCCAGTGGGGTGACGAGGGCAAGGGAAAAATGGTCGATCTGCTCGCCGAACGGTTCGACGTCGTCGTCCGTTACCAGGGCGGTCACAACGCCGGCCATACCGTTTTCGTGGGCGAGCAGAAGTATATTCTGACGCTGGTGCCCAGCGGCATCTTGCGCGGCAAGCTGGCGATCATCGGCAACGGGCTGGTCATCAACCCTGAGGAGCTGATTCGCCAGATCGAGATGTTGGAGGCGGCCGGGGTGGATGTCGCCGGGCACCTGGCGGTGAGCAACCGGGCGCACGTGATCTTCCCGTTCCACCGCATGGTGGAGAAGATGTCGGAAGGCCGGAAGGGCCGCACGGCAATCGGCACCACCTCCCGGGGCATCGGACCCTGTTACGAGGACAAGGTCGCCCGGCGGGGCATCCGGATGGCCGACCTCGTCGATGAAAACGCTCTCCCTGAGCTGTTCCGTTCGTTGGCCGAGGACAAGGCGATCCTGGCGCGGGCTTTCGGGATCGAAGAGAAGCTGAACTTCGACGCGATCCTGGAGGAGTACATCGGCTACGGCCGGCGGCTGAAACCGCTCGTCTGCGACACGACGCACCTGCTGGCCAAGCTGCGGCGCGAGGGCAAGCGGATCCTGTTCGAGGGCGCCCAGGGGACGATGCTCGACATCGATCACGGCACCTACCCGTTCGTCACCTCGTCGAACGCCACCGCCGGCGGTGTTTGCACGGGAGCGGGCTTTCCACCAACGGCGATCGATGGTGTGATCGGAGTCTCCAAGGCCTACAGCACGCGGGTGGGCGCCGGACCATTCCCTTCGGAAGCTCCGGAACAGGAGGCCGACCGCATCCGCAACGCCGGCGGCGAGTTCGGTACCGTAACCGGACGGCCTCGGCGCTGCGGCTGGTTCGACGTGCCGCTGATCCGTTACACTGCGGCGATCAATGGTTTCGACAGCCTGGCGATCACGAAACTCGACGTGCTCGACCATCTCGAGGAGATCAAGGTCTGTACCGGCTACCGGCTGGGCGGGCGGGTGATCGAGGAGATGCCCGCTACTTGCCGGGAGATGGAGGATATCGAACCGGTGTACGAAGTGCTGCCCGGCTGGCAGACCTCCACGGCAGGGGCGCGTGCTTGGAGCGATCTGCCTGAGAAGGCCCGATCTTATTTGAGGTTCCTCGAAAACCGGACCGGCGTCGAGATCGGCTCGGTGAGCGTCGGAGCGGAAAGGAACCAAACGATTCTGGTCGAAGGTTCGAGACTCACCGAGTTGATCGGCGGCACGAGACTCTGACCAGCAGCGGGGCGGTTTCAGCTCTGTTTGTCCCAGCGCGCCTTCGGCCAGCGCTTTTCTTTGGCTCTTGCCGGGTCGTAATCCGGATTGGCCGCAGGCATCACGGCGCCGACCGACTTTCGCCACTCGACAAGCTTCCGGTGCAGAGCTCCTGTGCGCTTCGGCAGCCGGCGCGAGAGGTTTCGGCGCTCACCTGGGTCACGCGCCAGATTGTAGAGTTCCAGCCGTCCGTCTTCGAAAAACTCGATGAGTTTCCAGTCGCCCATCCGGATGGCTCCACACGGCGGGCTCCCGGCGTTCGAGTAATGCGGATAGTGCCAATAGAGGGCGTCGCGGGCGAGGCCGCCCTCCTGGCGCAATAGAGGAACCAGGCTCTCGCCGTCGGGCGTATGGCCGGGCGCGTCGGCGAGGCCAGTCATCTCGAGAATCGTGGGGTAGAAATCGACACTCGAGACGGGGGTGTCGCACACCGAGCCAGGCTGAGTCACACCGGGCCATTTCACGATCAGCGGTTCGCGAATGCCACCCTCGTAAAGCCAGCCCTTGCCCCGGCGCAGGCCCCCGTTGAAGGCCCGGCCTTCGACGCCACCATTGTCGGAGAAAAAGAACACCACGGTACGGTCTTCGAGTCCAAGCTCCCCGAGTCTCCGCATCAGGCGGCCGACGCATTCGTCCACCCCCTCCACCATGGCCGCGTAAGCTGCGTTGTTTCGCCCAGACGGGTCCCAACGCTTCTGATAGTGGGCCATGACTTCCTTCTTGGCCTCGATAGGGCTGTGGACCGCATACAGCGGCAGGTAGAGGAAAAACGGGCGGTCGCGGTTTGCGTCGATGAATTTCAGGCTTTCCACCGTCAGGCGGTCCGTTAGATACTCACCGACGGGGGCCGCCAGCGGCGGCTTGCCGTAGGGAGCGAACATGTGTGAGTGGTGTCCCCACCAGCCGCCTCCAAAGTTCAGATCGAAACCGCGGTGCTCAGGCAAGTATTCTCCCCCGCCAAGGTGCCACTTGCCGATGCTGGCGGTGGCATAGCCGCCGGCTTTCAATGGTTGTGCGAGCACTGTCTCGCTCAGAGGCAGTCCGTCCGGGAGTTCAGCTTGCCGGAGTTTTGCGTAGGGCAAGAGGTTTCCCGGCAAGTACTGCGTGATGCGGACGCGGGCCGGCCACTTTCCGGTAAGGATGCTGGCGCGGGTGGGCGAGCAGTTCGGTGCGGCGGCATAGGCGTTGAGGAATCGCATGCCTTGGGCCGCCAGGCGGTCGATGTTCGGTGTCCGGTGATACGGGTTCCCATACGCTCCCACGTCGGCATAGCCCATGTCGTCAACGAGAATGAAGATCACGTTGGGCTTTTCCGCCGATTGGGCCGCCACGGGATGGCCCACGACCGCTGCAGCGGCCAGCATGAGGACGAACGAGGCCGAACTTTTCATCGATGTGCGTCTCCTATCAAGCCAGGCAGTCTATCCCCCCTGCAACGCCGATCGCAAACGGGCGGCGGCTTTCCCGTGTGTTCGGCGGATGCCTCTCGGGGCCGGTTACGACCAAGTGGGGGCGACGGTCTCAATTGTCGACTTTCGGCGGGAAGTGCAGTTCGCCCTCGGTCCGGGCGATAAACGCCGCGCAGGTCAGATCACCAGTGACGTTGACGACCGTGCGCGACATGTCGAGAATCCGGTCCACCCCGAGGATGAGGGCGATTCCAGACTCGACCTCGGCGCCCAAGCCGACAGACTGCAGCACGATGATCAGCATGATGATTCCCGCGCTGGGGACGCCGGCAGTGCCTATAGAGGCGAGCGTGGCGGTGAGGACCACCATGAGCTGCCCACCCATGTCGAGTGGGATCCCGTAGATCTGGGCGATGAACATCACCGCGACAGCTTGGTACAAGGCCGTGCCATCCATGTTGATCGTCGCTCCGAGGGGCAGGACGAAACTGGAGATGCTTTTCGAGATACCCAGTTTCTGTTCGGCGGTCTCCATGGTCACGGGGAGGGTGGCGTTCGACGATGACGTCGAAAAGCCGAACAATTGGACGGCGGCAATCCGGCGAAAGAATTCGGGAGGACTGAGGCCGGCGGCGAAGCGGACCATGAAAGCCAAAGTGACGAACATGTGAGTTGCGAGGCCCAGCAGGACCACGGCCGCATAGACCAAGAGGCTCCTGAGCAGATCGAGCCCGAAGCGGGCGATGACGGCGGCGATCAAGGCGAAAACGGCGTATGGTGCGATGCGCATGATCCAGTGGATGACGGTCATGCAGGCTTCATTGATGCCGCCGAAAAAGTTGAGGACGGTGGTTTTCTGCTCACCTTGGAGAACGCTGATGGCGGCCCCGAACACGACGGAGAAAAAGATGAGGGGAAGGAGGTCGAAATCCGCCGCCGCCTCGACCGGGTTGCGCGGGATGATGTCGAGCAGGACGTCTTTCACCGAAGGCCGTTCCTCGGCCATCTTGACGCGGGCCGAGGCCTCGGCGGAGAATTGCGTGGCCAGACTGTCGCGCGTGGCCGCATCGATCCTGCTGCCGGGACGGATGAGGTCGGAGAGGAGCAGTCCGATGGTGACCGCGACGGCGGTCGTGAGAATGTAGTAAACGATGGTCTTGCCGCCGATGCGGCCGAGCTTTGTGAGATCGCCCAGCGAGGCGGCCCCAAGAATGATACTGGCCACGATGAGGGGGATCACGATCATGGTGATCAGCCGGATGAATGCCGTGCCGACAGGTTCAAGGGCTACCAGCGCAGTTGTGAACCACTCGAGCTGAGCGAGATTGGCGGCCATGCCGGCGACGACACCCGCCACAAGGCCGATGAGGATCTTAGTGTGCAGCGGCATGGAAGTCTTTCATTGTATGCAGGCACAGAAGCGCGCCGCTGCCGCTTTCGCGAGACAAGGGAGACAAACGGAGTAGAGACGAAGCCAGGCCGGGAGCCCCGAGGCGACTCCCGGCCTCCAACAGTTGCGTTGCGAGCGAAGTTCAGTCCTCGATGTGGAACCTACCCACGAAGGCGCTGCGCTCACCGGGCAAACTCCACCGCGTGCCCAGCCCCCTTCCCTGGAAGCTATGGGCGAGGGTGTAAGCCGGCATGGCATGATCGAGCGAGCTGAGCGGCCGGTACCAGACTTCCTCGTTGGTGCAGATGCGATCGCCGTCGTTGAGAGCCCGGGTTTCGATCCGAGCCAGCTCTCCCGCCAGAAGCCTAGCCCGCGCGGCGTGTACAGTGTCTCCTTCGATCTCCAGACGCACCGGAGCATACTCGACACGGACGACGTTGCTGAGCAGGTCACCCGCCATCCTCTGGGCGAAAGCCTTCAAGGCCAACCGTTGCTCTGCGTCGGCCCGCCTGTCGATGATCAATATGCTCCGCACCGGGTACGGGTTGCCTAGCACGTAACCCAGCGTGTCGCTGGCCAGAACGACGCCGGCTACGGCAAGCCCGTCGAGCTTCACCCCCTGCCACGAGCCCTTCTCGATCTTCCAACCGAGCACAGCGCGCTTGCCGACGATGCCCGCCTCACCGTTGGCGAAACACGGACCGGTGTAGACGTCGGTGCTTCGGGCTTCTACGTAGGTTCCCTTGATGGACGTCGGCGCCAGTGAGCCGGCAAAGGCAGCCGGCGCCAGAATCGAAGACACGAATAGAGTATAGGAAAGGAAAGGTCGCATCCCAGTACCTCCTCTGAGTCCTTGCCTACGAGTATATCACCGAGAAAAAAGCCCCTCCGCCGGGACTCGTAACATTCCCGGGGGAAGGGCCTTTCCCCGATCCCGCCGTCTGGGTCCCTGCTACAGAGGCTTGTAACAGTTCCGCTCGGGATTGCACTCGTAATCGTCGGCGATCTTGCCGTCGGGACCCAAGCAATTCTGGGTCTTCTGGCACCAGAAGAGTCGGTCACCGGCCGAGAGGTTGGGATCGTGGTCGGTATCGACGAACATACCCTTCCAGCGCAGGAATTCGCAGCGGTCGTCGTCCAGGATGTTGAATCCGGCGTATTCCATATCGCACCTCCTCAGCTCACGGCCCGCAGCAGGGCGCGTTTCACGGCGGCTTTTGCCAGTTGCACCTTGTAAGCGTTCTGGCTCAACGGCCGAGCGCCCTTCACAGCCGTTGCGGCGGCCTTTTCCGCCACCGTTTCGTTGATCGTCTTGCCCGTCAAGCTGCGGGCGGCCTTCGGCGCCCGAACCGGCGTAGGGCCGACGTGGCCCATGACGATCTCGGCGCTGCGAACCTTGCCGCCGTCCATCTTCAGCGCCACCGAAGCCGTAGCCAGCGGCCAGTCGAGCGCTTCCTTTTGACGCACTTCGTAAGTGGCGTTCCTGGTAGTTTCCGCCGGGACGAGGATCTCGGTGAGGATCTCGTTCGGCTTCAACGCGATCTCGCGGTCGTCCTCAGTGGCCGGCGCCACGAAGAACTCCGCCACTGGAAGCTCCCGCGTCCCTGATTGAGAGGCGAGTTTCACCTTCGCTCCGAGAGCGATCAGCGCGGGGCCGAAGCTGGAGGCGCTGACGAAGTAGGCCGGAGCCCTCCCAAAGATCGCGTGGTAGCGGTTCTCGCCGTTCGCCACGAGGCTCTTACCGTCCTTCATCGCCAGCAGGCCGTAGCCACTGCGGAAGTACCAGCAGCGCGGCCGCTGGCAGAGATCGCCCCCGATACTGCCCATGTTGCGAATCTGCATGCTGGCGATGCCCTGGGCAGCCTGGATCAGAGCCGGAAACTGCGATTTGATCAGGCCGCTCGAGAGCAGCTCGGCAACGGTGACCGTCGCCCCGATGCGCACGCCGGCCGATGTCTTCTCGATGCCGCCAAGTTCCTTGATACCTTTGATGTTGACCACCCGCTTCGGCGTGTGGATGTACTCCTTCATCAAGCCGAGGAGATCGGTGCCGCCGGCCAGGACGTCGGCTTCTCCCCAACTGGAACCCAGCAGGCCGAGCGCTTCCTGCAGAGTCTTCGGGTTTGCATATTCAAACGCCTGCATTACGCTCTCCTCCTCTCCAGGGCCGCCAACACCCTGTCGGGTGTCAAAGGCACCCTCGGAACCCGTACGCCAATCGCGTTGGCGACGGCGTTGGCAATGGCCGCGATGCCGGGGATCACCGGCGGTTCGCCGAGCCCGACGACGCCGCGGGCGTCATGTTCGGGCGTCATATCCAGATGGACTTCAATCTGTCCGACATCCTTGATGCCGGCGAGCTTGTAGAAATCGAACTCGGCATTCAGGAAGCGGCCTGTCGCGGCATCCAGGATCCGCTCCTCATAGAGTGCACCGCAGATGGCCATGATCGCTGCGCCGTAGCACTGGCTTGCAGCTGTCTTCGGGTTGATGATCATGCCGCAGTCCTGGACTACGGCGAGTTTCTTCAAGGTGACAATGCCCGTCTCGGTATCGACCTCCACCTCGGCCATCTGGGCCCCGCCGACGCCGCCGGCGATGAGTCCACCCGGGCTCCGCCGGTTGTTGGAGCCCGTGGCCTCGATCGGCGTCACGCCGAGCTTGGCGCAGGCGGCTCTCCAGGTGAGTGATTTCGACGAATCGCCTTTCACCATGATCTTGCCGTCCCGGGCGACGAGCTGGTCCGGCTGCGCACCGAGGCTCGGGGCCACAGCTTCGAACAACTTCTCCAACGCGTTCAGAGTGGCCTTGCGCGTGGCGGCGGAGGTTCCGCCCACCGTTGTCGAACCGCCGGAAGCGCCAGCCCGGGGATAGCGGTTGTCGCCGATCCTCAACGTGATGTCCTTCATCGGCAGGCCCAGACTCTCTGCGGCCGTCTGAGTAATGATCGTTCGTGTGCCCGTGCCGAGATCCTGAGAACCGATTTCCAGAACGACGCTGCCGTCAGGGTGAATCGTCACCCGCTCAGTAGCGTTGTGGCCCATGCCACCCCAAGTACCGATGCCGATACCGAGTCCAGTTTTCACCGGGCCACGTCCGGACTGGCCGCGGGGGTGCCACTTGCTCTTCCAACCGATCATCTCTGCGGCTTTGAGCAACTGCGCTCGGTAAACCTCGGGGCGCTGCGTATAGTGGAGGTTCTTCAAGAAGACCTCCAGCGGATCCATCTTCAGCTTCGCCGCGAGGTCCTCGATGGCCGAGCAAGTTAAGAACGAAACCTGCGGGTGGTTGGGAGCCCGCCACGCGCGGGCGCCGCCGGCGTTGATCGAGACTGCGGAATGGTTGAACCGTCGGTTCGGCACATCCCGAAAGACATACGGCAGCAGGTTGGCGTTCAGGCCGCCGCCGCCGAAGCCGCCGGTGGCCCAGGTCTTCGACTCCCAAGCGATGATCGTACCGTCCTTCTTCGCCCCGACCTTGAACCGCCCATAAATGGCGGGCCGGCAGCCCGCGATCTCGAGTTCGGTCCTGCGGTCGTGGTGATAGCGGATCGGTTTGCCGCCGACCTTTTTCGACAGCTTCGCTGTTTCCACGCCCCATCGGTCCGAAGCGAACTTGCTGCCGAAACCGCCGCCAATATGGTCCTGATGTACGTGGACGTTGGCTGCGGGAATCTCGAGACCTTTGGCTAGGTCGCCGCCGACGCCGGAGACGTTTTGCGTCGAAGGCCGGTACTCGACCTTCTCGCCGTCGAACGCAACCACCTGGCCGTGACTTTCCAAGCAACAGTGGGTGATCGGTGGAATTCCGTATTCGCCTTCGCTGATGACGTCAGCGTCCTTGAATGCCTGGTCGGGATCGCCGGTGACCGCCTCGCCTGAGGGCTTGGCCCGACCGAGTTTTTGGGCGGTGGCCAGGTCGGCTTCCTTGACAAAGTGGTCGTTGAAGACTTCGTACTTGACCTTGATTTTGCGGACGCCATCGCGGGCGTGTTCCTCAGTGTCGGCCGCCACCAAAGCGATTTCCGTGCCGGCCCACTGAATCTCGGTACCGGGTTCGGAGATGATCTGAATTCCCTTCACCCCGGGTGACTTCTCCGCCTGGCTCGTGTCGATATCAGTGACCTTGGCGTGGGCATAAGGAGAAGTCAGCAGGGCGGCGTACAGCATGCCGGGGAGCCTGACGTCCTGGCTGAACCTGGCCCTCCCGCTCGCTTTAGCGGGACCGTCTACGCGGTTCACCGGCTTGCCGATGATCCGGCGCTGATCCTTTGGTGGCCACTTGTAATCAGGCATTTCTCCCTCCCATGGCCTTGGCCGCTTCCACGACGGCCTTGCGGATCCCTATGTAGGTGCCGCAGCGGCACAGATTTCCGCCGAGGCCGTTCATGACGTCTTCCTCAGTAGGATTCGGGTGCTCGTCGATGAAGGCCTTCGCCGCCACGACAAAGCCTGGCGTGCAGAAGCCGCACTGCTGGGCGTCGTTGTTGACGAAGGCTTTCATCACCGGATGCAGCTCCGAACCCCGGGTCATTCCTTCGATGGTCTGGATGTTCTTGCCTTGCGCGTCGATGGCCAGAGTGGTGCAGGCGTAGACCGCCTTGCCTTCCACCAGCACCGTGCAGGCGCCGCAGGTGCCGCGGTCACAAACGCGCTTGGCGCCTGTCAAGCCCAACCGGTCGCGCAAGGCATCGAGCAGAGTCACCCGCGGCTCGACCCGGAGCTCGTGCTCCTTGCCGTTAACCCACAAGGTGATCGAAACCTCCCCGGGACCGACCACGCCGCTCTGAGCCGCCTCCGCCGGGCGCTCCAAAACGGCTGCCCCGAGAGCCCCTCCGCCCAGGCTCACGCCTTGTAGAAAACCGCGGCGCGAGACACCGGATTCGGGCAGCTTGCGAACTTGAGACTCCTTAGGTGACCTCACTTGCACACCGTCCTTTCCCTCTCTCGCGATCCTGGTACGGCCTTGTGCGTACTCCACGGCCCCGGGCAGTGTTCGAGCCGTAGCCGCATACCAAGGACCCCCCGAGAGGATTACACGTTCCAATCGCTGCAAACCATCGTTTCTCGTCGCACGGCGATGGTTACGCGATTGACTATACCAAAAGGCGGGGGCAGCCACAAGGTATCGACAACTGCGTCCCCCGTGCCGGAGGGCTCGGGCCGGCCGCCCCGCCAAAGGTTCGGTCGGCGTAAGCGCCGGCCGTGGACGCCGCTGGGTGCGTTCGCTACACTGCCACCATGTGGGGACGAGCAGGGAGCGAGGGGCCTGGCTGGCACTGGGGCCGGCTTTGGGCCGCGGTGCTCTTGATGGCCGTTGCGTTGGTACCGGCGACGGAGGCAGTCCAGGCCGGCGAGCGGGCGGCGCCGCGCCTGATGGTGAACGAGGACGGCCGGCGCCTGGTGAGGAAAGACGGCCGGGAGTTTTTCTGGCTGGCCGATACGGCGTGGCCGCTGTTTACCTGCTCCAGCCGGGAAGAGCGCGAGGACCAGCCGGCGGTCGATTGGTATTTCCAAACGCGCCAGCGGTAGGAGTTCACCGTCATCCAGACGCACTTGCTGACCAACCCGGCGCGGGGGCCCATCGACGCCCCGAACCTCTACGGCCACGCGCCTTTCATCGACGGGGACTTCACCCGGCCGCTCGTCCGCCCCGGCCCGGACAACGATTACTGGGACTACGCAGACTACCTGATCCGCCGGGCCCGGGAGCACGGCCTCTACATGGCGATCGTGGCGGTGTGGGGCAACAGTCTCGGTGAAGACGACTCGCATCCACTGGTAGCCGAACCGGAAACGGCCTATGCGTACGGGTGGTTTCTCGGCGACCGGTACCGCGACGAGCCCCACATCATCTGGCTGCTGGGCGGCGATACCTTCGGCCCGCGCCGCGACCGGCGGACTTAGACCCCGGCCAGGCGGGACATGACCCGGGCGCTGGCCGAGTGCATCGCCGACGGGATCGCCGGCATGCGGAGCTTCGACGGCGAGGCCGATTACCGCCACGTGCTGATGAGCTATCACCCGCCGGGCGGCGGCCAGCCGTCGTCGAAATACTTCCACGAGGAGCCGTGGCTCGACTTCAACATGATCCAGACGACGACCCGTTTTCGTTTCTTCAATTACAAACAGGTACTGGCCGACTACCTCAAAGAGCCGGCGAAGCCGGTGCTGGACGGCGAGGTCGCCTATGAGTACTCGTACTCGCTCAATCGCAGGGAGCGGGAGCGTTTCCCGGGGCGCCGCATCTCGGCGTGGGACGTGCGCCGGGGCGCCTACTGGAACGTCTTTTCCGGGGGGTTCGGCCATACCTACGGTCACCGCAGCTTCATCGGCTGGGTGCGGACCGGCGAGCCGTCCCTGCGCTGGGGCGCCGACAAGCCGTGGTTCGAGGCCCTCGACGCCGAGGGGGCTACCCAAATGAAGTGGCTGCGGCGGCTGGCCGAATCGCGCCCGATGGAAGGCCGTGCGCCCGACCAGTGAGTCATCCTGGACAAGCAGGAGGACGGCAACGACTACGCCTGCGTCCTGCGGGGCAAAGAGGGGCGCTACTTGATGGTGTACCTGCCCACCGGCAAGCCGCTGAGCATCCGGATGAGCGCCGTCCGGGCGGACCGTGCGGTCGTATGGTGGTTCAACCCGCGCACCGGCGAAGCCCGCCACCTTCCGGGCTCCCGCCAGCGGTCCGGGCGAGGACTGGGTGCTGGTTCTGGACGCCGCTTCGGAGAACTACCCGCCGCCGGCCGCCGTCACCCGCTGAAAACTCCCGGCCGACCTTATGTGCGCACCAGGGCGCTCATCCCGGCTCTCAACTACAATGAACATCTTATGGCCGAAATGAAACGGATCCTCGTTATTGGCGCCGGCAACATCGGCGGCGCATTGATCGGCGGCATGTTGAGTTCCGGAGTCGCCGACCGGGAGCACTTGAGGGCCTGCGAAGCGAGTGAAGAGCGTGCGCAGGAGATTCGTGAGAAATGGGGCATCGAGGTGGTTACCACCGGCAACCGCGACCCCGTTTCGCAGGCTGAAGTCATCATCCTGTCGGTTAAGCCACAGACGCTGCCTTACGTGCTCAAGGACATCCGGGACGTGCTCCGGGAAGACCAGCTCCTGATTTCCGTCGCCGCCGCGTTTCCAATCAGCGTGATCGAGAAGATCGTTCAGAAGAAGATGCCGGTATTCCGCGTCATGCCGAACATACCCGTGGTAGTTGACGAGGGAGCTACGGGGCTCTCCACGAACGCTGCCGTGACGCGCGAGCAGCGGCGCTTCGTGGAAAACATCTTTCGATCGGTGGGCGTGGTCTGCGTCATCGACGAGGAGATGATGGACGCCGTTACGGCACTGTCCGGGAGCGGGCCGGCCTATATCTATATGGTGATCGAGGCGCTGATCGCCGGTGGATTGAAGATGGGGCTGACGCACCAGGTCGCCACGCGCCTCGCCGAACAGACCGTCCTCGGAGCCGCCAAGCTCGTGCGGGAGACGATGCTCCACCCGGCGATTCTGAAAGATCGTGTAATCACGCCGGGTGGGGTGACGATTTCGGCGATCCACGAGTTAGAACGCCACGGCCTGCGGGCGATGCTGATCTCGGCGGTCGAGACAGCGACCAAACGCTCCCGCCAGCTTACCGAGTCGCTCAAGGCGAAGGTCGAGGAGGAGTTTTGCTCGCCGAAGCAAACCCGCTGATCGGCATCCGCTTCCACATCCCCTTCGATCGCATCCGGGCCGAGCACGTCGAGCCGGCCATCGCCTACCTGCTGGAAAGGTCGCGCTCGGGGTTGGAAGCGCTCGCCGCCCAGCCGCCTCCTCGAACTTATGAGAACACGATGCAGCGGCTCGACCGGCTCACCGAGAATCTCGACTACGCGATGGAGGTGGTGCGGCACCTGGAGTCCGTGGCCACTTATCCCGAGCTCCGCCGCGCCTACAACGCCGTCCAACCGAAGGTGAGCGCCTTCTACACGAGCATTCCTCTCCACGCGGGCCTGTGGCGGGCCATCAAGGAATACGCCGGAACCGAAGACGCCCGGCGGCGGCAGGGTGTCTGGCGGCGGTATCTCGAGAAGACCATCGCCGAGTTCCGGCGTCATGGCGCCGATCTCGATGCGGCCGGCAAGCGGCGGCTCGAAGAGCTGGATGTCGAGCTGGCTCGCCTGACGACGAAGTTCGCCCAGAACACCCTGGACGCCACCAACGCCTTCGAACTCGTGCTGACGGACGAAGCCCGGCTCGCCGGGCTGCCAGAATCCGCCCGGGAAATGGCCCGCGAGGCCGCCAAGGCGAAGGGCAGGGAAGGCTGGCGGTTCACGCTGCAAGCGCCCAGCTACCTGGCGGTGATGATGTACTTGGACGACGCCGACATCCGCCGCCGGATGTGGCTCGCCTACAACACCCGGGCCGCCGGTGGGGAGTTCGACAACAGCGGGATCGTCGTCGAGATCCTGAAGCTGCGCCGGGCCAAGGCGGAGCTGCTGGGCTACCGGGACTTCGCGGACCTGGCGCTCGAAGACCGCATGGCGAAGACCGGAGACCGGGCCCAGCGGTTCCTGGAGGAGCTGCGCGGGAAGACCGAGCCGCACTTCCATCGCGAAAACGAGGAGCTGGCCGCGTTCCGGCGGGAGATCGAGGGTCCCGGCGCCCCGGCGATCGAGCCGTGGGACGTCGCCTACTACTCCGAGAAGCTGCGCAAGGCCCGATTCGACTTCAACGAGGAGGACCTGCGGCCGTATTTCCCGCTCGATCGGGTCATCGAGGGCCTCTTCGAGCTGGTGCGGCGGCTGTTCGGCATCCGCGTCGTCGAGGAGTCCGGCGTGCCGGCGTGGGATCCGGCCACGCGCTATTACAAAGTGCTCGACGAGGACGGCGCCTTTCTGGGGGCCTTTTACGCCGACTGGTTCCCCCGGGAGAACAAGCGCGGCGGCGCCTGGATGGACGCGCTGATCACCGGCAAGCCGAAGAACGGCGAGTTCGAGCCGCACCTGGGGCTGGTTTGCGGCAACCTGAACCCGCCCAGCGGCGGCAAGCCGGCGCTGCTCACCCACCGCGACGTGGAGACGATCTTCCACGAGTTCGGGCACCTGCTGCACCACCTGCTGACGCGCGTGCCCATCCGCTCCCTGGCCGGCACTCACGTGCCGTGGGACTTCGTCGAGCTGCCTTCGCAGATCATGGAGAACTGGTGCTGGGAGAAGGAAGCGCTGGACCTGTTCGCCCGCCACTACGAGACCGGCGCGCCGATCCCGGACGAACTCTTCGCCAAGATGCGCCGGGCGCGGACCTTCCGGGCGGCCAACGCCCAGATGCGCCAACTCAGCTTCGGATTCCTGGACCTGGCGCTGCACCGCGAGTACGACCCCGCGCGCGACGGCGATTTGAAAGCGTACTGCCGCCGCCTGATGGCTCCGTTCGCGCCGGCCCCGCTGCCGCCCGAGTACGCGATGGTGACTTCGTTCTCTCACCTGTTTGCGAACCCGGTGGGTTACGCCGCCGGCTACTACTCCTACAAGTGGGCCGAGGTGCTGGACGCGGACGCCTTCACCCGTTTCCAGCGCGAGGGCATCTTCAACCGCGCCACCGGCGAAGATTTCCGGCGCAAGATCCTCGAGCGCGGCGACTCGGAAGATCCGGCGATTCTGTACCGTTCGTTCATGGGGCGCGACCCGGACATCACCGCGCTGCTGCGGCGGGTGGGGCTGCTCGGCTGAGAGAGTCCTGCGGGCGAACGAGATATTGTGGAGACTCAAGCGGCTGAGAAGCGGGATCCCCGGTAGTCTTCGAACCTCCCGCTGAGCATTCAGCAGTAGAGGGCGATGATGGCGTTGGCGCGTGGGCAATCCAGAACCGGAGGGAGGCTTTCAGCCGGCCGGCGCAGGCACAGCGGACCTCGTCGGGCGCCACCTCGGAGCCCGACGGCAACCGGCCCGGGATCGCCGCCCCGGCCTAATGCATCGCCGCTCAGGCGGCCATCTCCACCACCTCCAGATGCGGCTCCCTCCGGCGGCGCTTCCCGCCGAAGATCACCGCCGGCAACCGGTTCACTTCCCGGCCGACTTCCTGCTGGATCGCCGCCGTGTCTTCTGCTCCGACAAGCTCTCCTCGACCGGCCGCCGTTGGCAGATCTCCGTGTTCACTTCGACGAACTCCCGGCTCAGTTGCTGCCAGCGGCGGAAGGCGGCAATCTCGCGCTCGGCCTTGCGCCTGGCCGCCTCGGTGGGAAACGACTCGGTGACGGTCTTGCCGCCCCGCTTGAAGGTCAGCCGGAAGTTCGGCCCGTGGCCGGGATCGCCCGGCTGGTGGCAGTGGCAGCGCGGATTGCCGCAACGGCCCCTGGTGGCGGTGATCGACCCGGGCCGGGCGTCGCCCAGGAAGCGGATCTCTTCGAGCAGGCCTCCTGCCACCGTTCCAAGCCCTCCGGGGATGCCGTGGATGGTTTCCTGAGGCCCTCTTGTGCGAGGGCATCACATACGCTCGGTTTAGCGCCACAGAAAAGAAGGCCCCTCCTACACTTAATGTCGTGCACCCGCCCGAATCCGTCATCGCGCGGCGGGTCTGCGTTAGGATAGTCGTTTCGGTTCCAACTCCCTGACGCCTGCGATGATTCCCTTCCGACTGCTCCTGCGCTGCTTGATCGGCGGCACACTCATGGGCCTGGCCAACCTGGTTCCCGGCATTTCCGGGGGCACAATGCTGTTGGCGGCGGGCGTCTACCCGTTGTTCGTGGACGGCGTTGCCGATCTGACGGCACTCCGGTTCCGCTGGCGGTCATTCCTCCCGCTGGTAACCATCGCCGCGGCAGCCTTCCTCTGCATCGTTCTGTTGGCGGGGCCGGTGAAGGGTCTGGTCGTGGACCACCGATGGGTCATGTATAGCCTGTTCATTGGACTCACTTTGGGCGGCGTACCGGTAGTGTGGCGCCTGTTGAAACCGCTGACGCTTCCGGCGGCGCTCGGCTGCGCGGCCGGACTGGCGGTGATGGCGCTGATGGTGTTGGTTGAACCGGCTGAGTCCGCCGGCGCCGGCACTTGGGCAATGCTGTTCCTCGCTGGCGCGGCGGGGGCTTCGGCGATGATTCTGCCAGGCATCTCCGGGGGCTATCTGTTGCTCATTCTGGGACAGTACATTCCGATCCTGGGCGCCCTCGACTCGGCGAAGACGGCGGTTGAGACGGCGAGCCCGGACCTGCTGTTCGAGGCGGGCCGCGTGCTCGTACCGGTCGCGGCAGGGCTGGCCGTCGGGGTGGCCGGCGTCAGCAACTTGATCAAGTTCCTGCTCGAGAAGCGGCGCAAGGCGACGCTCGGCGTGTTGCTCGGTCTACTGTTGGGGGCTGTCCTCGGGCTGTGGCCGTTTCAGCAGGGAGTGCTCCCGAACCCGGGGGAGGTTGTCAAGGGAAGGGTGATGACGGAGGCGGCGATCGCGGCGCTCGATCCTGCGGATTATCCGGTGAGGCCATTTCGGCCCACGGCGGGACAGGTGGCTGCGTCGCTGGGCCTGGTGCTCGGGGGCTTGGCGGTGACGCTGGCCGTAGCGCGGCTGGGCGAGGGGGCGGAGGTCTAGCGGAAGCCGATGGAACAGGCGCTCGAACAGTTCTTCGCGGGTTTGCACTGGGCGCTTCTCGGTCTGATGATCGTCGCGGCTCTGGCCGTGCTGGGCCGGGGGGCCGACTGGCTGGTGAACGAGGCGGTGGCTTTGAGCGAAAGGTCGGGAATCCCCAAAGTCGTCATCGGCGCCACGGTGGTGAGCGTGGGCACGACTACGCCCGAGGCGGCCGTCTCGGTGCTGGCGGCGATGAGAGGCAGTCCGGGACTGGCTCTAGGGAACGCCGTGGGCTCGATCATCTGTGACACGGGCCTGATCCTCGGGCTGGCGTGCGTGATCGCGCCGCTGCGGCTGAATCGCCGGATCGTAAATCGGCAAGGATGGATCCAGTTCGGAGCCGGCGTCACGTTGGTGGCGGTGTCATTTCCCTGGGGTGCTCCGGCTACAGCGTTCAGCACCGGCGGTCATTTGCCGCAATTCATGGGGTTCGTCTTTCTGGCCTCCTTGGCGGCCTACCTGTGGCGGAGCGTCGTTTGGTCGCGGCGGGAACCCGAGCTGGCGGAGCTCGAGGAGCACACGGTGGCCACCCATGAGCAGGAACCCGCCGCCTCGAACCCGGTGATCCTGGCAAAGCTCGTCGCGGCGATTGCCGTGGTCGTTGGCTCCGCCAAAGTCCTGGTCCCTGCAGTCGAGGAGGCAGCCCGGCGGCTCGATGTACCTGAGGGGATCATCGCGGCGACGCTGGTCGCTTTCGGCACCTCGCTGCCTGAGCTGATCACGGCCGTGACGGCCGCCCGGCGCGGCCACGGAGACCTGGCTGTGGGCAACGTCGTTGGGGCGGACATCTTGAATGTGTTGTTCGTCGCCGGGGCGGCGGCCGCGGTGACGCCCGGAGGACTGGAAGCGGGCGGCCACTTCTTTCTGGTGCTCTTCCCCATCATGCTGTTTGTTCTGGCAGTCTTCCGCCTCGGAATCGTCTTTTCGCAGCAATACCTGCGGCGGCCCTTCGGTTTTGCTCTGTTGGCGGCTTACGGCTTCTACCTGGTGGTGAGCTACCTGCTGCCCGGGGGATTGCCCTTTCCCTAGGGCGGCGTCACCGGGCGCCGACTGACAACTGGTCTAGGAGGAACGTGGGAATAAAGAGAACGATCGTGTGGGACGCCATAGCCGAGCCGGAACAGCCGGATCGAATCGGCGCCGGTTCCCGCTCCACCTGACGCCCCCGTCTCGCAGCCGGCGTTCCCAATCGTTGGGCGCATGGGAAGCGACGAACGGGAAGACCGCGGTAACGACCAGGGCGGCTAGGGTGGCGGCTACGAGCCTCCGGAAACGCCGCCGCTGCTCAGACTGAACCCGGAACCGCGGCTGCTTCTCTCGCCAGTATTGCGGCGAATCCGGCCGAATCCGTTCAGGCACAACACAAGTGATTCTACGGTGCCGCATTCTCAGCTCCTGGGCGACGGATGGATGGCGCGGAGCGAAGCCTGCGCAGTCTCTCCTCCGAACGCTCCCGAGAAAAAGCGGCCCCGGCGGCCTGTTTTCGTTCTCGGCTGCCCAGACAAATCAACGGCCAAAGAGCGCTCAAATGTGGAACTCGAGGATGTCCTCGTCTTCGACGACGTGGCCGCGGTCCACCATCATGCCCGGGTGGTCCCCGTCGGAGCGGTAGAGACGGGTGTATTTCATCTTCTCGGCGAAGTCTTTATGAACCTCGCGGGCGGCGTCGATTACCGTGGCGCCGCGCTTCAGCACGTAAGGCTTGCTCAGGTCTGGCGGTTTTCCCGGGGGCTTCGAGTAGAAGCGAACCACGTCGAGTAGTTCGAACACCCTCCTGGCGAGCCCGTCCAAGCCTTGGCCGGTGCTGGCGGACACCGGAAGGTACTCGAAGCGGTCCCCATAGAGTTCCCGCAGCGCTTCGAGGTTGTCGGCAGCGCCGCTCGCATCCATCTTGTTGGCCACCAGGACCCGAGGCGGCGGAAGGCGGTGCCGGCCGAGGTACTCCAGGGTGAACTCGATTTCCTCAAGCACAGCGGGGTCGCTCAAGCCGACAACCAGCAGCCCGGCGTTGGCCATGCGGATGACCTGCGGCAGCCAGCGCTCAGTGAATTCCGGCGCTACCGGTGGCAGGTCTACGAGCTGGATGGGCACGTTCTCGTAGTGCATCATGCCCGGCGCCGGCGCCCGAGTGGTGAACGGGTAAGCGGCTACTTCCGGGTGTGCGTGGGTCAGCCGTGCCAGCAGTTGGGACTTGCCGGAGTTCGGCGGACCGATCAACACCACCTGGCCGGCGCCTTCGCGTTTGACGACCCAGAATGGCGTATGCCTCGGACCGCCGCGCCGCGCCGACTCCTTCCGCATCCGCGAGATGCGGCGCTTAATGTCCGCCTGGAGCTTCTCGGTCCCCTTGTGTTTGGGGATCGTCGAGAGCATCTTCTCCAGGGCAGCGAGCTTCTGCTCGGGTGTTTGGGCTTCTTTGAACTCTTGTTCGGCGGCCAGGTACTCCGGTGTCAGGTTCGCCGGCATCGCTCTGGAAAAAGATTATCACCGGCGTTCCTGTGGGGTCCTAGGAGGTGGAAACTAAGGGAAGGCTGGACGGAATGGAGCAAAAGAGCTTGTTTCCCGATCCGGATTCTGAGTTGGCTGCACGCCTCGCCCGGGGTGAGCCGCCGCCGGGCGAGCGCCACATCTTCACCGTCGGGCACTCGACCCGGCCGGCGGAAGAGTTTGTGGCGCTGCTCGAGCGTTTCGGCATTCGCCGGGTGGTAGACATCCGGCACTTTCCCAAGAGCCGCCACAACCCCCAGTTCGACCGGGAGGCACTCCAAAAGTTGCTGGCAGAGCGCGGTATCCAGTACCTCTGGTTGGAAGAACTGGGCGGCTACCGCCGGGGCGGGTATCTCGCCTACATGGGGACCGGGGCGTTCCGGTGGGGCATTGATCGGCTGGAACGGCTCGCAGGAGAAGCGCGGACCGCCTACATGTGCGCGGAACTGAAATGGTGGCGCTGCCATCGCCGGCGTGTCTCTGACGTGCTGGAGAGCCGAGGCTGGACGGTGATCCACATCATGGCGCCGGACCGGGTGGAACTGCACCGGCACAAAGAAAATAAGATCAAGTGTGACTGACTCTCCCCAAGGAGGACCGATTCGAGGATGACGAGCTGGAAATCGTGGTTGCGGGTGGGCGCTGTTCTCACCGTTGTGGCGGTCGGCGCATATGCCCAGCGAGGCTATCCGCCTAACCTGCCGGACGCGCGGGTGGAGACCTACAAGCGGGTGGACGGTGTGGAACTCAAGATGTGGATCTACCAGCCCGAGAACCATCGGCCCGAAGACCGCCGCCCGGCGATCGTCTTCTTCTTCGGCGGCGGCTGGAGGGGCGGCACCCCGGCGCAGTTCGCTCCTCAGGCGCGCTACCTGGCCTCCCGCGGGATGGTCGCGTTCCTGGCCGACTATCGCGTGGCCTCGCGGCATGGGGCGAAGGTCACCGATTGTGTGGAGGACGCGAAGTCGGCAGTGCGATGGATCCGCGCGCACGCCGCGCGCCTGGGCATCGATCCGGACCGGATTGCGGCTGCGGGCGGCTCGGCCGGCGGACACCTGGCGGCGGCCACAGCCATCGTGCCGGACCTCGAAGCCAAGGGCGAAGACCAGCGCGTCAGCTCGGCCCCGAACGCCCTGGTGCTGTTCAATCCGGTCCTCGTCCTCGCCCCCGTCGAAGGGGGGCCGGAATGGCCAAAAGAGAAGGCCGAGATGCTGCGCGAGCGGGCCGGCGGCGATCCCACCCTCGTTTCGCCCTACCACCACCTGAGGAAAGGCCTGCCGCCGGCGATCATCTTTCACGGCAAAGCGGACAAGACCGTGCCTTACGAGACCGCCGAGTTCTTCTGCCGGAAAATGAAGAGCCTGGGCAATCGCTGCGAGCTGGTGGGCTACAACGGCGCCGACCACGGCTTCTTCAACTACGGCCGGGGGGATGGAACGGCCTACTTCGACACCCTCCGCCGCACGGACCGGTTCTTGGCTTCCCTCGGCTGGCTGAAGGGCGAGCCTACCCTGCCCGAATCACCCTGAGCGGCGGGTGGCCCGGCGAAACGCGTCGGAGGCGCCTGAGGAGAGCGCGCGCCGCCGGCTTGCGCCGGAACCAGACGAGGTGCGCGGGGCACCGGCAGTCCGAGGAACCGAAACCCATTAGGGGAACGCAAGCGCCGCGCAACGCCGCGGCCGCCGCGGCCCACTCGCACTCGCTCCCGGCGCTGCCGGTTGCGAACCACACTTCCACCACCTTGGCCGCGCCTCGCAGATAATCGACGTGCCAGCGGCGCGGACCCGTCCCGGCCCGGTGGCGCTCGAGCCGTGCCGCGAGGCCGCCGGGGCCGCGGGCGCTGCCGATGTAGAGGGCGTAGCCGGCGGGAGCCTCGAGCGTTCCGAGTCTGCCGATCCGGCGGCGGACGGGCCGCGGCGCGGCGAACAAGACGGCGTAGGTTCCCGGCAGGGGCGGCGGTTCGGGCTTCATCCGGCGGCGACCCGGACCAGGAAGTAGTTCTTCTTGCCTGAGCGTAAGACGAGAACGGACTCCGAGGCGAGGTCCTTGTCGCTCACCACCGCCCGCTCGTCGGCGACGCGCCGGTTGTTGACGTAGACGCCGCCACCCTTGATGGCCCGGTTGGCTTCCCCCTTCGAGCGGCAGGCGCCGGCGCGCACCAGCAGGTCCGTGAGGCGCATGCCCGCGGCGAGTTCGGTCTTGGGAATCTCCACCGAAGGGACGTCGGCGAAGATCTCCAGCAGATCACGGTCCGAGAGGCCGGTGATCTCTTTGCCGAAGAGCACCTCCGAAGCCCGGACGGCCGCTCGAAGCCCTTCGTCGCCGTGCACCAGCCGGGTCATCTCCTCGGCCAGGCGGCGGTGGGGAATACGGCGTTCCGGGGCCTGTTCGTGCTCGGCGGCCAGGGCTTCGATCTCATCGAGCGGCAGGAAGGAAAAGAGCTTGAGGTAGCGGATGACGTCCCGGTCGTCGGTCCGGATCCAGAACTGGTAGAACTGGTACGGACTGGTGCGGTCCGGGTCCAGCCAGACGGCGTTGCCGGCGCTCTTGCCGAACTTCTCGCCGCCGGCGGTGGTAAGCAGCGGGAAGGTGATGCCGAAGACCTCGGCGCCGTGGACTTTGCGCACCAGATCGACGCCGGCCGTGATGTTTCCCCACTGATCGTTGCCCCCGCCTTGGATCCGGCAACCGTAGCGCTCGTAGAGCTGCAGGAAGTCCCAGGCCTGCAGCAGCATGTAGCTGAACTCGGTGTAGGAGATGCCGTGCTCGCGGTCGGCCAGCCGGCGCCGGACGCTCTCCTTGGCGATCATGTAGTTGACCGTGAAGTGCTTGCCGACGGTGCGGAGCCACTCCAGATAGCTGATGGAGGCGGTCCAGTCGGCGTTGTTGGTCATCAGGGCCGCGTTGTCGCCTTCGAAACTGACGAAGCGGGCGAGCTGGGCGCGGATGGCCTCGGCGTTGCGGGCGACGTCTTCGGGCGTGAGGAGCTGGCGTTCCGTGTCCTTGCCGCTGGGGTCGCCGATCATGCCCGTGGCTCCGCCGATGACGATGATCGGGCGGTGGCCGGCCCGCTGGAATCGCGCCAGGGTGACGGCGGGCAGCAGGTGGCCGGCATGGAGGCTGTCGGCGGTGGGATCGAAGCCGATGTAGATGGACGCGCCGGCTTGTGAAAGGAGCCCCCGGAGGCCGGCCTCGTTGGTCAACTGTTCGATGACACCGCGGGCCGCGAGTTCGTCCAGTAAGTTCATAGTTTTCACTGTGGCGCCCGGCTGGGGAAAGCGAAGCGGGAGCATGTAACCCCTAATTCTAACTGACCGGGTGCGGCGTGCGGCGCCCGGGTCCTCGCCGCGCGGCGCTCGCGGACCGAGCTGCTTCCGCGAGTGCCTGATCGAGCGTCGCCGAACCCAACCGCCGGCTGCGGCACACCGCCCCCCCCAACGGCTGGGACGGGCTCCGCTGCCGGGTCTGAAAGGGGCCCGGGCAAGCTTCGCCGGCCACGTGTTGGGCTTGGCGGGCGTGGGCGGGTAGGGTACAATACGTAGTGAGAGAGCACCACGGGGCGCGGTAGCCAAGTGGTAAGGCAGAGGTCTGCAAAACCTTTATACGCGGGTTCGATTCCCGCCCGCGCCTCCAACCCAGCCTGAAGCCCGCTTCTCGCTGTGCCAGCGTAGAGTATCCGTAAGAGCGGTGTCTCCAAAACGTTCCGACGGGCCGCTGTTTGACCACGTCTTGCGGCTTCCGGTGCGCCACCACTTACCGCATCTCCGACCTTGCCGCCCTATCCGAGTGGCAGGCCGGTGTCGCCGAAAAAACCACCGGTTCGGAAGTTGATTCTCACTCACCCGACTGACCGGCCTGAGTGCGGTTCACGGGTCCACCTTCGTGCGCTTCCTCATTCCTTGGAACTGCCTTCTCGGGCCGTGGAGCCCCGAGGGATCCCGCAGCGGTTCGGTATCGGGGGGACTGCGGTGATAGAATGCGGCAATCGCTATGGCTGCGGTGCGAAAGATCAAGAACCTGAAGTGGTGGATCTGTACCTTATTATTCCTGGCCACTCTGGTGAACTATCTCGATCGGCAGACCCTGGCTGTGGCCACCCCCGAGATTGCCCGCGAGTTCGCTCTGAACAACCAGGACGTGGCCCTGATCAACAACGCGTTCACCGCCGCGTATACGATCGGACAGCTCCTGATGGGCCGTTTCGTGGACATCCTGGGCACCAAAGTTGGTTTCGCTTTCATCATGGTTTTCTGGTCCGCGGCCGGCCTGCTGTGCTCGACATCGCGGGGGGCGCTGAGTCTCAGCGTCTACCGCTTTCTCCTTGGCCTGGGAGAAGCGGGGAACTGGCCGGTGAGCGTGAAAGCGGTGTCGGAATGGTTCCCTGCCAAGAGTCGCAGCATCGGCGTGGCGTATTTTTCCAGCGGCTCCGGCGTCGGGGCCATGTTAGCGCCGATTATCATCGCTCAGGTCATCATCTGGGGTGGCTGGCGGGTGTCGTTCATCGTGATCGGAACGCTGGGATTCCTGTGGTTGCCGTTGTGGTGGTGGTTTTACCGCTCTCCCGGCGAGCATCCGTGGATCAGCGACGAAGAGTTGCAGGAGATCGAAGCCGAGAAGGGCGCGGCTCCGACGAAGGGCGCGGTGGGTGTCACGGCGATGCTGCGGGAGTGGGCGGCACTGCTCAAGTACCGCCAGATTTGGGGCGTGTTCCTGATCCGCTTTTTTTCGGACTCGATTCTATGGTTTTACATTCAGTGGCTGCCGAAGTACTTCGCCGATGAACGTGGCTACTCGATGCAGGAGATCCGCGACAAGCTCTGGATCGTCTTCCTGCCGACGATCTTCGCGGTGATGCTGGGCGGGGCGGCGTCCAGTTGGCTGATCCGGCGCGGCTGGAGCGTGGACCGCAGCCGGAAGACGGTGATGCTCGTCACCGGGCTGCTGATGCTGTCGTCGATGCCGGTGGGTGTGGTGGAGAGCGACCTCGTGGCGCTGCTACTGTCATCGACGGCGCTGTTGGCCTTCTACGCCTACTCGGTGAACACACTGACGCTGCCGGCCGATCTGGTGCCCTCGCGCCTGGTGGCGAGCGTGAGCGGACTGTCAGGCATGGGAGCGGGGATCGGCAGCGTCTGTTTTACGTTCGCCGTGGGCCGTATCGCCGACTCCTTCTCGTTCACGCCGGTATTCTTTCTCGTGGGACTTCTGCCGCTGCTATCGCTGGTGATGCTGTTCTTCGTCACGGGGCGGATTCACCGGGTGATCGAAGAGTGAAGGTCCAGTGCCGGCAGGCCCGAACCGGACTCTCTTCTCAGCGGAAGGCGCCCAAGAGGCGGCGGAAGAGGCCGCGTTTTTTTTGCTTGCTCGCTTGGGCCCGCGCTACGGCAACCCGTTTCCGGATCTCTTCCGGCTCTACTTTTTCGAGGACGGCGGCGAGGGCAGGCTGGTTCAGCCTCCAGACTGTGATGCCCCCTCTGGCATCGAGCGCCGCCACCCGGTGGGCGTCTTCGGAGATGGCGACCGCGATGACTTCGGCGGGTACGGCCTGCAAGGCGATCTGGGCGCCGGAAAGCGGTTCCCAGACGCTGACGGTGCGGCCCGCCGCGGCCGCCGCGACGCAGCGGCCAGTGGGTGGGCAAGCGAGGTCATGAAACGTCGCTTTTGTTTCGACGGCCCCGACTGGGAGCCGCGCCGGGAGGAACCACAACCAGCAACCTTTATCCCCCGCCGCCGCCAGCAGTCCTCCTTGGGCACGGATCTCGACGGTTCCATTGTTTCCTGCGGGGAACAGCATCCTCAGCGGCTTGTTGCGCCGGGTTCCCCAGACCAGCAACTGGCCCGGCGTGGCGGCGACCACGTGGCCGGAACGCGGTTCGTAGGCAATCGAGACGGCCGGTTTTCGCGGTGTCCTCCACTTGGCGCGGAGCAGACGGAAGCCGGAGGGTTCACGGCGCCACATCCGGATGCTGCGGTCGCGGAAAGCGGCGACGAGGGTTTTCCCCGCCGGGTCCAGATCCAGGGCCGTAACAGGCGAGGTCAGCGCGATCGTCGCAACTTCTCGCCGCTCCGGGAGGTTCCAGATACGGATCGCCCCGGCGAAGTCGCCGCTCACGAGCCACTTGCCGGTGGCGGCGAGGGCGACCGCCGTCACTGGAGCATTCGCCGCCCCGAGTTCGATCACCGCCCCGGGCTCACTCACTTGGAAGACGTGCACCAGGGGACCGCCGAAGACCGCGACCCGGCGGCCGCTGCGGTCCAACACCAGATGCTTCCCGTCCGGGGGAGCCGAAAGCGTCCGCTCCTCGATCAAGGCCGGGACGAGCGGGGGAGGGGGCGCCGGAGGTTCTACCGGTGGTTGGGGAGGCGGTTGGGGTGTCGCTACGGCGAGGACGGAATCACTGGGTTCCTTGGTGGGCGCCGCTTCCTCGGCCGGCTTGGGCTTCACCGAAGCCATTGCTTTCCTCTTCGGGCGCCGGCGCGCACGGGGCCTGGGCGGCTTCTCGGGCTCTGGCGGGGGTGGAGTCTTTTCGTAAGCGAAATCCGGGGGAGGGACATCGATCCGTACCAGTGGAGGCGGAGGAACCGGTGGGGCCTTGACCCCCGGCCAGCGCGATAGGCTAACCGTGGCGGTGGTTAGGATCCCCGCCAGGGTGGCGGCGATGGCCGTCCACACTTGCTTGCGGAGCCTTCTCCGGGTGACGGCGGGGGCCGATGCTTCCACACGCACCTTTGCTGCTCGGCGCGGCACTTTTTCCAGCATGCGCCGGAATTCGCCGGCTGACTGAATGCGCTGTTCCGGGTTCTTGCGCAAGGCCGCCAGCACCAGGTCGTTCAGCATGGGCGGCAGATCCTCGACATATTGGGACGGCGGCTCCGGCATGTGCTCGACGTGGGCTTTCATCAGCTCGAAGTCGCTCTGGGCGGTGAAGGGCGGCTGCCCGGTGACCATCTCATAGATGACTGCCCCCAGCGAGTAGAGGTCGCTTTGAGGCCCGATGTCACTGCGGGCGAGCACCTGCTCCGGGGAGACATACCAGAGCGAGCCCAGGACCGCGGTCGTTCGTGTGCTCTGTCCGTGAGCCCCCACCAGCGTTTTGGCAAGGCCGAAGTCGGTCAGCTTGACGGTGCCGTCTTTCGTCACCAGGATGTTCTCTGGTTTGATGTCCCGGTGGATCATTCCTTGCTCGTGCGCATAAGCGAGCCCGTCGAGCGCCTGGTGTGCGATCTCGAGGACCGTGTCGAGTTTCAGTGGGCCGGATTTCAGAATCTCCCGAAGGTTGCGCCCTTCGACGTACTCCATCGCCATTGCCAGGCGTTCGGAAACTCGAAAGGCGTTGTACACGGCGGCGATGTTGGGATGCTGGAGGCTGGCCTGCAGGCGGATCTCACGCAGGAACCGCTCTTCTTCTTCGGGAGAATAGGCTCGGCCTGGGTGCAGGATCTTGAGCGCTTCGACACGGCCTGTGAGGCGGTGCCGGACCTGATAGACTTCTCCGGCGGCGCCGGAACCGAGCAGCGCAATGATCTCATAGTCGCCCAGACGCGCCCCTTTCGGCCAGGCCATAACCTTTTGATCGGCCGGGAGATCGGTTTTGCTTAGGTGTTGCGGCCGGCGAGGCCGCCGGGCGGAGGCGCCGCCGGGGCGGCCAGGCTACGCACTTGCTCGATGAGTAAGTCCAGGAAAGCGCGGGTGGCGCGGCTCAACTGTTTCTTGCGGCGGTGGATGATACCCAAAGGACGGTAGAGGCCCGGCGACTTCAGCGGGATTCCAACCAGCTTCTCCTGCGCCAGGTCTTCCTGGATGACCGGCTCAGGCAGCAGGCTCACGCCCGAACCCAGGGCTACGGCCTCCTTGATCATCACGACGTTGTCAAAATGCATGACGGTCCGGGGTTCGACGCCGTGGCTGCGAAGGTACCGGCGGATCTCCCGGGCGATGGGCAGGTCGTCATCGAAGGCGATGAACTCGCGGCCGTGCAGCTCCCGGGGGTCGAGAAACGTGTTGAACGCCAACGGGTCTTCCGGCCGCGTGACGACCAGCATGACCTCCTTTCGCCACGGAAGGACCTCCAGCTCGCGGCTCGCCTCCGGATAGCTGACGATGCCCAGATCGGCGGCGTCGGAAAGCACCGCTTCGTAGACCCGCTCGGGCCGCAGGTATTCGACGTCGAGCTGGACCTCGGGGTAGCGGTGCTGAAACTCCCGCGCCCACTTGGAAACTTCGGCCAATCCGACCGAGTAGATCGATGCAACCCGAACAATCCCTTCGATGCGGCTGCGAAGGCGCTCAATGGCCGTGTCGAACTCCTCTTTGCGGCGCAGCACGTCGCGACAGAACTCAAAGTAGAGACGCCCGGCCGGTGTCAGTTCGATCGGGCGCCGGCTCCGGTCGATCAGCGGGACGCCGAAGAGCCGCTCGAGCTCCTGAATGTGCTGGCTCGCGGCCGACTGGCTGACCCGGTTCGCTCGGGCGCCTTGGGTGATGCTACGGCGGCTGGCGATGTCCCTGAAGAGTTTCAGGTGGGCGAGGTCCACACAGCCAGTGTACCATAAGACTCTCTTATGCGGACGCCTCTGCCGTATTCTCTTGCGCTAATGTAAGGCGCGTGCTATACTGCAGGGAGCCGCGGCGTTGTCGAGCGGTACGCTGCGGCTCGAGTGCGTGGCCGCCTGCGGCGTTTGCGGGAGTCGTTTCCCGGAGCGCACCCACCTGCCCCAGGGGCGGCCGCCCGGCCCGTTGCGGGCCGGGGGCTTCCAGCACGGAGGCCGGCGCAGCCGGCCGGACAGGACCATTGAGAATATGAAGAACGGACAAAGGAACGCAGTGTCGATCGGCTCCTTGTACGCAGCGCGTTATTGCTCCCTGCCGGAGAACCAGGGCCTATACCGGCGCGAACTCGAGAGGGACAACTGCGGGATTGGGTTCGTGGCGAACATCAAGGGCGAGAAGTCCCACGAGATCATCCGCAAAGGCATCCAGGTACTGATCAACCTGACGCACCGGGGCGCCTGCGGGTGCGATCCCGACACGGGCGACGGCGCGGGGGTCCTGATCCAGATTCCGCACGACTACTTCGCCAAAGAATGCACACGGCTGGGTTTCACGCTGCCACCTCCGGGCGCTTACGGTGTCGGCATGGTCTTCCTGCCGATGCGCAAGGATTCCCGGCTGGCCTGCGAAGGGGAATTTGAACGTATCGTTCAGGAAGAAGGCCTCGAGGTGCTCGGGTGGCGCGAGACGCCTGTCGATCCCACTGTAATCGGCTGGCTCGCCAGGGCTTCACAGCCTTATATCGAGCAGGTCTTCGTTCGGGGAGCCGGCGAGATGACCCAGGACCAGTTGGAGCGCAAGCTCTACGTGGTTCTGAAGCGGGTTCAGCGGGCTATTCAAGAGTCGGAAATCAAAGATAAGGAGGGCTTCTATATTGCCTCCCTTTCCACCAAGACCATCGTTTACAAAGGTCTCTTGCTGGCGCCGCAAATCGAGCGGTTTTATCTGGATTTGGCCAACGCCGAGGTGGTGAGCGCCTTGGCGTTGGTGCACCAGCGCTTCTCGACGAACACATTTCCGACCTGGCCCCTGGCGCACCCGTACCGCTACATTTGCCACAACGGCGAGATCAATACCCTACGCGGCAACATCAACTGGATGAACGCCCGCGAGGCGGTGCTCGAAAGCGATCTCTTCGGCGACGATCTCAAGAAGCTCTTCCCCACCATCACCCCCGGCCTGAGCGATTCGGCGAGCCTGGACAACGCCGTCCAGCTTCTGCACCTGGCGGGCCGGAGCCTGCCGCACGTAATGGCCATGCTGATCCCGGAAGCGTGGGACCACGACAAGACCATGAGCGACGAGAAGAAGGCCTTCTATGAGTACCACGCCTCGCTCATGGAGCCCTGGGACGGGCCGGCGGCAATCGCCTTCACCGATGGTACGGTGATCGGGGCCACGCTCGACCGCAACGGGCTGCGGCCGGCGCGCTACGTGGTGACGCACGACGATCTGCTGATCATGGCCTCGGAAGCCGGCGTCCTGCCGGTGAAGCCGGAGAACGTGAAGTTCAAGGGCCGTCTGCAGCCCGGCAAGATGCTCCTGGCGGACTTGAGCCAGGGCCGGCTGATCCCGGACGACGAGGTCAAGCACCAGTTGGCGACGCGGCGTCCGTATCGCCAATGGCTCAAAGAGAACCAAGTGACCCTGGGCGACCTGCCGGCGCCGCCGCGGTGGCATCCGCCGGACTTCGACACGATCCTGCGACGCCAGCGGGTCTTCGGCTACACGGACGAGGACTTACGGCAGATCCTGGCGCCCATGGCTATCAAAGGCGTAGACCCGGTGGGCTCGATGGGCAACGACACGCCGCTCGCTTGCCTCTCGGACCGGCCTCAGCCGCTGTTCAACTACTTCAAGCAGCTCTTCGCCCAGGTGACCAATCCGGCCATCGACCCGATCCGGGAAGAGACCGTGATGAGCCTGTGCAGCTACATCGGCACCGAGCGCAACATCCTGGCCGAGACGCCGCAGCACTGCCACACGCTGAAGCTGCCCCATCCGATCCTGACAAACTATGACCTCGAAAAGCTGCGGCGGGTGAGTTGGGGCGAGTTCCTGGCCACGACGCTGATGGCCGTCTTCCGCGCCGACGGCGGCGAGAAGGAACTGCGGCGGGCGATCGACGCGCTGTGCCGCCGGGCCTCGTGGGCCATCAAGAGCGGCTACACGCTGCTGATCCTTTCCGACCGCGCCGTGGACGAGAACTACGCCCCGATCCCGAGCCTGCTGGCGCTCTCGGCGGTGCATCATCACCTGATCCGGGAAGGGACGCGGACGCAGGTGGCGCTGATCGTCGAAAGCGGCGAGCCCCGCGAGGTGCAGCACTTCTGCCTGCTCATCGGCTACGGGGCGAGCGCGGTGAATCCATACCTGGCCATCGAGACATTGGAGCAAATGGTGCGGCAAGGCCAGCTCGGCGAGGACGTCGTCTTCGAGCAGGCTCTGGACAACTATATCCGGGCAGTCAATAAGGGGCTGCTGAAAGTCTTCTCCAAGATGGGGATCTCGACGCTGCAGAGCTACCGCGGGGCCCAGATCTTCGAGGCCATCGGCCTGAACCGGGAGGTGGTGGACCGCTACTTCACCGGCACCGCCTCGCGCATCGAGGGCGTCGGGCTCGACGTGCTGGCCCAGGAGGCCCGCATGAAGCACGAGCACGCCTACGAGCCGATCACCGAGTACGATACCGAGCTGGCCGTGGGCGGCAACCTATCGTGGCGGGTCCGAGGCGAGTATCACCTCAACAACCCGATCTCGATCGCCAAACTGCAGCACTCGGTGCGGCAGAAGAGCTGGGAGACTTACAAAGAGTTCGCCCAAACGATCAACGACCAGAGCAAGCAACTCTGCACGCTGCGGGGGTTGCTCGAATTCATCCCGGCCCGGAAACCGATTCCCATCGAGGAGGTCGAGCCGGCCGCGGAGATCGTCAAGCGCTTCTGCACCGGGGCGATGAGTTTCGGCTCCATCAGCAAAGAGGCGCATGAGACGCTGGCCATCGCCATGAACCGCATGGGCGCCAGGTCGAACACCGGCGAGGGCGGCGAGGACGAGGAGCGGTTCCGTGACGAGCGGCGGAGCGCGATCAAGCAGGTGGCGTCGGGCCGCTTCGGTGTCACGGCCAACTACTTGGTGAACGCCGACGAGCTGCAGATCAAGATCGCCCAGGGCGCCAAGCCGGGCGAAGGCGGCCAGTTGCCCGGCCACAAGGTGAGCGAGCAGATCGCGCGGGTGCGGCACTCGATTCCGGGCGTGGGGCTGATTTCGCCGCCGCCGCACCACGACATCTACTCGATCGAGGACCTGGCGCAACTCATCTACGACCTGAAGAACGTCAATCCGCGGGCGCGGATCTCGGTGAAGCTGGTGGCCGAGGTCGGCGTAGGGATCGTCGCCGCGGGCGTGGCCAAGGCCCATGCCGACGTGGTGCTGATCTCCGGCTACGACGGCGGCACCGGCGCCTCGCCGATCACTTCGATCCGGCACGCCGGCATCCCGTGGGAGCTGGGGCTGGCCGAGACGCAGCAGGTGCTGGTGATGAACGACCTGCGAAGCCGGATCATCGTGCAGACCGACGGCAAGCTCATGACCGGCCGGGACGTGGCCATCGCGGCGCTGCTCGGGGCCGAGGAGTTCGGCTTCTCGACGGCCCCGCTGATCGCCATGGGCTGCGTGATGATGCGCAAGTGCCACCTGAATACCTGCCCGGTGGGCATCGCCACCCAGGACGAGCGCCTGCGCAGGAAGTTCGCCGGCGTGCCCGAGCACGTCATCAACTACTTCTTCTTCGTGGCCGAGGAGGTGCGCGAGTACATGGCCCTGATGGGCTTCCGCACCATGGACGAGATGATCGGCAGGGTGGACAAGCTGGACGCCCGCAACGCCGACTATCACTGGAAAGCGCGGGGCCTGGACTTCTCCTCGATCCTGCACTTGCCGAACGTGCCGAAGCGGGTGGGCCGGCGGAAGCTGAAGCCGCAGGACCACGGTCTCGAGCAGGCGCTCGACCACAAGCTGATCGATCTGGCCCGGGACGCCATCGAGAACAAGACGCCGGTGGAGTTCAAGCTGCCGATCCGCAACGTGCACCGGACGGTGGGCACGATGCTCAGCGGCGAGATCGCCCGGCGGTACGGCTCCGAGGGACTGCCCGAGGACACGATCAAGTTCCACTTCACCGGCTCGGCGGGCCAGAGCTTCGGCGCCTTCCTGGCCAAGGGCGTCACGCTGACGCTCGAAGGCGACACGAACGACTACGCCGGCAAGGGGCTCTCCGGCGGCAAGATCATCGTCTACCCGCCGAAGCAGTCCACCTTCGTGCCGGAGGAGAACATCATCGTCGGCAACGTGGTGCTCTACGGGGCCACCTCGGGTGAGGCCTACTTCAACGGCATGGCCGGCGAGCGTTTCTGCGTGCGCAACTCCGGCGCCACGGCGGTAGTGGAGAGCGTGGGCGACCACGGCTGCGAGTACATGACGAAGGGCCTGGCGGTGGTCCTCGGCCGTACGGGACGGAACTTCGCCGCGGGCATGAGCGGCGGCATCGCTTTCGTGCTGGACGAGGACGGCTCGTTCCGCGAGGTGAACTGCAACACCTCGATGGTGGATCTCGAGCCGGTGGTGGATCCGGTGGACATCCAGGCCTTGAAGACGCTCATCGAGCGGCACATGAACTACACCGGCAGCGCCCGGGCTCAGTGGATCCTCGAGAACTGGGAGTCGATGCTGCCGCTGTTCGTCAAGGTGTTCCCGCACGAGTACAAGCGGGTGCTGGGAGTGCCGCGGAGCGCGGCCGGCGAGGCGGTTCCGCTCGGAGAAGGGAAGCGGCCCTTCGAGCTGATGCGGTTCGCTTCCGAGATCGCCGACGCCGGCATGGTGGCCGGAGACTGACGGGGGACGAGAAAGCGTATGGGCAAGATCACGGGCTTCATGGAGTATCAGCGCGAGGTGCCGGACCGGCGTCCGGTGGCCGAGCGCATCAACGACTACTTCGAGGTCTATCAGCCGTACGACGAGGACCGCGTGCGCCGGCAGGGCGCCCGGTGCATGGACTGCGGCGTTCCCTTCTGCCACACCGGCTGTCCGCTGAACAACATCATTCCGGACTGGAACGATCTGGTCTACCGCGGCCGCTGGAAGGAGGCCATCCGGGTGCTGCACGCGACGAACAACTTCCCGGAGTTCACCGGCCGCGTCTGCCCGGCTCCGTGCGAGGCCGCGTGCGTGCTGGGCATCAACGAGCCGCCGGTCTCGATCAAGTGGATCGAGCGGACGATCATCGACCACGCGTTCCGCGAAGGCTGGATCAAGCCCGAGCCTCCCGAGGTCAAGACGGGCAAGCGGGTTGCGATCGTCGGCTCGGGGCCGGCCGGGCTGGCGGCGGCGCAGCAGTTGGCCCGGGTAGGCCATTCGGTGACGGTCTTCGAGAAGGCCGACCGCGTCGGCGGGTTGCTGCGCTACGGCATCCCCGACTTCAAGATGCAGAAGGACCTGATCGACCGCCGCATCGAGCAGATGACGGCCGAGGGGGTCCGGTTCCAGACCCGCGCCCACGTGGGCGGCAACGTGCCTGTCGAGGACCTGCGCAAGGAGTTCGACGCGATCCTGCTGGCGGGCGGGGCCGAGCAGCCGCGGGATCTGCGGGTGCCGGGGCGCGAGCTGAAGGGCATCCACTTCGCCATGGACTTCCTGCCGCAACAGAACAAGCGGGTGGCGGGGGACCCGGACGTCGTTGTCGACCCGACGCGGTGGAAGGAGCCGATTCTGGCCACCGGCAAGCGCGTGGTGATCATCGGCGGCGGCGACACCGGGGCCGACTGCCTGGGTACCTGCATCCGGCAGAAAGCGAAATCGGTGACCCAGCTCGAGATCATGCCCAAGCCGCCGGAGCAGCGCTCCGAGAGGACGCCGTGGCCGATGTGGCCGTATCAGCTCCGGGTGGAGACTTCGCACGAAGAGGGCGGCGTGCGCGAATGGTCGGTAGCCACGACGAAGTTCACCGGCGACGAAGAGGGCAATGTCAAGCTCCTGCACGCGGTGCGCGTGGGGCCGCCGCCTGAGTTCCGCCCGGTTCCGGGTTCGGAGTTCACCATCGAATGCGACCTGGTGCTGCTGGCGATGGGTTTCACCGGTCCGGTGCGCAACGGCATGGTGGAGCGGCTCGGCCTGGAGCTGGACAAGCGGGGCAACGTGAAGGCCGAGGATCATCACAGCTCGGTTCGTGGTGTCTTCGCCGCCGGCGACATGCGGCGGGGCCAGTCGCTGGTGGTCTACGCCATCGCCGAAGGGCGGCAGGCGGCGCGGGCCATCGACCAGTGGCTGATGGGCCGGACCATATTGAAGTAGAGCCACTAGGTAAGGGGCGGGCGGTCATCTGGCCCGGTTTGCCGTCTTCGCCACCAGCTCGATGACCCGCTGAGCATTCCGCTTCCACAAGAAACCCCGGCGCTCGATGGCCGCCGCCGCGGCTTGCCCCATCCGGTGGCGCAATTCTTCATCCTCCACGAGCCGTTCCAGCGCGCCCGCCAGGGAAGCGGCCGATCCGGGGGTGAAGAGCAGGCCTTCGGAGCCGTCTTCGATCAGGTCTCTCAGGTTGGGCTGATCCGGGGCGGCGACGGGCTTGCCCGCGGCCAGGTACTCGATCACCTTCATCGGACAGCAGTACTCGTTGGCGGCCGGCTGGACGGCGATGTCGAACAGGGCGACGTGGCGGGCGACTTCGCGGTGAGGCAGCGGTCCGGTGAACCGGACGAGACTCTCCACGCCCAGGCGGGCCGCCTGCTCCTTCAACCGCGGCGTCTCCGGTCCGCCGCCAACGAGCAGGACGGCGGCCTTTTCGCGGAGCAGCCGGCTGGAGGCGAGGGCCTCGATGAGCAGATCGATCCGGTGCCAGTCGCGGAACCATCCGACGAAGCCGGCGACGGCCCGGCCCTTCAAGCCGAGGCGTTCCTTGAGCTCCGGGTCGGCCGGAAGGGGGTGGAAGCGCTGGGGATCCACGCCGTTCGGGATCACCGTGATCTTCTCGCGGCGGACGCCCATCCCGACGAGGATGTCGCGCAGGGGACTAGAGACGGCGATGACGTGGGTAGCGGCGTTGGCCACGCGGCGCTCGGCCCACCGGGCGAGGCCGTGCCAGTGGATGGCGCGGTCGCGGGCCTGTTCGAGCGCCAGTGGGGAGTTGACTTCCAGGACGACGGGGATTCCGAAGAACTTGCCGGCCAGGACGCCGGCGAAATTGAACAGGGCGTGGCGCTCGTAGAGGAAATCCGGCCTCCGGCGCCGGATGCGGCGGACGAGCATCGGGAGGCCGCCGAAGTTGTAGGCGATCTGGACGGCTTCGGAAGCCAGGGGAAGGCGCCGGACGAAGCGCTGCCAGGCGGCTTCGCCGGCGTCGCGCTCGGGATTGTCGAGTTCCGTTTCGGCGGGTACCAGGGCCGCTTCCTCGACCTCGTGGCCGAGGGCTTCGAAGGCCCGCATCATCTCTAATATGTGAATGCGCTGAGCGTCGGTGGCCCTCGTGCGGTGGTGGTAGAGGATGAGCATTCCTTAGAAACACCATGATGGCAGAGAGGGCGGGCGGGAATGCTTCGGCAAGCCGCCGCGGTAGACTGGTTCGGTTATGGAGCAAGCGAATCCTTTTTCCCTGGCTGGCAAGCGTGCCTTCGTGGCTGGGGCGAGCCGGGGCATCGGGCTGGCGATCGCCCGGGAGCTGGCCAGGGCCGGCGCGCACACGATCCTGGCGGCCCGCTCCATGGACGCGCTCGAGCGTGCGGTGGAGGAGATCCGCCGCGAAGGGGGCTCGGCCGAGGCGGTGCATCTGGACGTCACCGATCCGGAATCCATCCGCGAGGCGGCCCGGAAGGCGGGCGAGGTGCACATCTTGCATGCCGTGTCGGGGATGAACATCCGCAAAGATTTCCTCACCTACACCCGGCAGGAGTACGAGCAGATCATGAACACGAACCTGCACGGGATCGTCGAGCTGGTGAAGCGGGTGGGCGAGGGGATGATCGCCCGGGGCCGAGGGGGCAAGGTGGTGCTGATCGGCAGCCTGATGTCGCTGGTGGGGCTGCCGTATTTGACGGTCTACGCCATGACCAAGAGCGCCCTGGCGGGACTCACCCGGACGCTGGCCGCTGAGTGGGCTCGCCACGGGATTCAGGTCAACTGCATCGCCCCCGGCTTCATCGTCACCGACTTGAACCGCGCCATTTGGGAGCGGCAGGAGAACCTCAACTGGCTCAAGGGGGTGCAGGCGATTCCGACGCCCGGCAGACCGGAAGACATCGCGCCCACGGCGGTGCTGCTGAGTGGTCCGGGCTCAGATTTCATCACCGGGCAGGTGATCGCGATCGATGGCGGGTACACGACTACCGCCGTGTGGCCCTTCGAGCCCTGACTGGGGTTCGTGTGGGGGAGGGGGCCGTACCAGCGGCACGCACTACCCCCGGCGTGGGAATTCGTGTATTATGAATGTGCTGCAGGTTGCTGCAGCGGCAAAGCCGACTGAGGCTGTCAATGGCGGCACGGAAACCCACCTCCCCGCAGCTTACCCGTCTACCCCCACTAGGCCAGCATCGCTGCCGGAATGGCGTTTCGCTTGAACAGATCGCGGAAGAAACCAAGATTAGTATCCGTTTTCTGCGGGCCATCGAGGCAGAGCGGTTCGACGAGCTTCCCGGAGGGATCTTCGCACGCAGTTACATCCGGCAGTACGCGGCGGCAATCGGATTTGACGAGGACGAACTACTGCGGCGCTACCGCGAGGCAACGGGGGAGAACGGCCAGCGCCAAGGGACTGCGCCGCGGAAAGCAGCGGTACGCGACGCACCGCCGAGGCATCGTGAGGCGTCTTTCTGGATGCGTTTTCTCAGTGCGTTCCGGTTCCTGTCTTAGCCTTGTTCTCGCTTTAGCGCTTTTGCCCTCCCTGGTTGTGTCTGCTGCCTCCATCTCCGGATTGGTGGTAGAGAACGCTACCGGCCGGCCTCTGGCCCGTACAAGAGTGTCCCTCCAAGCCCGCCGGACCGCCCACCCGGCTTCGAGACTCCAGGTGCTGACTGGTTCCCGGGGGGAATTTCAATTTGCCAACCTGCCGGCGGGAACATACTTTCTAAGAGCTGAACGGACCGGCTTTGCGCGCCTGGACTACGGCCAGAAAGGATATGGAGAGCCGGGGACGCCGATCGTACTGGAAGAGTCGGGGAGTTTCTCGGCCGTGTTGCGGCTGAAACGGCTGGGAGTCATCACTGGGGCGGTGGTGGACGAGAACCAAGTGGGCCTGCCCGGAGTGGCGGTACTCGCCTACCGTGTTGGACGGACCTGGAAGACGGTGGCCACGGCCCAGACCGACGACCGGGGCGTCTATCGTCTCAGTGGGTTGGCCCCGGGGCGGTATGTGGTGAGGACTGCGGCATTTCATCTGGAAGGGGGTGTGGGCTTGTTGCCCACCTACTACGAATCAGCGGTCAGCGCCACCCGGGCGAGAGTGATCCCGGTCGGCCTGGACCAGGAGGTCAGCGGCGTGGACCTCCAACCGCGACCGGGACGCCTGGCGCGGCTTGGGGGGCGCCTGGTAGGCGGATCGGCGCAGGAGGTGATCCTGGCGACGGAGACAGGACCACGGCGGACCCGGGTCCGCGAAGGCGGCCGTTTCGACTTCGGCCAGCTCGAACCGGGGCGCTATGCGCTGATCGTCGAGCCAGAGGCTGCCGGCGGGCGGGCTGGGGCGTTCGCAGAGGTTCAGCTTGGCGCAACGGACCTGGAGGTGGCCCTGCGGCTCGGACCCGCTCCGACCTTGCGCGTGGATTGCATCACCGACCGCGGCGCTCGCTTGGGCGATGGGACGATTTCCGTCTTCGTGCGCCGGGCGGGTTTCGGGGGAGCGGGCAAAAGGGTGCGTTGCGGGGTGAGGACCGAGATCGGACCAGGCGACTGGGAGATAGCGGTAGCCCCGCCGCTACGCTATTACATCGCCGCTATCCTCGATACCGAGCGGGGAGGACAGGCGCGGCGGTTCCGGATCGAGCCTGGCGAGGCTCTGTCGGTCACGGTGCTCGTAGGTACGCGGCCTTCGACCCTGAAAGGCACGGTGACGCTGGACGGAGCCGCAGCCGTAGGGGCGCCGGTCTTCCTGCGGGCCGCCGACGCCGACCTGGCCGTGCGGCTGGGCGGGCTGCGCGCGGTGCGCACGGGGCCGGAAGGCGAGTACGCCTTCTCCGGCTTGCCGCCGGGCCGATACGAGGTGATCAGCTCTTACCAGGTACGTGAGGGGGAACCCGAGACATGGCCGCCGGGCAGGGCTACGGTGGTGGAGCTGGGCGAGGGGCAGGAAGTCGAGCGTGATCTTGAGGTTACAGAGATCCGCTGAGGCGGGCCGATTTTTTCCTCAAGAATCCTGGCCGCGGTCCGATAAGCAGAGTCGGGCGGCGGGCGTGCTGCTCTAAGGTAGCAAAGGTGGCCGATGAAGGTGAATGATCCGAACCTGGCCGGGGCCGGTCAGAGCCGCGTTGGTGGCGCCGGAGTCGAACGGTCCTCGCAACTGGACGCCATAAGCCGGCCAGACGGTCGGCGGCGCGGCGGTGTGAGCGGCGTTCCGACCGACCGGGTGTCGCTGTCGGCGCTGAGTGCGCGACTGCAGGAGCTGAGGGCCGAGCCGCCGGGGCACGCCGCCCGGCTGGAGAAGCTGGGTGGGGAGGTCGCGGCGGGCCGTTACCAGGTGGACGCGGTGGAGTTGAGCCGACGGCTGGTGGAAGCGTCCTTGCGGCCCAAGGAGTGAGATGACCGGGAAACGGGCGGCGCCGCGGGAAACGCTGGAGTGGCTGGCAGCGGTGTTGGGTGAATTAGAGGAGGCCTTGGTGCGACCGGACGTCCGGGGGTTGGAGGCGGCGCTGGGGCGGCTGGAGCCGATCGCCGGGGTACTGGGGGAAGAGATCGAACGGGAAGTCTCGGCGGCGGCCCGCCCGGAGGCGGCGCGGCAGGAGGTGGAGGCGCTGATCCAGAGGGTGGGCGATCTGGCGGCGCTGGCGGGCCAGGCGGCGGTCTTCTACGAACGGGCCGCGGTGCAATTGGCGGGGGCTCTGGGAACCTACGCGGCGGACGGGAGCGTCGGCGCGGTGTCGCCACCGTCACTTCGCTGGAAGGCTGACCCGGCGTGCGGCTCACGTCCCGGGAGGCGACCTGATGGGGAACCTGCTTGCATCCTTGAGAACAGCGGCCAACTCGATGAAGGCCTTTGAAAAGGCGTTGGCCGTGGTTCAGAACAACGTCACGAATGCCTCCACACCCGGCTATGCCAAACAGCAGGTCGATTTCGTGGCGCTGCGGTTTCAACCGGAGTTGGGGATCGCCGGCGGCGTGGCGGCGGGCGGGCTCGTTTCCGGCCGCGACCGCTTCTCTGAACAGTCCGTGCAGCGCCAGGCCGGACAGTTGGGGAGCCGCTCGGCGCTGGCGGCCGCTTTGAGTGAGGTCGAGCCGGTGTTCGATATCGCGTCCGGCTCGGGCATTGCGGCGGCGCTAGACGATTTCTACGCCTCTTTTTCTTCGCTCAGCGTGACGCCGAACAGCATTCCGGCGCGGGAGGCGGTGATCCGGAGCGCCAGGGATCTCGCCGGGACATTCCAGTTTACGGCCGCGACGCTGGCCCGTAGCGGAGACAACGCGCGCCAGGAGATCAGCGGTGTGCTGCGGGAGATCAGCCGGATCGGTGCGGACATCCGGGACTTGAACGTCGAGATCCGTAAGGACTACCGGAACCGGTCCGACGCCGGTCTCGAGGCCCGCATGTACAGCGCCCTGGAAGAGTTGAGCCGGCTGGTGGACTTCACGGCGCTGAAGCAGGAGGATGGCACTTACACTGTTCTCGCCGGCGGCCAGATCCCCCTGGTCATCGGCGACCGGCGGTTCGATCTGACCGCCGATATGAGCAGCGAACAGGTTGTGGTGCGGGATTTCGATGGGCGCGACGTGACGGCCACGATCCAGCAAGGACGCCTGGCGGGAATGCTCGACTTCGTCAACCGACGGCTGTCGTCGTACAAAGAAGACCTGGACCGCCTGGCTTCCGGGTTGGCGGACCGTGTCAATGGCCTTCTGGCCGGCGGAGTGGATCTGAACGGCGTGCCTCCCACGGTGGACCTGTTCGACTACGAGGCGGCCGCTGGGGCGGCATCCACGCTCCAGGTCACCGGCATTCAGCCCGAGCAGATCGCGGCGGCGCTGCCGGGCGCGCCGGGAGGCAACGGAAACGCGCTGCTGCTGGCCGGGCTGGCCACCTCGCCCGAAATCGACGGCTCGACCTTCATGGAGTTCTTCGGGGGGCTGAGCGGCAGGGTCGGGGCGGACATCCGCGCCGCCCAGGACGACGAGCGCACCGCATCGCTGTTGCTCTCCCAGGCTCGGAACTTGCGTGACCAGGTCTCGGCGGTGGATTTGAACGAGGAGGCGGCCACGATGGTCGAGTATCAGCGTGCCTACGAAGCATCGGCACGATTGATTCGGGTCATCGACGAGCTGACCGACACGATGATGGGGATTCTCAGATAGGAGGTGAAGCCGTGATTCGCCGATTGGACGCCGCGACCGACGCGCTCCTCACCGATCTCGCCGAGATTACCCGTCGGGTGGAAATGGCCCAGCGGGAACTGGGCACTGGCCGCCGGGTAAACCGGCCCTCGGATGCGCCGGATGAGATCAGTCGGCTGCTTCAGGTGCGTTCCGAGCTGGCGCAGACCGAGCAGATTCGCTCGAACCTCGGGCGGGTCAAGACCGAGGTGGACACTGCGGAACAGGCCCTTCAGGATGCGGTGCGGGTGCTCGACCGGGCGGCGGTGCTCGGCGCTCAGGGGGTGAACGGAACCACCACGCCCGAACAGCGGCGGATGATCGCCGAAGAGGTGGAGACCCTGTTGACTCAAATGGTGGGACTCGCCCGGTCGCGCGTCGAAGCCCGGTACATCTTCAGCGGCGACGCCGACTCCCAGGCGCCGTACACCATCGATCTGTCTCTCGACGATCCGGTCAGCGATTACCTCGGCGGACCCACCTCTCGGGAGATCCAGCATCCGGCGGGAACCACGTTTCCCGTTGCCAGGACGGCCGAAGAGATTTTCGACAACTCCGACCCGCAGAAGAATGTCTTCCAATCCATCAACAATCTTCGTCTGGCGTTACGGAACAACGACGACACGGCAATCGGGGCGGCGCTGGAGCAAATCGAAAGCGCCTCGTCATACTTGAACGAGCAGCTCGCTTATTACGGGGCCGTTCAGAATCAGGTGACGCAAGCCCTGGACTTCGCTCACAAGCACGAGCTCCGGCTCAAGAGCCGTATCAGCGCCATCCAGGATGCCGACATCGCCGAAGCCATACTGGAGCTGAACCAGGCGACCTATCAGCGGGAGGTCGCCCTGGCGTCGAAGTCGCGCGTCCAGAAGATCAGTTTGTTCGACTTCCTCGGCTAAGGTCGGAGTTCGGCCTCGCTTGCCTCTCCCGGGGGATACTGAGCCGACGCCGGCTGGGAGCAAACGCGCGGGGAGGTTTCACCTCGGCGTTTCGCTGAGGCGCCGGTAATAGTCAGCCACTGCGTCGGCATAGCCCGGAGGCACCGGCAGGCTCAGCATGCTCTTGACCTGAGCCTCCTCGCCGCCTTCGATCTTACGGCGCAGCCGAAGCTCCAGTTGCTCCAGTCCCGGCAGCACCTGGGCGCGCAGCTTCTCGACCAGTTCGGGGTTGCCGGGGAACCGGCTGGGATCGAGCCGCCGCATCTGCTGAATGAGTTCAGCGATTTCGGCGGAGACTTCCGGATTGTCCCGCACTTGTCCCCGGAGCCGCGTCAGGTCGCGGAGTCCCTGGCGATAGCCGCGTTCAAGAGCGCGAACCTCCTCGGGCGAGAGCGGTCGAGCGGGCAGATTGGGGCGGCGCTCCCCCGTGTTCATGGCCGAGAACGTCCGGCCGGGTCCGCCGCCGGCGCCTGGCGGCAGACTTGGCGTCATGGGCGTTCCCCGTCCACGGCCCGCCTGCGATCCGGGCTGATTCCCAACTCGGCCCGCCCCCTGGCGCTGGCCCGGGGTTTGGCCTTGGGAGAAGGAAGCGGCGCCTTGCCGCTGGCCTTGTCTCTGCCCCGGAGACCGGCCCAGCCGCTCGAACTCTCTTCGAAGCCTCTCGACGCGGGAAAGCGCTTCCTCCAGACCTTCGTTCCGTCCCTGCCTTCGTCCCAGAGCCCGCTGGGCCTGGCGCGTCTGCTCAGCAAGCCTCAGCAACCCTTCTGTGACGGGGGCTTCGCGGAGCCAGGCGTACGGGCCCAAACCCCTGCGGATCCACTCGGCGAGATACTTCATACGCAGGGCTAGTTCCCGCTGTTGCATCTCGCCCAAAGCCTCTCGCAGCTCGGTGGACGCTTCGCGCTCAGCGCCGGCGAGATCCCTGACAGCTTTCTGCATGTCGCGCTCCAGGCGCCGCAGTTCCTCGGCCATTTGCCGCTTCTCCTCGGCCAGCTCCATCACTTTGTGGGGATCGGGCCCGGGCCCTTCTTCGAGCTTCGGCTTGCGGGTAAAGACACGGTGATTCTGGTAAAGCTGCCTGAGTTGGTCGGCGAGCTGACGCTGCCGTTCCGCCAACTGCTGTGCCCGCTGGGCGATGTCATCCAGTTGCCCGGCGGCCTCCTGGCGACGCAATCGCCCGAGGAGTTCCGTCGCCTCCCGCAGGCGCTCGGCGGCCCGCTGAGATTCGGCTCCGCGGGCGCCCGGGTCGCGGCGGTTGGAGGCGGCGCGCCGCATGTCCTCGGTGGCCTGGCGCAGCCGTTCCAGCGCCTCTTGCAAGCGCCGCTCGCGAGCCGTATCGCCCGCTCTTCCGGTGGAACCCGCCTGCATTCCACTCCGGCCGGAAGCGGTTTGGGAACGCGAAGAGTCGCGCTGCAGGCTGCTCATCTGCCGGGAGAGCTCTTTCATGCGGCGGCGCAACTCCTCGGCTTCCCGGCGGAGCATTTCTTGCTTCCAGCGCTGCTGGAAGCTCTGCTGACTCTGCTGCTGTGCGGCAAGCTCCTGCTGGCGGCGGGCCAGTTCACGGAGCTTTTCCAAAGCTTCGTCGATCTCCCGGGATTGACGGTCGGCCAGGGAGGCCCGCTGGCCGGTCTCGTACTGGTTCTTCTCGGTATCGAGTTCGAGGTCGAAGAGGTTCTCGAGATCCCGCCCAAGGTTGCCGATACCGCCCATCCCACGGGAGCTGCGCGCCACCTGGATCTGGCGGAAGATCGATTCGGCCCTCAGCAGGTGCCGGAGCGCCTGCTGCTCCGAAGGCAGCGCCGTGCGCCATTGGAGCTTTTCGAGCTTCCCGGCCGCTTCGTTCATCGCCGCGGCGGCCGCTTCCATACTCTCGGCGAAGATGCGGAATTCTTCGTTGGCGGAGGTGAGTCCCCGGGCCTTCATCCGCCGCGCCAGGGACTTGGCCTGTTCCTCGAGCTTGGTCTGGATGCCGGAGAGGAACTCGCCGTCCTCGGCCAGCTGCTTCTGGGACCGTTGCTTGTCCTTGATCACGTTCCAGGTGGCGGCGATGATCTCCTTCTGGCGCTCCGAGATACGCTGCTGCTGAGTCCCCATCATGCCACCGCCGGACTGTTGCGATTGTCTGTACTCGCGCTCAAAGGGCCGGGCCTCGATGAAGAAGATGTCGGTCTCGGCGGTGTGGCGGGCGTCGCGGGCGACGGCGTACATGCTGATGAGGTCGCCCGGCGCCAGGCGGAGATCTTCCAGATAAAGCGTCGTCGATCCGGTGGCCTCCTTTTCGCCGGGTCGGGAAAGCAGCGGTACGGTCTTCTCCTCGCCTCCGTTGACGGAGTAATGCAAGGTGAGGCTGCGAAGGCCGAAGTCGTCCTCGGCCTCGACGGCCACCGTCACTTCTTCAATCGGGCTGGCGCGGTAGTCGCGACCGGGACGGCGGATGCGGACGGTAGGTTCGGATTCCTTTTGCGCCTCGATGAAGTAGTCCTCGGTGAGCCGGACGCGCTCGCCGTCTGAGACGGCGGCCACATGGTAGAGGCCGTCTCTTTCGATCTTCACCCGCCCGCGGGCGGTGGTCGGGCTCGAGATTTCGAGCTGCACCTGCCGGCCATCGTCGAACACGAGGACGCCGCCATCCAGCCGCTTGTCGGTGTAGATGACGAGTTCGGCTTCCGTGCCTTCGACGGCCCGCAGGTCGCCGCCGTCTTCCTCGACGAGATCTTCGCGCCCCATCCAGTCCGGAAAGCGGTAGGTGACCCGGATCCGCTCGACGCGGGGTAGATCGACCACGCTGAGGCGGTATTGGGGCGAGCGTACCGCCCCAGCCCTGACGTAGTAGTCCACCGCTTCGGGGAGGCCGGTGAAAAGGAATTCGAAACCGACATCCCCGGCCCGCGGTTGCATGGGGACCTCTTCCCATCGGGAAGCGCTCTGATAGCGGGCGAAGAGGCGCACGCGCTCGGTCTGGAAGCCAACGAGATGGGCGGTGATCAACTGGTCGCCCCCGCGCCGGACCGTCTTGTCGCCGGGCGAGACGCGGACGTCGTAGAAAGGTTGCGAGCCGGTCTCCGGAGCGATGGCCCACAGCAGGCCGGCGCCGTAGCCGAGGAAGCCGGGACCCGCCACGGTAAGCCAGACGAGCGTGCCGAGGGCGGCGACGGCTGCTCCCGCCAGCGCAGCGATCTGCCCGGTGGGAACGATGCTCGAGGGCTCGGCGCGGGCGGCCAGCTCGACGGTGTCGTCGGCTAGGAGATCGAGAAACGCCCGGGATGAGCCGACGGGGCCGGATTCGGTGTAAGTCAACAGGCGCTGCTTGAATTCTGGGAACTGTTTCTCGGCGCGGCGGGCAGCGCGCCGACGGTTCAAGCGGATCAGCGGCAGCACGAGACCGAAGGAGAGGGCGAAGGCCACGCTGAGAAAGACGGCGACACGAGCCGCAGTGACGCTGAGGGCCGAAAAGGCGAATTCGTTGGCAATCAAAACCGCGGCCACGGTCACTCCCAGAGCGGCGGCTCCGAGGATGGCTGCGCCGCGCGCCAATGCCCCCCATCGGATGCGCTGCTCCAGGCGCTGGAGGTAAGCGTCGAGAAGGTCCCGAGTCTTCATGCCGTCCCCCTCTCCACGGCGAGGTAGCGCGCCGCCACCAGCGATTCGGCCACCGCAGCGGCCAGCGCCAGCAGAAGCACGTACCACCAGAGCGGCCGCGGCCGGCGATTGGTCCCGCCGGTTGGTCCGGCCTCCACCGTCCCCTCGCCCGTATTCTCCCACAGGCGGCGGGTCTCCTCAGGCACCACCGCCAGGCTCGACTCTCTCCGGTCGGCGTTCACCGCCACCATTTCGTTGCGTCCGTTCGGGCGCCGGAACTCGTAGAAGCCGGTCCGGGTCAGCTCGAACGAGGCTGCCGCCGCCGCTTCTGTCAAGGAAAGCTCACGCCGCCCGTCAGGGCCGATGACTTCGACCACCTGTCCCTGGGCTCCGGAGGTTCTCAGGTCGGCGAAGTCGCCGACCCGTTTCACCGACGTGCGCGTATCCACACCGCCCAGATAGTTCATCGTCCGTTCGACGAAGGCCACGAAGCCCGGATGCAGGGGGAAATCGTTCGCCACGTTGTCGAAGGTGGAGGCGAAGATCAGCGCGCGGCCCTCGCCTACGGCCTTTTCCACCAGCAGAGGGCCGCCGCCGGCCAGCCGCGTTACGGTGCGGACGTTCGCTGGATCGAGGCCCACCGTCAAGTAGAACTTCACGCCGTCCCACAGGTTCTCGACGGCGACCGCCGGGTGCGAGCTGTCGGAATGGCCCGCCAGGAAGAACCGCTCGCCCTGCCGGCTGGCATAACGCGCCTCCAGCACGGGCAGATCGGCGACCGGGATTCGGCCGGTACGTGCGGTGGCGGATCCAGCGGCGATGAGCAGCCCCCCTCCCAGCCGCAGGTACTGCTCGAGGGACCGCTCCAGTCCGGCGGGCAACGCCCCGGGGTCCGAGAGCACCACGACGGAGAACCGTGCAGGGTCGATCGTGCCGGCGCGGGCGATCTCGACCGGCTGCAGGCGAAAGGCCGCGTTCCGGGAGGCTTCGAGGGCCGCCCGGAAGTAGACCAGATCCCGGCCGCCGCGCCGGCGGTGCAGGAACAGCGCTTCTTCCGGATCGGAGCGCTCGATGGCGAACAGGTACCGGTTGTCGTCGGCCAGCGCATCGGCGGCGTCGATCGAGACCTCGCAGCGGTTGAACCCGTAGGCCGCCTCGAAGGAACGAAACTCGACCGTGGCGCGGCCGTTGGCCGGAACCTGGGCTTCGAGCGTCTCCACGCGCTTGCCGTTCACCGACAGGGTGACAGGAATCGTGGCCGCTTCGGTCCCGAAGCCGGCGATGGTTGCCTGCACTGCGGCCTGGGCCTGCCGGAAGATCTTGGCCGGAGCGTGCACGCTCTCGACGGCGAAGTTGGGCGCCAGGTCATCAGCCGCCGGATGCAGCAGGAAGCGGGTGGACGGGGCGAGCTGCAGATCCACGAAGCTCGGCGGCATCGAAGACTGCTGCAGATCGGAGAAGAAGTGCACTTCGAGGGGCATGCGCGCCGTCTCGGCCGCCGCTCGGAGCGCCCGGGCGAGCTCACCGTAGGAGCTGCGGGCGTCGGAAGCCTGAATCGCGTCGATCGCGGCGGCCAGCTCGCCTCGGTCGCTGGTGGGCAAGGTCTGGAACTCGAGCCGGTCGGCCAGGGCCGCCACCTGGACTTCCGCCCCCGCGGGCAACCCGTCCAGAACGGAGCGGGCCTCTTGCTTGGCGCGCTCCAGCCGGCCTTCGGCGCGCATCGAGAAAGAGTTGTCGATCACCAGAACGACGAGCCGGCGGGCCGAGCCCGGCCCGAAGGCCTCTTCCAGCACGTAGGGTCCGGCGAAAGCCAGCGCCAGCAGGATGAGCAGCGCCAGCCGCAGCGCCAGCAGTTTCCAATAGCGCAGCCGCCGGTGCTTGATGGAGCTCTGCGTAGTGCGCTCGAAGAACATCAGCGAGCTGAAGGGCTTCGGGACCGAGCGGTGGCGGCGCAACAAGTGGAAGTAGATCGGGATGCCAGCGGCGGCCAGCCCGGCCAGGAACCATGGAGTGAAGAATCCCATCTACATCCTCCCCTGCCGGATGGCCAGGTATTCCCGGAGCGCGGCGTCCAGCGGCCGGTGGGTGGGCAACAGGAAGTAGTCCAGGCCGGCCTTTCGCGCTTCGGTGGCCAGGCGCTCCAGGTGGGCCTCGATGCGGCGGCGGTACTCGCCCGCGGCGTACTCGGGTGAGACTTCGAGCTGCTCGCCGGTCTCCATGTCCACCAGGATGGCGGGTTCGGAGAGCCGCGGGCGGATCTCCTCGGGATCGAGCACGTGGAACACGATCACCTCGTTGCCCCGGAACCGCAGCGGCTCGATGGTCTTGACGATGCGGCGGGCGTCGGCGAAGAAGTCCGACACGACGGCGACGATGCCCCGGCGTTTCAGGAACTCCTGGAACTGGACGAAGGGCTTGGCGAAGTCGGTGCGGGCTCGCGGTTCGGCGTCGTCGATGGCGTGCAGCAGCCGGGCGAGCTGCCCCTGGCGGGTCGAGGGCCGGACGTAGTTGCGCACCTCGTCGTCGAAGACGATGAGGCCGGCGGCGTCCCGCTGGCGGTTGGCCAGGTAGACGAGTGAGGCGGCCAGGTAGCGGGCGTAGTCCATCTTGGTGACGCCGTGGGAGGTGTAGCCCATCGAGGCGCTGGCGTCCAGCAGTACGGTGAGCAGGGTGTTGGTCTCGCCGCGGTAGCGCTTCAGGTAGCAGCGCTCGGTGCGGGCGAAGACGTTCCAGTCCACGTGGCGCAGATCGTCGCCCACCGAATAGGCGCGGTACTCGGCGAACTCCTGGGAGAAACCGAAGTCCGGCGAGCGGTGCAAGCCGGCGATGAAGCCGTCCACCACCGTCTTGGCCACCAGGTCGAGCCCGGAGATGTTGGCCAGAATCGCCGGGTCCAGGAAGCGCTGATCCATCGCCGTTCCTCGCTGGCTATGCCTCCGGCGCCGGCTTCCACTCGAGCAGCCGGCGCAGGATGTCGTCCGAGGAGAGCCGCTCGGATTCGGCCTGGAAGTTCAGCAGGATGCGGTGGCGCATGACGGGGATCAGCAGCGCGGCGATGTCCTCGTAGGTGACATGGTAGCGGCGGTGCATCAAGGCGCGGGCCTTGGCCGCCAGGATGAGAAACTGGGTGCCCCGGACGCTGGCGCCGTAGTTGACGTACTGCTTGACGAAATCGGGCGCCGACGGGTCGCTCTGCCGCGTGGCGCGGACCAGCTCGACGGCGTAACGGGCCACCGATTCGGCTACCGGCACCATGCGCACCAGCTCCTGGAAGCCAAGGATCTCTTCGGCATTGGTGACCGGCTCGGCGGTGGCGACCTCGGTTGTCGTGGTGCGCCCGATGACGTCCATCTCTTCATCGAGCGAGAGGTAGTCGAGGACCGTGTTGAACAGGAAGCGGTCCAACTGGGCCTCGGGCAGCGGATAAGTGCCCTCGAGTTCGATGGGGTTCTGCGTCGCCAGCACGAAGAACGGGCTGGGCAAATCGTAGTGCTTCCCGCGGACGGTGCAAGAGCGCTCCTGCATTGCCTCGAGCAGCGCTGACTGGGTTTTCGGCGGCGTGCGGTTGATCTCGTCGGCCAGCAGGACGTTGGCGAAGATCGGTCCCGGAACGAACGTCCAGGTCCGGCGGCCGGTGGTGGGATCCTCCTCGATGATGTCGGTGCCGGTGACGTCGGTGGGCATGAGGTCCGGGGTGAACTGAATGCGCCGGAACTCGAGCCCCAGGGTGTCGGCGATCGTGCGCACGAGAAGCGTCTTGGCCGTGCCGGGCAGGCCGGTGATCAGGCAGTGGCCGCCGACGAAGAGGCCGATCATGACCTGTTCGAGGACCTCTTCCTGGCCGACGATGACGCGCCGCACCTGCTGGACGATCTCGTCCTGAACCTGCTGGAACCGGGCGATGCGGTTCCTGAGTTCGGCCGAGTCGATCGTAGTTTCCGCTGTGGATGCCATGGAGTTCGCCTTTCTCATTCTTTGATCTCTGGTATCTTTGCGCCGCCGGCTTCGCTGAGCTCGAGCAGCATCTGCTGAGCCGGGCGGAACCCTGGAGCGGCCTCGAGCGCCGAGACGACGTGCTCGAAGGCCTCCTGGTGGCGATGCGCGGCCTTGTAGGCGCGGGCGAGGTCGTACTCGGCGGCCGCCCGGTCGATGGGGTTCAGCGCCACCACCGCCCGGTATTCCCGGATCGCCCGCTCCGGCTCGCCCAGCTCCAGCCAGAGCGAGCCGAGCCACCGGTGCAGCTCCTCGTCGTTGACCGGGTAGATCCAGTTCAGCCGCTCCAGCGTTTCCGCCGCGGCGCGCTTGCGTCCCAGGTCTTCCTGAAGCCTGGCCAGCTTCTTCAACACCTTCGGGTTGCGGCCTCCGGCCCGGACGTAGCGCTCCAGCTCGGCCGCCGCCGCTTCCTTGTCGCCCCGCTGGATGTGCGCCGCGGCGATGATCTCGTAGGCGTTGCCGCGGCCGACGTAATCCGGAAACGCATCCCGGATGGCGGGGCCGGTCGAAACCACCCCGTCATAGTCGCCCATCTTGGCCAGCGCCGCCAGGGCCTTCAAATCCTTCTTCCATTTGTCGTAGCCGGCCACGAACTTACCCGTGCGCGCATCCAGCCACTCGAAGAACGCCTTGTCGAACTCTTCAGTGGAGAGGCCGAGGACTTGCTCGATGACCTCGGGCGTCGTCTTGCGGGCGGCGAAGGCGTCGAGCATCGCCAGGAGCTTCTTCCAGCCCCACCGCTCCTCGATGTAGTCGCAGATCTTGCCCGCCTGGAAGTAGGAGACCATCACCTGGTCCGGGTAGGAGGGGCGGATGAAACCGCGGTCCAGCCGCGCCACGGGCAGCAGCTTCTTTTCTTTCAAGGCGGCGATGATGGCCGGATTGATGCGGTCGCCCCACTCCGGCGACTCGGCCGTCTCCTCGTGCACGGCCAGGCCCTCGGTGAACCAACGGGGCACGCGATGTCCGGTCTTGGTCAGCGAGTAGACGTGGCTCAACTCGTGCCAGAGCGTGCTGGCCCAGTGGAACGAGCCGGGCGGTCGCCCTGACGGGCTGTCCATCGCCACGACAAAGCCGAAAGTGACGCCCAGAGCGCCGAGGCCGGGCATGCCCATCGTGCGGACGGCGAAGTCTTCGTGGTCCGGGTAGACCTCGACCTGGACGGGCTCCTCGAGCCGCAGCGCATATTTCTTGTCGAACTTCTCGAGCGCCCGGTGGATTTCCTGTTCGAAATAGGGCCGCAGCAGTTCGGCCTCTTTCTTGTGGAGGCGCAGGGTGGCGCGCCCGGTGTGGAAGGTGACGAAGTTCCGGTAGCTGTCCATCAGCCGGAGGGTGTTCACCGTGGCGGCGTCGCGCCATCCGGCCTCGTAGCAGCGCTCCAGCTCCCGCCGGGCCTCCTCATCGCGGCCCAGGCGCATCAGGTTCACGCCCAACTCGGAACGGGCCTTCCAGAGCTTCGGGTTGAGTTCCAGTGCCTTGCGGTAGAAGCGGATGCCCTCCTCGTAGCGGCGGTTGAGCACGAAGAAGTGTGCGGCCAGCGCGTAGGCCTCGCCGTAGACGGGGTTGATCTCGAGGATTCGGCGGATCCAGGGCGTCTCCGGGCGGTCGTGGAGCCAGTCGATGGTGGCCAACACGGCCATGGCGTCCAGGGCCTCGTTCGAGATCTCGAGGGCCTTCTTGGCTTCCGCCTCTGCCTTGGCCTCATCGACATCTTCGAGGGCCAGATAGGCGAGCAACTCGCGCGCCTCGACGAGCTGCGGGTCGTGCTTCAAGGCCAGTTCGGCGAATTCGATCGCCTTGGCCTCGAAGCCCTTGGAGGCCACCCAGGCGAGCCCGACCAGGGCGCCGGGATGGTTCGGCTGGATCTCGAGCGCTTCCTGGAACAGCTCGGCGGCGTCGGCCTCCTGGTAGTGCTCGAGGAACAGGCGACCCCAGCGCACGCGGTAGTAGGCGTTCTCCGGCTCGGCGGCGACGGCCAGGCGGAACTGCTCGTTGGCCGCGTGGTAGTCCTGCAGGCCCCAGTAGCCTTCGGCGCGCAAGTACGGATCCCCGGAGGCGGCGAGCTCCTGATAGCAGGCCGTGGCTTCGGCCGTCCGGCCGTGGCGGCGGTAGCCGTGGCATTCCTCCGGCGTGGCCGCCCAGGCGGCGGCCGAGCAGATCAGGAGACTCGCCAGCAGCCGTCTCATGTGCCGTCCAAAGCCCTCTGCGTCTTGGCCAGTTCCAGCAACAGTTGCGTCAGCCTGGCCCGGTATTCGGCCAGCGGCATCGCCGCCTTCTCGTACTTGAGCTTGTCAATGGCTTCTTCGAGAGCTTCCTTCTTGGCGAGGAGGGCCCGCTTGGCCGGGTCCTGCGCCGCCCGCTGCGCCTCGCCGATGCGCAACAGGGCGAACCGGCGGGCCTCGAGCCCGTAGCCGTTCTCCACCGAAGGGTTGCGCTCGCCCCGGCCACGGCCGGTGTCCTCGAGCAGGGCGTGCTCGGTGGCGAGGCGTTTTTGCTTGATATAGAAGTCCTGGGTCTTACGCGTGGCGTAGCGGAAGGCTTCCAGGGCGCTGATGACGCCGTTCTTGTCGGTGTCGGCCGCGGCGTCCTCCAGGGCGCTCACCCAGTAGCGGGCGAAGACCACGGCGTTGTTCTGGGTGCCGCTCTTGGTAGCGGTGATCACGATGCGCCCCGGGCGGGCGAGCACGGCGAGGGCGCCGCCGCTCGAGCTGGTCATGTTGGCCACGACCTGGCGCTTCGCCGGGATGCGGTCGAGCAGTTCGGCCAGCTCGGTAGCGGTGATGTCCGGGCCGGGCAGGTTCATCTTGTACTCGAAGCCGTCGTAGGTGCCGTGGCCGATGAGCATCAGGGCGAAGGCGTCGCCGGGGGCGGCTTTGGCGGCGATCTCCTCGAGCACGGCGCGAAGGCGCTCCTTGCGGGCTTCGTCCCCGCGCAGGGTGTAGACCTCGGCGTCCGGGCCCGATTCGCGCAGCAGCCGGTCCAGACGTTCCGCCCAGGCGGCGAAGCGCTGTTCGTAGTCGGCTTCTCCGCCCAGGCCGGCGACGGTGACGTAGTAGGTCTTCGCCGCAGCCAGCGAGGCCGCCGCCAGCAGCAGGATGCCGAGCCGGAGTCTCATACCACCCCCCATTTGCGCCGCAGATACCACTCGCCGGACTTCAGCGCCAGCAGCAACAAGAACAGGATCGGCATGTTCCACAGATCCTTGGTCTCCCGCACGGTGACGCCCGCCTCCGAGAACGAGATCTCGTCGCTCAGCCGGGCCGCGGTCTCCGGCGTGTAATAAGACCCCCCGGTGGCTGATGCGAGCCGCTCGAGCAGCTCCCGGTTCTGTTCGGCGTGGAAGTTCTCGGCGACGCCGTCCATGCGCTCGAAGGTGACCACGCCGCGGCCGGCCTCCTTGCCGGCGCGGTAGGCAGTCACTTCGGCAATGTAGGAGCCCTGGCCGGGGACCGTCCATTCGGTCTCGTAGATGCCGATGCGGGCCGGATCGGGCGCCAGCTCCACCGCCGCCTGAAGGCCGTTGGGGCCGAGGATGCGGGCGCTGACGCGGGCATCCGCGACCGGGGCATAAGCCGTGTCGCGCACCGTGGCGGTGAGGCGCACGCGCTCCTCGTCGAACAGCATCTGCCGGGGAACCGAGAGGGAAACCCGCCCGGGCGCTCCGGTCACCAGCCAGCGCAGAAGCTGCTGCCAGAAGATCTCATGCGTCTTGTCCTCGAGCGGCTGCGTCATTTGCCACCGCCAGCTCCCGCCGGTGGCGAACAGCGCTACGCGGCCGCGCCCGTAGTGCTGGGTGACCAGCAGCGGCAGCTCGCGCCCGCCCGGAGCGATCAGCTCGGCCAGCACCGTGGCGCCGGGCTTCGGCGGCCCCACTTCCTGGTAGTCGGCCAACTGCGGCAGCTCCTCCCAGCGCCTGGCGTTGGCCTCGGCGTCATCGACCAGGCGGGTGATCATGCTGTCGCGGCCCGCCGGAGTGAGCCGAACACCGGCGCGGTCACGGTGGAACGTCTGCTTGCTCGAGGGCAGCCGCACCGGCAGCACCTCGGCCAGCGCCGAAGCTCCGTAGCCCCCGTCGGCCAGCGAGGCGCGCCCGCCGAGGAACAGCAGGCCGCCGCCCCGGCGATCGACGAACTCGCGGATGAGTTCCTGTTGCACCGGCGTGAAGTAGGCGGCTTCCACCGAGCCGATGATGAGCCCGTCGTAGGAGAACATCTCGTCCACGCGGCCCGGGAAGCCCTCTTTTAGTTCCTCGGGCGTATGGATGCCCTGGCGGTAGATCTTGTTCTGCGTGGTGCGCAAGATGGAAACCAGCTCCACGGTGGGGTCCTCGTCGATGGCCCGGCGAATGAACTTGAACTCCCAGCGCGGCTCGCCTTCCATATAGAGGATCCTCGGGTGGGCGTCCACGATGTTCACCAGGCGCGCCAAGGTGTTGTTGCCCGGGTTCTCTTCGCCTTCCAGCGGGCCGGCGCTGATCTCCAGGCGTTTGGCTCCCGGAGAGCCAGCGTGGAACAGAAGGGTTTCGACTTGTGGTTTGCCGCCTTCGGCCAGCTCGACTTCCCGCGTCGCCAGCACGCGGCCTTCGCTGCGGACGGTGAGGCGCGCCTTGCGGCCGTCGAAGCCCCGCTGGCGGAGGGTCACCTGGGCGGTGAGGCGGGAACCGGCCAGGGCGCGGTCCGGCGTCTGGACGTCGGTGATCTCCACATCGTGGTCGAACTGGGGGCGGCCGACGCCGATGGTGTGGACGGGCAGGCGGCGGCTTCGCAACGCCGCGATGGTTTCGGGGGGGAGGCCGCCGGTGTTGTCCGCGCCGTCGCTCACCAGAACTACGGCCCCGATGGGCAAACTGGCGGATTCGGCCACGATCTGATCGAGAGCCGCGCCGATGTGGGTGGCATGATCGGAGGCGCTGAGGTCTTCCAGGGACTGGATGCGCTCGAGCTCTGTCCCCAAGCGGTATAGCCTGACCTGGAAACGGTTCTGCAAATCGTCGAGCAGGCCCGAGCCCAGCAATCCGGCGGCCTGCTCCAGCCGCGTGGCGCTGCCTTCCTGGATCCCCATGCTGCGCGAGTCGTCCACAACGACGGCGATGATATTCTGCTGAGGCTTCAGGGCGGCGATGCGTATCGCTGGGTGCCAGAGCATCAGCAGCAGCACGGCGACCACGGCAGTATCCAGCGCCCAGATACCTGCGGCGCGGCGCATGGTGACGCCCGGAGCGGCGGCCGCAGCGGTCCGGCGGAGGCGCAGCGCCAGGATCCCGCCCGCGGCAAAGATCAGCACGATGAGGATCCAGATGGGCCAGCTCCCCAGCAGTATGAACTCCCCCTTCCGGAATACTGCCGGCGAATGCTCGAAAAAGAATTCAAACATGTGGCGGCCGCCGTCCCCTCGATTAGTGCGTCATCGCGTAGATAATGTAGTTGATCCCTATGCGGTAGGCCAGCGAGGCCCAGCGTTCCGGATATTGGGGCAGGTCGGCCCACTCCCACGCATCGCCGAGGTCCATGTTGTGGCAGATCGCGACCATCAGCCGGCCTTGGTCGTCATAGATGCCCCTCCAACGTGGCTCGATGCCGTCCTGTTCGTAAGTGCGTCCCGTGTAGAAGTAGCGGATGCCGGGAACTTGGAATCGCTCGTCGAGGTCGTAGAGGACATGGAAGATGGGATCGGCGTTTTCGAGTTCGACGATCGGGCGGTCCGGAAACACCCGCTGCATGCTGGCGAGGAAGACATCCCATTCGAAGGTTCCGTGGAAGTCGTCGGTCATCAGGAAGCCACCGCGGAGCAAGTACTCTCTGAGCCGGGCGGCCTGCCGGTCGTCCAGATCCCAGTGGCCGACCTCGACCGCGTAGATCCACGGGTAGTCGAAGATTCTGTCACTGTCGAGGTCCACTACCTCCTCCATCGAGCGCGCATGGATTCTGGTAAGGCGGCGCAGCCCCTGGAGGAACTGGCGGTCGGCCTTGGGGTAATCGACGGTCCAGGCGCCCCGCCAGCCCCAGTAGCCGCGGCCGAAGGTCGGGTACCGGAGCCTGGCGAAGACGAACTCGGTCTTTTCATCCGCGTCGGGAGGCAGCGGAACGAACTCATCCTCGAGGATGAAAAGGCGGCGGCGTTGCTGCCCGTAGACGGCGCCAAGCAGCGCCAGCGTCAACCCCGCCAGCGCCACGATGCGGACTCGCATGAAGACGTCCCCTCACTTGCCTCAAACATACCACAGGCGGTGCCGCTCTTTCGCCGGGGCGGCGCGTCTGTATATTTATTGGACGAGTGTCGGACAGGCTTGGTTGTAAAGAGTAACCTCTAGGGGCTGCTGAAGCCCGCCAACAAGACGAGAAGAACCGCAGCGACAACCGCGATCAGAGTGACGAGCGACATGGTGCGGCCTGTGCTCTGTTCCAGGATGTAGTCGAACCTCAATCGACCATATCGGTTGGGCCGATTTCACTTTGAGTGAAGCTGGTTCTGCGGGTTTGGTCCGGGCGAATCTGGGCCGCACCGCTCCAGGTTCAGGGACTCGGAACCGGACGATCGGGTGAAATGCCGCTTGACTTTCACTTTTTCTTCGCCCACAATACCCATGAGGTCCACAGGCTATGGCGCTTACCCGGAGACAGAAAGACGTACTCGACTTCATTGCTGGATTCATTCAAGAGCACGGCTACAGTCCGAGTTACGAGGAGATCGCGGCAGGACTAGAGCTGGCTTCTCTGGCGACGGTTCACAAGCACATTTCGGCTCTCACCTCGAAAGGCTATCTGCGCCGTTCTTTCAACCAGAGCCGCTCGGTAGAGGTGGCTCCGAAGTTCTTCGAAGAGACACAGGCGAGGCCGGCACGCCCCGTGCCCAGGGTGGAAGTGCCACTGGCGGGCCGGATTGCCGCCGGAGCCCCGGTGGAGACGTTTGAAGACCGTGAGGTGCTGAGCTTTTCCGACTTCGCCGGCGACAAGGACACTTACGCCCTTCAGGTTCGCGGGGATTCGATGATTGAAGACCACATCCTCGACGGCGATTACGTGCTGGTGGAGCGGACCGCCGACGTGCGGGACGGGGATGTCGTCGTAGCCCTTGTGGACGGTGTGGAGACCACGCTGAAACGCTTCTTCCGCGAGCCCGGCGGGAAGATCCGCTTGCAGCCGGCCAATCCGGAGATGGAGCCGATTATCGTTCCCGCTACACGGGTTCAGATTCAGGGCCGCCTGCTGGCGGTGCTGCGGAAGTA
>Ga0256841_1000036_pt1 | contig 147736 bp, 129 predicted proteins | sample 356308metaG_FD_185971 | JGI IMG/M metagenome (GOLD analysis project Ga0256841, IMG submission 185971) | Hydrothermal vent microbial communities from Mid Atlantic Ridge, Atlantic Ocean - 356-308 | ecosystem: Environmental > Aquatic > Marine > Hydrothermal vents | place: Atlantic Ocean: Mid...
TAAAACTTTAAATGAGCAACCTCCGGCCCTGCATACCGTTCGGGAAGATGTTCCGCAATGGCTGTCGATGCTGATCGGTAATATGCTGGAAAAGGAGGCCCGTAAACGGCCGTCGGATTGCGAGGTTTTGCTGAATCGTCTGAGCAGTCTAAGCGGTTTGCCTGACCGGGAAACCTTTATGGCCTATTTACACGATCCGCATACGGTAACGCTTAACTTTGTTGATCAACCGGCGCAATCTTCTTTTAGAGAACGACAACCAGCAATTTCCCGACGGGTCTTGTATCCTTTTATTGTTTTTTTAATACTCGTTATTTTGTTCCTATTCTGGCCGTATCGGTCGGCCAAACAACCGGGAGCTCCAGGAGCCTTACCAACAGACACCGTAACCGTAAATCAGAAGCCGCATTCTACCGGAAAAACCGGGGCCATCGCAAAGACAGGGGATGTTATCGATCGGGCCGTAAGAAAAAACTCTCTAAACCCGGACAAGCGCATCCTGACGGACAGCAGGGTCGGGGAGAAAAGCAGCCCAATCCAGGTACAGCCTGCGGAATTGTTCGTTGTATGCACACCCTGGGCCGATATTTATATTAACGATAAGAAAGTGGATACAACCCCGCTTAGGAAAACAATTTCTTTGATACCGGGCAACTATTCGCTGCAACTAAAAAATCCCGGATTCCAGACTTACCGATCCAATTTGATTTTGCACCCGGCTCAAAAAGAAACCTTACGGGTAACGTTACAAAATAGATTAGGCTATCTGAATTTGCGGGTTAGCCCCTGGGCACAGGTATATATTGATGGAAACTATTACGAGACAACGCCCCTATCGGCTCCCCTATCATTGCCGGATGGGAAGCATCTGATCGAGCTGAAAAATCCGGCATTTGCAACTATGAAGGATACGGTCTGGATAGAAGCGGGGAGAACCAAACAAAAATGGCTACGATTTAAAAAATAGTGGCATTGTATTTGTATATATAAAGTAGAGAGATATCCCGGAGCGAAGCATGATTCATAAATTTCTATTCGTTTATATACTTTCTTTCATTATTGCAATCGGAAGCGTCCTGGCTTCGGACTGGCAAAATGCCCATATGTTGCATATGCCCCGCGGGGGAGCCGCCGTCGTTCAATGGGGCCATTATCTCTTTACGTTTGGTGGTAAGGCAAAAAATAACAAAGCCTTAAAGTCGGTCGAGAAATATGATGTACTGGCTGATACCTGGGATAAAAATACGGTTCCCTCCTTTATGCATGGGCGCTATAATGCCGGTGCAATTGTCTATCAGGATAAGATCTATCTGATCGGTGGGCGTGATGAATCGGAGGCCCTGAAGGAGGTGGAAGTCTATGATCCTGTGCAAAATTCCTGGTCTGTAGCGCATGATTTGCACGAAGAGCGGGAGGGGCTGGCCGTACATATTCTAAATGGACAATTACATGCGATCGGGGGTCGTGATGAGGAGTATTCCATGGTGAGTGATATTGAGTGGTACGACGGAATCGAGGATGAATGGAAAAAAAGTTCCTGGGAAATGGATAATCCGCGGGCTGAATTTTTTTCGGCTGTGTATCAAAATATTCTCTATCAGTTCGGTGGATATTACTATGGATTAACCGGAAAAAGCTATAAAGCCGTTCCTTCACAAAATGGGTATACCTGGCAAAACATGCACGAAATGACTACAGGACGTGCTTATGGCACTACCCTGATCCGGGATGATAAAATTTACTTGATTGGCGGGGAAACTTCCGGCGGTAAGAGCGCGCGGGTAGAAGTTTATGATATCAGCCACGATACATATGGCACGGAGACCTCTCTACCCACTGCACGAAGCGGTATGGCGGGAGCGGTCGTTGGAGATACGATCTTTGTTATCGGTGGTTTTGAAGGGAATAACGATACCCCTGTGGCTAAAGTTGAATTTCTTGTTCTTGATGCTTCGCCCATTACGGAAGAGTCGAATCCGGTCCGGCCCGCCTCACATTTGTTGATCCGGGGCTATCCTAACCCGTTTAACGGTATCATATCCCTTATGGTGAAAATTCCCCGCCAGGATGAGTATCGTCTGGATATTTTTGATATTTCGGGGCGGTTGATTAAGACTCTTTTCAAGGGTAACTTAAACAGGGGAACGCGGAATTTTAAGTGGGACGCCCGAGATAATCATTTACAAACGGTTGCTTCCGGTATATATTTCCTCAGGATTCATTCTGAAAAAGAAATACAAAAGTTAAAAATAATTTATGTCAGATAATAAATTTGCTATTGCCATTCTGATTCTTCTTCTCAGTTTTTTTCCTTCACGAGCTCAGCAATCTGCCAAGGAGGGAATGCAGGTTAAGTATCTCTATGATACTCTCCGCTTTGAGGATGCTATAAAAAGCGGACGGGATTTATTGCAAGAAAAACAGGTTCTGGGGAAGGCAAATTTAATCATTATACACCAGTATATGGCCTATTCCTTTTTCAATTTAAACAAGCTCGACTCTGCTCGGGTTCATTTTTTGACCCTTCTTTCTCTTAATCGTAATATCAAGTTGGACCCCATTCGAACTTCGCCCAAAATTATTGACTTCTTCCAGCGAGTGCGGCAGGACTTCAACCATATGGAGCGGGAAGAGCGGCTTATTCCGGTCAGGGAATATGTTTTTGAAAAAGACCCGAGACCTTCGGCCGCCTGGCGTTCGGTACTCCTGCCTGGCTGGGGTCAGTATTTTAAGAAGCAACCCGATAGAGCGTACTGGATAGGCGGAATATTTATGGGTAGTGCGGTTCTAACAACGCTTTCATTCTTTCAGGAAAACAAATATAAAAACCTTTATCATAAAGAGACCAACCCTGTGCAGATACCAGGTCTGTATGATACATACAATACATGGTCAAAATACCGACGCGTTATGAGCTATATAACACTCTCGGCCTGGGTTCTGTCCTTCGCTGACGCTTTATGGTCGGACTATCCTCATTTTACGCTGGAAACCGCTTCCGGCGGTACTGCTTCACTATCCTTTCAGGTTGCTTTTTAAAAACGCCTTTTTTAGCTGAGTCAGGTCCACAAGACCTGGCCCTGTTTACTTCCGGGTACTCAGTCTTATGTATCTCAGTTTTAGTTTCTTTGTACTTCATGTGTTCTGAATATAAATCGGCAAGGCTAAAAGAATCCTTTTCTAATTAAACCACTCTGTTAAAGACCCCTGGGTCAGGCCGATATCGCTATTCGAAACAAGCATTGATATGGGGAAAGTTTCCAAACCGGTATATTTTACGACCCTCTAAGATCGGACATGGCTCTATGTATCTCCGATTGGATCACGCTTCGGAAAGTCCTGCATCTTTATACAGGAATGCCTGCTCCGGATCATGTTGAAATCAAGGAGAAGATATTTGGAAGCGAAAGTACTCTGAATTTACTGAAGTATAACTGAGAGTCTGTAAATAGAAAAGCCGGCCCAAAGAGCCGGCTTTATTGGTTAAGCAGAGGTTGATCTTCTTTTCGGTTTTCTACCGCAACAGAACCATCTGTTTTACGGTATTCTTCCCGGCTACATCCAATTTATAGAAGTACATCCCACTGGAGACGATCCGACCAAAATCATTGGTTGCATTCCAGCGGAAAGTGTAATTACCGGCACCTAAGATGCCGTTAAACAAGGTCCTTATTTTTTGACCAAGAAGGTTGTATACTTCCAGACGAACCCGGCTGAACTGATTACCGCTAATCCGGAAGGGGATCGTGGTAACCGGGTTAAATGGATTGGGATAGTTCTGCTTTAATTCAAATCCATCCGGAAAGGTGCTCAAGCTCTCCTCGTTCAGAGAATTTACGGATGCAGTGCTACCTAATTTAACTTGAATAGCCTGCGACGTGGCCCCGTCCTGTTCGGACCAAAGGGTAATTTCAGACCCCAGAGGATAAGTACTCAGGTCGGTTGGCTGATAATTAGCGTCCAGTATTACCGTTGTGTTTGTGATAATCACTTCCCGGCCGCCGACCATTAAACGATCTGCGGATAATCCGTTCAGGATAGCACCCAAAACAGACAGAGTAGGGGCATCTTCCAGTTTAATCTTCTCGGCTATATAGGTACCGTCATTTCGGATATGAGCTTTTACTTCCACATATTGCCCGGGTGTCAAATCACTAAAACCAATCGGATGGCCGGTGTAATCCAGGATTCGTGTGGAATCATCCACATAAAAAGTGATTTCACCAACCATTACATGGCTCTGGCTTAACGAATCAATATAGCCGGAAATTTCGATGCGCCCCAGTCTATCATTCTCGATCTTAATACGATAGGCCAACCAGGATCCGTCGCTAAGAAGTCGGGCCTTAATTTCCACCAAATCACCGGTTTTAATCTGAGCCAGGCTGATCGGGGTTTTATTTTGGTCGAAGATAACCGTATTACTATCAACCAGGAATACAACATGGTTAACCCGCATCCGGTCCGGACCAACCGAATCTACCAGCCCGTGAAATTCAACATAATCCTGAAAAAACGATTTTACTTTAATTGAGGATGCCAGAACAGTACCGTCACTACGAATGTATCCCTTAATTTTAACCCGCTGTCCTTTTTCCATATCTGATAAAGTAAGTATGGTATGTTTGTGGCCGGTTATTTCGGTATTTTCATCCACATAAACCCTATACCCGAAGACCCGGATGAACGTATTTCCTACGGAGTCAATAATTCCGGTAAAGTGTATTTTATAGTTATAGTTGTTATCTTCCATTTCGATTTTACGCACCAGATATCTACCGTCTGTTTGCAAAAAGGCCTTGAGCTCCACAAAATGTCCTGCACTCAGATCGGATAGAGAACCCAGTCGATGATCATCCAGAAAAACTTTAGTCATAAGGTCTGTGTAAAAACGCATGCCGTTAACAACCAGAAAGTCGGAGCCCAGTGAATCGATTCGACCTTTGAACTCCAGTTCATTATCTTCTGTGTCCCCATAATAGCTTTTAACCTTAATTTTATTTGCGATATAGGTTCCGTCGCTCTGTTTCTCGGCTTTAATTTTTACGTACAAACCCGTTTTGAGGTCACTTAAAGAAAGATAATCATGATCTTGTCCTTTGATTTCTGTTTGAGAAGTAACCCCAAAGCGCAATCCGTTTACATCGATGAAATCAATACCCACGGAATCGATCACGCCAAAATACTCCATCTCATTGTCATGATGATCAGAATTCCCATCATCAAGTTTAATCATTTGGGCCAGATAACTGCCATCCACCCGGGTTATCGCCTCTACTTTGACATAGTCGCCTGCTTGTAAATCGGATAGAGAAAGCATCCGGTGATCATCGTCGCTTTTGATTTTAGTAAATTGATCGACCCAAAACGTGATTCCATCGATCACCAGGCTGTCGGGACCGATGACTTCTATGGTACCTTTATATTCGAAATCGGTCTCATCATGATGGCTGCTGTCTTCACCCATACCGTTACCATAGGTGAATTCTGCTTCAAATTCGGCTTCGTTGCCCATAGTATCCTCAAGACGAGCTTTCCATTTCCAGGTACCGAAGTCGGGCAGTTGGTCAAGATTAAACTGAGCGCGGAAATAACCGTTTAACTCGTTGTCGAACGAACCCGAGGATTCATTCATATCGGACATCCGGATCGTCCAGCGCATTTTTTTCATTTGATTAAAATTCAGATCGGGCGCGTAAACGCTCATGTACAGGGTATCCCCCTGATCAAATACATATTGACTGCTATCTGCTCCCGTGTGGTTGGATAGCGTATAATAGCTCTGGGCAAACACGCTCTTGATGGATAGCACGGCAAATATCAGCGCTATAACCACGGTAAATAATTTCCTGTTCATAAAATACCTCCTTCGGTTAAAATTAATAACGATCTGAACAGACAGATTAAAATTCTTTTTAAATTCGTCTATACATATTCAAATCCTGTGCCATCCGCGCCGGATGCTGTTAAATAAGGGAATAGAGAGATATGAATTTGAATAAGCAGGGCAAAAAAGCGCAAAATAATAAAGAAGAAGCGCAAGAAATGCGCAAAACACAGCCGGTTGATTCAGCCCTTTTTGCTATTTGCCGGGTCAATAGAAGGGGAATTAAAACAAGTTTGGCTGCCGATCTATACCTGCCGGCAACTAATAGGAAAAATTAAATTCGGGAGTATTGCCAATAACAAACGCTGCCGGTTCTTCATCTTCGCCGGATCACAGGGATCAATCACCCTGATGCTCAGATATTTGATATAAACAGTTCTAGCCGGTTCATGGTGTTGGCATCGCTGGTACCGGATTCATAGTCGAGTAACAGCATGTTCATATTGTATCGGTCTTTGAACTGGCGATAAGTTCCTTTGGCCACAATGTGATTGGAAATGCATCCGAAAGGTTGCAAAGAAATTACGTCTTTTACCCCGTTTTTGGCCATTTCCGCAATTTCCATAGGCAGAAGCCAGCCTTCACCGAACTGCAAATAAAGAGGCATGGGATTGTCTTTGGCCGCAATAGCTTCTTTTATTTGAACTTCCTCTTCATATCGGTCGAATCTTTGTAACTCCCTTTCTACAAGATTCCGATACCGTGTAATCGTCAGGTGATTCAGAGTGCGGGTCAAAAGTTTCAAAGGCAAAAAGCTGATGCGGTTTTTAGTGCTGTAGAGTTGCGTATAGTATCCGTATTCAAAAAATTTCAGATAGGAGGGGAGTACGACCTCACATTGCCGTTTTTCCAGCCAGTCCACTAAGTAATTGTTGGAGAAACAATTACTTTTCATATAAATTTCACCGACCACCCCGACCTTACGATAGGGTTGCTCGTAATGTACGTCGATGGCGTTGAATTTTTCCACGGCGTAACGCATGAATTGCTGCAGCATTTTTTTATTGGGCGCCCGGTCATAAACCATCTGTTTTAATTCATCAATCAGTTCATTGACCAGCCTGATGGTCTCACCCTTTCGAATTTCATAAGGTTTGGTACGCAATTTCATTTTAAGAATACCATCCGCTATGGCAAAAAGCAGGACAGAGTATTTAATAAACTTAATAGGATTGAAAACGAATCCTTCGGCAAAGGAATCGGCGCTGAGACTAATGACCGGGGTATGGGTAAATCCGGCCTCCACCAGAGCCTTTTTCAGCAAGGGCACGTAATTTGAGGCGCGACATTGTCCGTTGGTCTGACTCAGGGCAACCACGGTTTCATTGGGATCATATTTTCCACTTTGTAGAGCGCGCAATAAGTCACCGATAACAATCAGGGCCGGATAACACATATCATTATTTACGTATTTTAAACCGGTGTCAATTGCTTCCTGCGACTGTTCGTATAAAGTAACGATATGATAACCCAGACGATGGAAAACCGGTTCGAGTAAATCCGAATACATTTTGGCAAAATAGGGCACAAGAATCGTTTTTTTACGATCTTTTTTACTGTATGGTTTGCTATATTGCCTTTTTTGTAAACGAATGGATGTATTCTGTTGCAGAGCTTCCAATACGGAACGCAGGCGGATCCTTGCAGCGCCCATGTTAGACATTTCATCAATTTTAATGGAAATATAAATCCGGCCTCCGCTTTCTACAAGGGATTTTACTTCATCCACCACAACGGCATCCGGCCCGCAACCGAATGAATTTAACTGAACTGCGGCAATCTTGTCGTATTTTTGGTGGGTGATCCATTTAGCAGCCAGATAGAGCCGGTTGTGGTAGGACCACTGAGTAAGAGGCAGAACACCATCCAGGTTCATTTCGTGCAGATTGGGAATAGCCGTTTCCGGAATACCATAAGCGCCGAGATCATAAATTAAATCCAAAATACCGGTATTAATCAGAGGATCCTGATGGTAAGGCCGACCCATAACCACGATCAGCGGTTTATTTTCCTTTTGAGCCTTTTCGATAATTTTTTGGCCGAGCTCTTTTTGCAGGCGGATTGCAGTACGTTCCGTCTCCAGAGCAAAGGGGATAGCATGGTTGATGTCGTGTTTTGAAACCCCATACTCCTTCAGGTATTCATATGTATTGTGCTTTATTCCCGGTATATAATTAAAGCTCATGGGCAGGGAATCGATCGGCACATCTGTTTTGATGTTTTGCTTAAGAACCTCTCCGTAACCGGTAACAATCGGACAGTTGAAACTGTTCTTCGAATCTTTAGTCTCCGATCGTTCGAACACGATCGAAGGAACAAAGATACGGTCTACCTTTTTATTGATTAAATCCAGGATATGGCCGTGCGCCACTTTGGCCGGTAAGCATAGATTATCTGCCGATACCGTTCGCAAACCCCGATAATACATGGTTTGATTGGTGTTATCGGAAAGGATCACTTTAAAACCGAGACGGCGGAAAAAACTGTAGAAAAACGGATAGTGTTCGTAAACCGCCAGAACTCTGGGAATACCGATAACCGGTTTATCGGTATCAATTACCGGTAGCCGGGATAGGTCCATATAGCGGTCCACATCAAATAAAATTTCCTCCCGGTTGCGGAAATAATTTTCGGTAATACGTTCCGTGCTTACTTTATTGGAAAAATAGCGTTCACAGCGGTTGCCTGTATAAAAGCGGTTTTTATTGGCAAAGGTAAATTGCGAAATACGGCATTTATTGCCACAACCGTTACAATGGATTTCGCGCCGGGTAAATTCGATATGATCAATATCATCTATGTTAAATTTGGTTTTGTAATGCGGATGAGATTCATAGAACTGTTTAGCGTATAGTGCGGCACCGAAAGCACCCATATATTCCGAAATATTCAATCGAATTACGTGCTTACCGGTGAGCAATTCGAAAGCACGCAGTACGGCATCATTTTTGAAGGTCCCTCCCTGAACAAAAACATTCTCGCCCAGCTCATCCGTATTGCGAATTTTAATCACTTTATACAGGGCATTTTTAACTACGGAGTAGGCCAGACCGGCGGCTATATCACTTACCGGCACACCATCTTTTAATGCTTCTTTTACTTTGGAATTCATAAAAACGGAGCAGCGGGAACCAAGGTCCACAGGATTCTTGGCAAACAGCGCCTGTTCGACAAAATCACTTAACTCAAGATTCAAACTGCTGGCAAAAGTCTCGATAAAGGAACCGGTACCGGAGGAGCAGGCTTCATTGAGCTGAATATCACTCACAATTTTATTTTCAATTTTAATGGATTTGATGTCCTGTCCGCCCACATCCACAATAAAACTAAGCTGATCATTAAACAGAGCTCCGGCCTTAAAATGGGCCATGGTTTCTACGATACCGCCGTCCAGATTAAGCGCGATTTTAATAAATTCTTCCCCGTAACCGGTTGCGTAAGCGGCTCGTAAAAGGCCCTTTTTCAGGTAGGGTCGGAAGCGGCGCAGCCCTTTCCGTGCCACTTCCAGGGGTGTGCCTGAATTGCTCGCGTAATATTGATCCACAATATTGTTATGTTCATCCATAAGCAGAAGCTTGGTTGTAGTTGAACCGGCGTCGATTCCCAAAAAGAGCGCAGTCGATTCCCCTCGTTCTTCCGGACGAAGTTTACGGACATTAAAACGATTGTGACGCTGTTGGAAGGCCTCATATTCTTTTTGAGAAGTGAAAAGGGGCTGCAAGGTACGAATGGTCTGTAGTCCTTTTTTTTCATCTGCCAGAGTACGCAGCAATTGTTTTAATGTAAATTGTTGAGAATTCTCTTCTGAGAGCAGGGAGGCACCCATGGCCACCAATACTTCGGAGTGGTCCGGCAGGATAAAGTTTTCTCGAGGTTGTTCCAGTGTTTCTACAAATGCAGTCCGTAATTCGGATAAAAAAGTGAGCGGGCCACCGGCGAAAAGGACTTTTCCTTTAACATCGGCCCCGGCCAGGAGCGAAGTAATGGCCTGATTGGCAACAGCAGTAAATACAGCTCTGGCTATGTCGTTTTTATCCTCTCCCTTGTTGAGCAAAGCCTGAACGTCCGTTTTGGCGAAGACTCCGCAGCGGGAGGCGATATACAGCTTCTTTTTACTCTGTTTGGCCATTTCATTTAATGTGGTGGGGGAAACATTTAACAGAGTAGCCATTTGATCGATAAAAGACCCTGTTCCGCCGGCACAACTGCCGTTCATTCTCATTTCCGGCGTCTGGTTTTTACTGAAAAGGACGATTTTGGCGTCTTCTCCGCCGAGTTCGATAAAGGTGGATATTTCTCTGTAAAAACTACGAATCGCTTTGGAAAGAGCGATAACCTCCTGAACGAAGGGAACTGAGATACGTGCCGCCAATCCCATTCCGGCACTCCCGGTAATATTTACCGTAAAGCTTTCCTGCCCGTATTCGGGAAGAAGTTGCCGTAGAATATGTAACAAGGTGTCTTTGACCTGGCCATTATGACGGGTATAAACTTTAAATTCCAGATCATTTTGATCGGATAGGATAACCACTTTGGCCGTGGAAGAACCGAGATCGATACCAATCTTCATCTATGCCTCAAAAATTTTTTATTTTAATAAATAAAACAAGTCGGATCAATTCAATCCGACTTGTTATAACCCTCTTTTTCAAACTCTAGATTCAGTGTTTGAGATTACGCCACACTGCCTTTTCCTGAACCGCCGAGAGCTCCGAATCCGGCAACCATCAACAAGGTACCGCTGATGACATCGTTCCACAAATTACCGGCACCGCCTTGCAATGCCGGTATGAAAGCGGCTATAATCAACCAAATACCAATAACTACGCTAAGCCAACCTTGCCATGATTTCTCTTTTGCCAGCAGATATCCTACATAAGCAGCAACAATACCTACGATCAGATCATTCCATAAATTTCCGGATGGAGTAAAATTCAGAAAAGCTGCAATGAAAATCCAAGCTCCCAATATCCCGTTAGTCCATGCTTGCCACATTTTGTCGTCCTTTCAGTTAGAGTTAGTATTGAATTCAATTTGACTTATTGCATAGGTCGTGCCAAATTCCTAATACAGGAATCAACCTTTATAAATACAGTACGTTAGCTATGTTAAAAGGTTGGACTACAAGAATTAATCTCTAGGGATATTGGGAAGTTCTATTTCCCACTCATTCTTTTCTCAAGGGACCAAACCCACTCCGTAAAGGGGAATCCGACCGGAAACGGGAGTTCGCACCTCATTTTTTCAAATTGAAAACCGGCGGGTTTTTCCTTTTGGGTCGCTATAAACAAATTTTTTCGGGCGGTTGTTTTTGATTACTGTGTCTTTTAACTTCTATGGTAAAAAAGATCAAGGTAATCACAAAAATAAAGTGAGGTAAGACCATGCCAAAAGTATTAGTTGCCACTGTTAAACCCTTTGCTGCCAGGGCCGTGGAGGGTATACAAAAAATCGTGAAGGCGGCAGGCTATGAATTTGCTTTATTGGAAAAATACGCTGATCAGAAAGATTTTATTTCTGCCGTCAAAGATGTCGATGCTCTGATCATCCGCAGCGATAAGGCTACCCGGGAAGTAATGGACCATGCTCCCGGATTGAAAATCATTGTCCGCGCCGGCGCCGGCTACGACAATATCGATCTGCAAGCGGCTACCGAAAAGGGCATCGTGGTCATGAATACTCCGGGTCAAAATTCCAATGCCGTGGCCGAACTGGCTCTGGGGATGATGGTCTATTTGGCCCGAAATCAATTTAATGGCAAGCCCGGTACGGAACTACGCGGCAAAACTTTGGGCATTCAGGCCTATGGTCATGTGGGCAGTCTGGTAGCCGGTATTGCCAGGGGATTCGGCATGGAATTGTATGCCTATGACCCCTTTATCCCGAAGGAAGTTATTGAAAAAGACGGAGTGAGCGCCCTGGATTCCGTGGAAGAGCTTTATGAAACCTGTCAATACGTTTCGCTGCATATTCCGGCCAACGAACACACCGTTAAATCTGTCAATTATGCCTTATTATCCAGGATGCCGCAGAATGCCGTGCTGGTTAATACGGCCCGTAAAGAGGTTATTCATGAAGGCGATTTGTTAAAGGTCTTTGCCGAGCGTCCGGATTTTAAATATATATCCGATATTGCCCCGGATTGTGCCGGGGAAATTGCCGAAAAATATGAAGGACGGTTTTTCTTTACTCCCAAAAAGATGGGGGCTCAAACGGCAGAAGCAAATATCAATGCCGGCCTGGCTGCAGCCAATCAAATTGTTAAGTTCTTTGAAAACGGGGACCGTACGTTTCAGGTAAATAAATAGCATCGTCTTTAAAGACTTAAAGAAAGGCTGCCTTCGGGCAGCCTTATTTTTTTTATTTAAATTCTGATGAAACATGGAAACGGATTTTACGTCTAAGGGCTTGTAATAGTCGATCAATCTATTAAGAAAAGGAGAGCTCTCATGGGAAACAAAAAAATTTTTCATATTATTTTTAAAACCTCGGTATTCCTGGTTATACTCGTTCTTACCAATTCACTTTTCGCTAAACCGGATGAGGGCATGTGGACTTTTGATAATCCGCCGGTGAAACAGTTAAAGGAAAAATATGGCTTCACGCCCACTCAAAAGTGGCTGGACCATGTTCGTTTGTCCAGTGTCCGTTTCATGGACGGCGGTTCGGGTTCCTTTGTGAGTCCCAACGGTCTGGTCATGACCAATCATCATGTGGCTGTTGGTCAATTGCAAAAAATTTCTTCGGAGAAGAGAAATTATGTACAAACCGGTTTCTATGCTGTCACACCGGATCAGGAATTAAAGAGTTCCGATCTGGAAGTCAATGTGTTGATGTCCATGCAGAATGTAACCCAACGTGTTTTAGCCGCCGTTAAAAAAGGTATGAATCATGAAGAGGCTTTCAAGGCCAAAGAGGCGGTTATTGCCGATATAGAAAAAGAGAGTATGGATAAAACCGGATTAAAATCAAGGGTTGTAAATCTGTATCATGGTGGTGAATACTGGCTTTACCGCTATAAAAAATATACCGATGTTCGTCTGGTATTTGCTCCGGAAAGACAGGCTGCCTATTTCGGAGGAGACTTCGATAACTTTACCTATCCCCGTTATGATTTGGATGTGGCCTTCTTCCGTGTTTATGAAAATGGCAAGCCGATTCATTCGCCCGATTATTTTAAATGGAATGCCAAAGGTGCCAAGGATAATGAACTTGTCTTCGTCTCCGGAAATCCCGGTTCTACCAGCAGACTGAATACTTATGCGCAACTGCTTTTTCAAAAGGATTATGGTTATCCGATGTCATTAAAATATATCAAATCATGGATTAAGAGTTTAAAAAAATATGCGGCTCGAGGGCCGGAACAGCAGCGTCGGGCCCTGGTCCACCTTTTCGGTCTTTCCAACGCAGAAAAAGCGATGACCGGCGAATATGAAGGATTGCAGGATACTACTTTGATGAACAAGCGCAAAAGAGAAGAAGCCGATTTTCGCAAAAAGATCGCTTCCAATCCTCAATGGCAAAAGGAATATGGCGATGCCTGGGATATCATTGCCAATAGCATCGAAAAACAGAAGAAATATCTGAAAAAACTGACATTCGAACGAATAATCGGTTCCCGAATGGCCGGCATTGCCACGGGTATTGTGCAATATGTGGAAGAAATTAAAAAACCCGATAAAGAACGATTGGAAGGATACCACGATTCGCAACTTCCGGTGCTGAAATACCGTTTGTTATCTCCGGCTCCGATTTATGCCGATTTTGAACAGTTTAATCTTGCCTGGGGGCTCCATATGTCTTTATCGGTTTTGGGTAAAGATGATCCGTTTATAAAAACCGTGTTAAAAGGTAAAACTCCCGAACGAGTCGCCAAAGAATTGGTGGAAGGAAGCAAATTACTGGCTGTGGATTACCGTAAGAAGTTAATGGACGGCGGAATGGAGGCCGTAAAGAAGAGTACGGACCCCATGATTGTCCTTGCGAGGGAAATCGACCCTATTTTGCGTAAAAATCGGGAATGGTCTAAAAAGAATATCGAAAGTGTACTTGCTCCGGCCTCCGAGAAAATTGCTAAAGCGCGATTTGCCGTTTATGGTAAAAGTATGTATCCGGATGCCACCTTTACCTTACGCCTTTCCTATGGTACGGTTAAAGGATATCCCATGAACGGCACAAAGGCACCGTATAAGACTACCCTGTACGGTTTATATGACCGATCATTGAGTTTCGATCAGGAAAAAGATTTCCAACTTCCGCAAAGATTTTGGAAGAATCAAAACAAATTGAATCTGGCTACTCCGGTTAATTTTGTCAATACCTGTGATATTATCGGGGGAAATTCAGGTTCACCGGTTATTAACCGAAAGGCGGAGGTTGTGGGATTGATTTTCGACGGAAATATTGAAAGTCTTGCGGGAAAATTTGAATACAATATTCGCAAAAACCGGGCGGTTGCCGTTCATACGGGATATATTACAGAAGCTCTGCGCCATTTGTATGATGCCGGTAAACTGGCAGATGAGATCGAAGGGAAATAACCTTCTGACCTGTTAAACTCCATAAGAACGAGGGCCGTAAAAAGTTCTGCTTCCTGCGGAGTTTTTTCTTTGTTACATCCCATCCGGATGGGTATCCGCTTTTGGGCCGGAGCCGATCTCCAATATCATAATTTAAGCGTTTTTAAAATTACCACCACGAAGAGACCCAACTTGCAGACGTATTTATGGAACCTCTTCTGTCTGGAATAAATATTTTTCACTTGACAAATACAATTCAACAGGCCAAATTAAGTGTATTGATAATTACTGACCGGGTTTAATGAACCGTCCTGAGTATGAAAAGATTACCTTTACATGAATTTCATGTAAGCCACGAAGCGCGTTGGGCAGAAATAAATCATTGGATACTTCCCGCTCATTACGGCGATCCTGCCGTGGAAATTGAACGGGCCAAAAACAGCGTGGTTTTACTGGACCGCAGTTATCTCGGTAAAGTAAAGTTAAGCGGACCGGATACGATTGATTTTCTTAATCACACATCTACCAATGATATGCATTGTCTGTTTGCTCAGACCGTTTGCGATACGGTTTTCAGTACACCACAGGGTAAAATTGTCGATTATTGCCGAACTCTCCATCTGATTCCCGATGTATTGCTTGTCTCCAGTTTTATGGACAGCAAACATATTCTTTCCTGGCTGGAACGTTTACAATTAACCGAAACGGTTGACATCGCGGATGCCTCCGAGGGATTTCTTTGGCTAACACTGATCGGCCCCCAAAGTATTTCCCTGATCGAAAGTTGCAGCGGGCATGCGATTTCCATTAAAGACGATACGGTTTGGCTTAAGAATGGCGAAAGCGAATTTCCGGCTCTGCGTAACGATAATTTTATGGTTCCCGCTTATAATTTATGCCTGCCGACCGAAAATTCGACTTCCCTGGTAGATTGGATTGTGGAAGAAATGAATCAATTTAACGGCGTGTTGATCGGGGAAGAAGCCTTCCAGATTATTCGTGTGGAGAGCGGTATGCCCGATTGGGGTACAGAGCTTACCGAAGAGTATAATCCTCATGAAGCGCGGTTACTCAATGCCGTCAGTTTCACGAAAGGAGCTTATACCGGTCAGGAAGTCATCGCCCGTCTCGATACCTATGGTACGGTTCAAAAATATTTGATGATTGTGGACATCTTTGGTCAGCTGGATGAACCTCCGCCGGTGAAAATCGCCTATAATCATCAAATCATCGGCACCTTAACCAGTTATGCCTTTGACCCCATTTCTCAGCAACATGTGGGTCTGGGGTATGTGGATCGTACCTATACCGTGGATGGGCTCAACCTGAAAGTGGATATTCTTACCAGAAATTACAGTATACCGGCCCGGCTGCGCATTCCGCCGTCCGCTTCGATATAATAATCGATTCGGTTTGTATTTATTACCTCTGTTTTTTAGCTTAAGAAACAATACAAAAAATAAGTGATGATCAATGGCCAACTATTCCTATATAAAACATTTTACCATTGCCGAAGCCAATGCGAAAATCCGTTATCTGCGCCCGCTTCTGGAAGAATTAAGGCAGCTTAGTATCGTCCTGACTGAAAACGGGTTCGATATTTATCAGGGTCGATATAAACCCGGCTATCATCCCGGCACACGGGACGAATTTCCGCCCCGGTACAGACGGATGCTCGGCCTGATTCATCAACTGAACGATGACGGTATTGAAGTGAAAGGGATTGAACAGGGTCTGGTTGATTTTCCGGCCCTTCGTCCCAATGGTGAAGAGGTATTTTTATGCTGGAAACTGGACGAAGACTATATTGAGTTCTGGCATCCGTTGCAGGGTGGAATGAAAGGACGCGAACATATCGATGATTTTTGACTATGGTTATTAAATACGGAAGTTATGAAATCGAACAGGGGCTCTTTCTGGCGCCCATGGAGAGTGTTACGGATTATCCGTTTCGGATGATTTGTAAAGAGTTGGGTGCTGACGTGGTTTATTCCGAATTTATCAGTTCCGAAGCCTTGATCCGGGATGCCCGGAAGGCGTTTAAAAAAATGACCATTCAGCCTGAAGAGCACCCGATCGGTATTCAGATTTATGGCAACCGGGTGGGCGCTATGGTAAGAGCCGCTCAACTGGCTGAAGAGAAGGGGCCGGATTTTATCGATATTAATTTTGGCTGCCCGGTAAAAAAAGTGGCATTAAAAGGAGCCGGAGCCGGCCTGTTAAGAGATGTCCCGCTTATGATCGATATTTGTAAAGCCGTCGCCCGTTCGGTGAGTGTACCGGTGACTGCCAAAACTCGCCTGGGATGGGATGCAGAATCAATTGAAATCGTGGAAATTGCCAGGAAAATGGAAGATGTGGGCATCGAGGCCCTTGCTTTGCATGCCCGAACACGTGCCCAGGGCTATAAGGGGCAGGCAGACTGGCGCTGGATCGGGGAAGTGAAAAAAGCGGTGGGCATTCCCGTGATTGGTAACGGTGATGTTACCGACGCGAAGCAGGTTAAACAAATGTTTGCCGAAACCGGCTGTGATGCGGTAATGATTGGCAGGGGAGCCATTCATAATCCGTGGATATTTCGTTCTGCCAGGAAATACCTGCAATCGGAGGAAATTACCGCTTCTCCGGATCTAAAAGAAAGAATCCGCCTTTTAAAAAGACACTATCAATACAGTATAGCCTATAAAGGGGAGCGGAAAGGGATTATCGAGATGCGCAAGCATATCAGCGGCTATCTGAGAGATTTACCGCATATCGCCAAATTTCGGCTGGAACTGATGCAATATGATCAATGGCAGCCCATTCTGGATAAATTGGATGATTTATCCGAGGTTAAACTGGCCGAAGATTTGGTTCGTTCGGAGAAAGAATATAAAACCGATATCAGTAATATCTCCTGCCGGATGCCCCCTGATTCGCGTTTAATGAGTTGATTTCTTTAAAAATGTTTTGAATCCGCTGCTCATCATCTCCTTAAATCCTTCCTTGCGGTGCACTATAATGAGTGTTTCCACTTTTGGTTTGGATTCTACCCAGGCCAGTCCGCTTTTACCTCCCATAACCATGATAGCGGTAGCCATGGCATCGGCCAGAGCGCAGGAGGGGGCAATGATCGTAACCGAGGCGACGCCGTTATCGATCGGATAGCCGGTGGCCGGATTGATTTCATGGGAGTAAAGATGATGACCGGAGATAAAATAATTACGGTAATCACCGCTGGTGGCAACGGCTATATTGCTGAGTTTTAAAATAGCTTCCAGCTTTTCTCCGGGTTGATTCCCGATTTGTGGCCGGTCAATGCCGATTTTCCAGGGATTGTTGAAATGGAAACCCCGTACTTCTACCTCTCCGCCGATTTCGACTATAAAGTTTTTATATCCCAGTTGACTTAAAAAACGGGTCACTTCGTCCACGCCATAACCTTTGGCCACAGCACTAAAATCCAGTTCACTTTCGGGATTCGATTTACTGATCATGGAATCATTGAGAATATGAATGAATTGCGAACCGACCCTGGAACGAATCTGTTCGATTTGATCTTCGGGTGGAGGGCTTTGGCGCTCTCCTTTCTTCCCGAAGCCCCATAAGTCGACCAGCGGACCGACGGTTACGTCAAAAGCACCGTGAGATTCCCGGTTGATTTGTAAGGATAATTTAAGTACTTCCATAAATTGCGGCGATACAGGATAGGGCCGGTCGGAATGCAGACGATTAAAACGGGATATTTCGCTGCCCGGAATATAGGTAGACATCTGCCGGTTTATTTCTTTGAGCAAGGAATCGATTCGGCTCTGTAACAAAGAAGGCGTTTGAAGAGCTCTATCAGCGATTTTGATATGGTACAAGGTTCCCATGGTGGTACCCTGTATGATCAGGTCCCCGGGCTTTGAACAGGAAAACAGTAAAAGAGTCGCCAATAAAATAAGGGAAGTGCGTACCAGGCGTCCTGGTGGCCTTAATGAAACAAAATTATGGGAAAAGAACATGTATGCTCCGATTGATTCGTGATTTTATACCGAATTTTATGTAATTTTAAATTATGATACAATATTAATTTTACACGGATATAAAAGAGGGAATAATTCATGTCATCCAAAATAATTTTGATTAGCGGATCCACCGATGGCATCGGCAAACAGACCGCACTGATGATTGCCGGAGAAGGTCACCGGGTTATTATCCATGGTCGTAACCGACAGCGCTGCCGGGAAACAGTGCGGGAAATACGGTCGTTGACGGCCAATGAGGCGGTGGAGATGATCTGCGGAGACCTTTCATCCCTGGCCGATATTCATAGAATGTCCGAAGAACTGCATCAAAAATACGAACGTCTCGATGTACTGATCAATAATGCCGGTGTGTTTGAAAAGAAGCGGCGGCTTACAGCGGACGGTCTGGAAATGACCTTTGCCGTAAATCATTTGGCCGTATTTCTGCTTACCGGCCTTACGCTCGATTTATTGAAACACAGTGTTCCCTCCCGCATTGTGGTGGTGAGTTCCATGGCCCACGCCGCTTCCATTGATTTTAATAATCTTCAGGGTGAGCAGGGTTATTCCGGGTATGCCGCATATAGCCTGAGTAAACTGGCCAATATCCTGTTTACCTTCGAGCTGGCCCGTCGTCTGAATAAAAATGAAATAACGGTCAATTGTCTTCATCCCGGTGTCATTCGAACCAAATTGTTGCAGGCCGGTTGGGGAAACGGGGGGGCTTCCACCGCGGAAGGGGCAAAGACCTCCGTTTATTTGGCGCTTTCTCCGCAAGTGGAGGGAGTAAGCGGTAAATATTTTTCCGGTTTAAGCGAAAGTCGACCGGCCGGGATTGCCTATAATGAAGAAGTCGGTAAGAAATTGTGGCGGATTAGTGAAGAGTTGTGCCGCTTTCAGTATGAAATTTGAGTTAAAACCATCTTATGAGACGGGGCTACCGGCAAAGAAATACCTGAAAGAGATAAAGATTTTAGAAGATAAAACTCCTGCCCCTTTCCGGCGTCAGAAGCGACAGGAGTTATTTGTTTTTAACCGTTGGCCTTTTCAAATGTATCCATGAAATCAACCAGAGTCTGTACCGCCGCCAGAGGAACGGCGTTGTAAATAGATGCCCGGATACCGCCGACCGAACGGTGGCCCTTTAAGCCGAGCATGCCGTTTTCAAGCGCTTCGGCTACAAATTTTTGCTCCAGTTCTTCGGAAGGCAGACGGAAGGTCACATTCATCAGGGAACGACTGTCTTTCCGCACCGTACCCCGATAAAAATCCGTCTTGTCGATGGCATCATACAATAAACGCGCTTTCTGACGGTTGATCTGCTCAATCTTCTCAATACCGCCGGAACGCTGCATCCATTCCAGAACCAGTTTGATCAGGTAAATACCGAACGTGGGCGGCGTGTTGTATAGAGAATCCTTTCCACCGATGATTTTGTAACTGATCATTGTAGGTAGGTCGGCCGGACTCTTCTCCAACAGGTCTTCGCGAATTATCACAATGGTCACCCCGCTGGGTCCCATATTTTTCTGCGCACCGGCATAAATTAAAGCGAATTGGCTGACATCGATTTTCCGGCAATTTATGTCGGAGGACATATCACATACCAAATCAACACGGCCCGGGTCGGGATACGAGGCAAACTGGGTACCGGCAATGGTGTTGTTGGAAGTAATATGCAGATAAGCAGCCTCCTGGGAGGCGGAAATGTTTCCTGGAATATAAGAAAAATTTTCATCTTCCGAACTGGCGACTATCTTTACGGTTCTTCCCAGCTTTTCGGCTTCGGCAATGGCCTTCTTGGACCAGGAACCGGTATTCACATATTCGGCAAACTGACTGTCTTGCATGATATTCATGGGAACGGCTGCAAACTGCAGAGTGGCGCCACCCTGCATAAAAAGTACTTTATATCCTTCGGGAATACCCATGACCTCTTTCATTAAACGTTCGGCATCCTTGATGATGCCGTCGAAGGTTTTGGAACGGTGACTCATTTCAAGAACGGATATACCCTCGCCCTTATAGTTTAATAAATCCTCTTGAGCTTCTTGCAAGACAGGAAGCGGTAAGGCTGCGGGTCCGGCGTTAAAGTTAAAGATACGGTCTTTCATATACTTATCTCCTGTTTTTTCCTGTTCAATAATGTTCCTTAAATCTACAAATTATATCCTTAAAAATGAACAAAAAAATTAGTTTTCTGCCTGCTTGAAAATCAACGAAAGAAAGGGAATGAATCCGCTTTATGCGGGAAGGACATGCTGCCAGGGTATATTGTAAGTCCGCATGGGGTTGCCCGGGCCCAATCCGTTTATTTTCCCGGAATAGTTGTGCCACATAAGTTGATCCGCTAAATTCCGTTTTGAACAGGCAACAAACCGGAGAGCATTCAATATGAAAAAATATTATGGGATACTATTAACGCTGCTCATAGTCATGGCCACCCTTCTACCCGCGCAAACGCTGCATCAGGAAGCACTGGACTATTTGAAAACCTTACACAAGCCGCAATCAATAAAACCGTTTAAAGCGATTTTTCATTTTCCTGCCATGAATCAGGATACGACCAATTCCTGCTGGAGTTTTTCCACTCTTTCTTTCGTAGAATCGGAAGCGCATCGTTTGGGCCTGAAGCCGGTGAAGCTGGCGGTGATGTTCCCGGTTTATTTCGCCTTTATAGAAAAAGCGCGCCGTTTTGTTCGCACCAAAGGGGAATCCCGTTTCGGGCCGGGCGATCTGTTTACCGGTGTGACCGATATCATTCAAAAATATGGCATGGTTCCCCAATCCGTTTACCGCGGCCAGGTGCGAAACTCCGAAACCTATAATCATATCGAACTGGAATCTCGTTTGAAACAGTTGATGAACGAGGTGAAAACCCTTCGGCTGTGGGATGAAGATCTGGTAGTGGCCAAAGTCAGGCAGATTCTCGATGAAGAGCTGGGACCGCCTCCTCTTCATTTTATGTATGAGGGGCACTCTTATACCCCCAGGTCCTTCCGGGATACATTTGTGGCCCTGCCCTGGAAAGATTATTTGATGGTCACCTCCTTTTTGTATGCACCGGCTTATCAATTTACAGAATTGAAAGTGCCTGATAACTGGGCCCATCAAAAAAAATATTTTAATGTACCCCTGACCGTTTTTTATAATTCCCTGAAACAAGCTGTCCGCACCGGTTTTTCCGTGGCATTCGACAGTGATATCGTAGAACCGGGACGCATGGGCAAGCAGGACGTGACCTTTGTTCCGCCGTTTGATATCCCCTCATCCCATATCGACGCCTATGCCAGGGAGCTCCGTTTTGAAAACGGCTCGACTAGCGATGATCATCTGATGCATATAATCGGATTTCATCGGTTTGAAGGAGATGACTGGTTCCTCGTTAAAGATTCCTGGCGTACGGCCTGGCAGGGAGCGCAGAAAGGTTACTATTTCTTCCATGGCGACTACATAAAGCTGAAAGTACTGGCCTATCTGGTGCATAAGGACGGGATACCGCAAATTACCGAACATCTTCCGTGAAACATCAAGCCGTAATATTGCCAAGGCCCTTATGATCCGATTTTTATTTAAGCAACCCAAATATCTCTGGCGATCCCAGTCCTGGCCGAATCGCCTGGAAATCATTATTTTAGCGGGTATGATTTTCGTTTTTTTAGTGGGACGCATTGCCGGCGGATTCGAACAACTGCTTGCGAAATTTCATATTACAACCTGGACATTAGCAGCCCATATTGTTCATTTTCTGGTTTTATCTATATGGTTGAGTGCACCCTTTGTCCTCTCTTATACCCTTCCTCGCCTGAAATTTATATCCCTTTTTTATGGCCAACCTTTGTCGGACAAACAGCTTGTAGAGATGCTGGCCTATTTCTATCACAAATATCTAATCGTTTTTTTTCTACTTAGCGTTTTATTGTTTGCTTCTCTTGGATTGCTGGCCCCCTTTACGGCTTTGACGGCTTTTGTTGTTTTACTCATCTATGATCTTATTCTTTTTTATCTGATGGTTAATTTAATTGGGATATTCGGTAGGAATCGCCGGTTCCTGACTGTTACTATTGCTCTTGCCATCGGGTATGGATTGATTTCTGCCGCTTTCATTATCTTTAATGCATCGATTTGGCGCTGGGATGCCTCATTTTGTTTACTGTTGGGCCTATGGTTTTACTGGCACAGAAGCGATGCCCTGAAATTTGATCTGGAGACACTTTACCCCTTGAAAGAGGTCCGTTTTCGAAAGAAAGCTCCAAAAATATGGAATCTGCAAAATTTTTTTACTGTGTTACCACAGAAGATGCGTGCCTTGTTTTTTAAGGAAATGGCCGCTTCCTGGCGTAACCCACGCTATAGAAAATTAAAGATTTATACTTTCGTTTTTTACTTTATAATCCAGGCGGGATTCTATTTTGGGGAGGTGGCCCGGGCCGATATGTGGATGATAGTAAGCGGTTTACTCCTTATCTATTTGCACTACGCCCAATATTTCAATACAAAATATGCCGGCACCGATCCCCGGTGGTTTATGCTGACGATGCCCATTCGTTTTGCTCAATTATGGTTCGCCCGTTTTTGGGCGGAATTTTTATTTGTCCTGCTACTTGTTTTCGGGCAGGGAATTTTTCTGCTCAGCATCGGCAGCGATTTTGCCGTATTGCTGAACTGGCTCGGTGTTTTATTGTTATTTGCCGTAATCGTTCTCTCCGTGGTGATTAATTTCCAGATCTATTTTTATGAGGATCTCCGGCTGGCCGGCTACCTGTATCATTTCACGGTCTTGTTTATTCTTGTATTATCGGTGAATTACCGGTTAGTCGGCCCCCTGGTAAGTGTTGTTTTTCTCATGATCCATTCGTATAAAAGCTACCGCTTTTTTAATTCCTGAGGATACCATGCTAAGTATTAAAAATGTACATATCCAATATGAAACATTGACAGCCATCGATCATCTGAGCCTTGAAATCGAGCCGGCCCGCATAACGGGATTGGTCGGGTTGAACGGAGCCGGGAAAAGTTCTTTATTAGAAGCCTGCAGCGGTATTCTGACCGATTTTACCGGTTCAATCAAATTTGGAGAGATCGATGTAAAGAAGGAACGGCGCAAATTGAAATCACATCTGGGCTATGCCCCGGAAGACAGCGAGCTGATGCCTTACCTGACCGGCCGGGAATTATTACAAATGATCGGCCTTATCCGTAGCTGTCCTAATATGGAAGAGGAAATTTCCTTTTTAACGGAAATGCTGGACCTGAATCCGAAGCAAGATGAACTGATTATTAATTATTCCCACGGTATGCGCCAAAAGCTGTCCATTGCGGTGGCGCTCATCAACCGGCCCGAACTGATGATCCTGGATGAAGCGTTAAACGGATTGGACGCCCTGGCCCTCAAAAAATTACGTTCGTATTTGCAGCAAATGAAAGAGAACGGACATACCATCATTCTTTCTTCCCATATTTTACCTTTTATACGTCAATGGTGCGATACCCTTATTGTTCTGCATCAGGGTAAAGTGATAAAGACAATTACGGCTCCCGAATTGGATCGCCTGGAAAAAGAAAAAGGCCGGAATTTCGAGGCCCTCTTTTTCGAATGGATCGGGCAATAATATTTTTTGGGGATTATCCGGATTCCCTATTGACATCAATCCGAATTTTTAATATAATTGGTGTACCTTAGTACATTAAGCGGAGACAAGATGAAAAACATTACCAAGCGTCAAAAAGAGATTTTACAGTTGATCGCGAAAAATATTGAAGACAAGGGGTATCCGCCATCTTACCAGGAACTGGCCAATCAAATGAATATTAAGTCGAAATTTGCCATTTTGAAACATATCGATGCTCTGGTAGCCAAAGGATATCTGGAGAAGGATTCAGCTGCCCGCGGTCTGCGCATCATCGATCCCCAATATGCACCGGCTAATAAAAATGAGGTCAGCGTACCTTTAATCGGCCGGGTGGCTGCCGGATTTCCCATTCTGGCCCAGGAAAACGTGGAACGTTACATTCCCATCCCCCGGGCCATGATTAAAGCCGAAGGACGGTATTTTGCTTTAAAAGTACGCGGCGACAGTATGATTAACGCCGGCATCTTCGAAGATGATCTGGTTATTGTGAATTCCACCAATATGGCTCGTAACCGGGATATCGTTGTTGCCTTACTCCATGATGAAGTGACCGTCAAACGTTTAATGACCGACCGTGGCCAAACATTTCTGAAAGCCGAGAATCCCAATTATGATAATATCTATCCCGAAGGGGAATGGTCTATCCAGGGGAAAGTGGTCGGCCTGGTACGGGAAATCAATTAATCCCCGGTGTGTCATCTATGAAAAATAAACAGGCGGCAATAAAAGCATCTCCGCATCTCTCGGTTCCCAAAGGGGAATTTTACAATATTCCTCTCATCGGTCAGGTGCACGTCGAAAACGAGTGGGGAAGCGGAGGGGATTATTCGCTTGGCGAGTTGATCCGCAACTATAAAAAAAACGATACCCGCTATCTTACCCTGCGCGCGGCGGACGACGGCCTTTCTGCCGTGGGAATTTTGCAGGGGGATTTCTTAACCGTCGAAATGAACCGTAAACCGCGAAACGGTGATATTGCCGCCGTTCGCCTCGGTGAACGGGTTTTCATCCGCAAGACCTATTTTGAACGCGGCCTGATTCGTCTGGAAACGACGGATCCCTCCACGGCTCCCCTGATTGTAGATGCAAAAACGCCCGGCTTCGAATTATTAGGCAAGGTCCATACGGTTATCCGGGAGCTATAGACTCTTTCCCTCTTCCCGATTCATAACCGTTTCCTAGAATTTTATGCTACTTTCCGGTCTCTACCGCTATCCGCCCCAATCCCGTTTTTTAGTCTGTTTCAGGGTTGCATTTCGTCTGTTCCTGTTTTATATTAGGTGTACAAAAGTACTACTAAAAAACAGGAGTAACCGATATGACCTTCGAAGATATTTTCGAACCGATCGAGGTCATTAGTTATTTCAGAGAGGGACATTTAAAACCGTTGCGTTTCAAATGGAACGGACGCGTCTATAAAATTAAACAGGTAAACGGACACTGGGTGAGTCATCAGGGCTATACCCGTCAGCATCACTATTCGGTTATCTCGGACAGTTCCGATTATTTCGAGTTGATGTTCAACAGTGCCGATTTCGACTGGCAGGTGGCGCGGGTCTGTTTGGATGGCTGATAATTACCGCAATAGATTTTTCTATTGCTGAATTTGGGAAACGGAAGATTCATGGCAGAAGCGAAACCGAAGAGAATATTAATTTTTCACATCGATGCCGATGCATTCTTTGCTTCGGTAGAACAGGGCTTTAATCCCCGCTTGCGGGGAAAACCCGTAATTGTGGGTGGCAAAGAAGACCAGCGCGGTGTGGTGCATACGGCCAGTTACGAAGCGCGGGCCTGCGGGGTGCGCACCGGCATGCCCTTGATGAGAGCTAAAGCGATCTGTCCCCGGGCTATCTTTTTAAAGGGGAACTACGAACATTATCGTGCTATTTCGGAGATATTTCAGCAGGTATATATGAAGTACACACCCCAGGTGGAATTCACTTCCCCGGACGACGCCTATCTGGATTTAAGCGGCGCCCTGCATCTCTATCCTTCGCCTTTGTGGGTGGCCGAAACCATCAAAAAAGAGGTATACGAACGCACGGGTGTAGGGCTTTCGGTAGGCATCGGCAGCAGCAAAGTTATTGCCCGTATTGCCTCGGATTTAAAAAAACCGGGGGGTACGGTTTATGTTCCGTCCGGAGAGGAGCGGGCCTTTTTAGCGCCCCTTCCGGTTGATGTCCTGCCCGGTATCGGACGGATGGCCAAAGAGCGGCTGGTGGATTTACGTATTTTTACCGTGGGACAACTGGCGGCTTTGCCGGCCATGATTCTGGAACAACTATTCGGCAAAAACGGACGCTCCTTATGGCATTTTGCCAACGGTATCGATCAACGGCCGGTGGAGCGCAAAATCATTCCCGGGCAAATCAGTCGCGAAACCAGCTTTGAAGAAGATACATCGGACATGGATTTGGTTAAAGGCACCTTGCAATATTTAACCGAACGGATTGCAAAAAAATTGCGGGAGCAGGATTTAACGGCCCGTACCGTATCGGTCAAAATCGGGTATTCCGATTTCAAACGACATGCCCGCAGCCGCAGTCTGGACTATCCCACCAACGACGGGATTCGGCTTTTCGGCCAGGTAGAGCGTATCTTTGAAGCGATCCGTCTGCGGCGTGTCCGCATCCGCCGGGTAGGGGTCTCGGTTTCCCATCTTGGGGCCGCCCGCTTTCAGGCCTTGTTGTTTGACGAACAGGATCGCCAGGAAGTGCTTAACACGGCAGTGGATACGCTGCGGGCCCGCTACGGCTTTACCAGCCTGCTGCCGGCAGATACGCTGGAGCTGAAACGTAAATACCGTATGGACGCGCACGGCTACATCCTGCACAATCCCGCCCTGACCCGATAAAGCAACCGTTTATTTTCTGAAAAACAGACCGACGGTAATGGTAATGGTTGTCCCCAGCGCTACGAACCAGGTCCAATGCATAACAGGAGGAACATGGAATAAATAGGGTAAAAGGCTTACCGATAACATGGCTAAAATGCCTACCGTAAAGCCGATTAATGCGCCCTTTTCCGATACCTGTTTAAAGAGCCGACCCAGTAGAAAAGTGCCGAGTAAGCCGCCGTAGGTAATGGAGGCAATCCCCAGGGCAACTTCTACCACGGAGTGGCTCATGGAGATAAACAGAAAAGCCACGCCGGTAAGGATGATGGCCGCCATAATGGTAAATAGGCGGGAGACGAACAATTCTTTTTGTTTGTCAGTATCCTGTTTTTGCCAGGGACGGTACAAGTCCAGCATGGCGGAACTGGACAGGGAACTCATCGAACCGGCTAAAGTAGACATGGCGGCTGCGAACAGGCCGGCCACAATAAGTCCTTTGACGCCTGTCGGCAGATAGCGGATGATGAAGAAGGGAAAAATTTCGTCCGGTTTGTGAAAAGGAGCGGCGGGGTCTGTGATGGGAATACCTTTAAAGAATACATAGAGCAGCAGACCGACAGCCATAAAAAGTGCAAACTGGATCATGATAACCACCCCGCTGGTGATGATCGCTTTTTGGCTGTCTTTTAGTGTCCTGGTGGTTAGCAACCGTTGCACAATAAGCTGATCCGTTCCGTGAGAAGCCATAGATAAAAAGGTTCCGCCTATAAAAGCTCCTAAGAAGGTGTAAGGGGTACGAAAAAATTCTCCGATGGAGGAACCGAAGTCAAAGTTAAATATTTTTAATTTAGTCCCCAGAGATGCGATCTTAAAATCGGGTGGCAGCTTATCGGCCAGGATAATAAAAGCGATCAGGGCCCCGCCGATATAGATGGTCATTTGAATCACATCCGCCCAAATGACTCCCTTAACCCCTCCTGTGTAAGTGTAAATAAGGGAAACGATAGCGATCAGGACGATGGATAGCATGTAGATATCCGTATTGGACCAGGACTGAAAATAATGGCTGGTCTTAAGGATCAGGGCCAGGGGAATGGCAGTGGCAAAAAGGCGAACTCCGTCGGCAGCGATGCGGGTAAACAAAAAGACAGTGGAGGCATAGCGGCGGGTATGGATGCCGAAGCGTTGTTCCAGAAAGGCGTAGGCAGTGGTCATTTTCCCTTTTTTGTAAGCCGGTAAAAACAAAAAAGCAATGATGATCCGGGCCGTGAGGTAACCGATGGTCAGTTGTAAGAAGGTAAGGTTACTGATGTAAGCCAGCCCCGGTACGCTGATAAAGGTTAAACTACTGGTTTCCGCAGCCACTATGGAAAAAGCAACCGCCCACCAGGGGACATTTTTACCGCCCAAAAAATAATCGGTTGTCGATTTCTGTTTTCCTCCGGATAAAGAACCGACCAAAGCTACAGTCAGGAGATATACAAAAATAATCAGGCCGTCCAGATAGCTAATTCCCATAGAAGCTCCGCTGTTTAAGGATCAATTTAATTTAAATCAATTTAAAGTGAATATAATCAGAAATTGAATTCATTTCATTTTTGATTTTTGTAGGGAATTTTTAATTCCGGCCAAACCGTCTTTAAATCAAAAGAATACTACCGCCGCGTATAGAAATCACAACTATTTTCTAAAGAAACAGTAAACCCGACCGACCTTAAAGAAAGAAATCAATCAAGCGGGGGTTAATCGAAGCGTGTTAAAAGCGTTAGTTATAGATGATGAAGAATCGTTGCGCGAAATTATTGTAGAAGTACTATCCATGCTGGAAATTGAAGCGTTTACGGCAGAGAACGGCCAGCAGGCAGTGGACATTGCCAAAGTAAATGACGATGAAATTAATTTCGTGCTAATCGATCGTTTTATGCCGGATATGTCCGGAGAAGAAACCTTTCAGGCTTTGCGGGAATATTTACCCGGCCGGCCGGTACTGTTCATGTCCGGCTATAATCAGCAAGAGGGGGTCGAAGCGCTGAACGGAGAAAAGATAAGGTTTATTAAAAAGCCTTTTTCTATCATGGAACTACGAAATACCGTGACGGAATTGATTTCCGATTTATAGATTTTCATCTGTTATCATCGACAAACCGATTCTGCCGCGTTCCAAATCGATTGAAACTACCTTTACATCAATTACATCCCCAACCGCCACCACTTCCATAGGATTTTTAATATATTTTTTACCCATTTTGCTGACATGAACCAGACCGTCGTGTTTTACGCCGATATCCACAAAGGCTCCGAAATCAACCACATTACGAACCGTCCCTTTCAGGACCATTCCTTCTCGTAAATCTTCCATTTGCAATACATCGCTTTTAAGAATCGGTTTAGGTAGCTGATCGCGGGGATCGAGGCCCGGTTTTTCCAGATTATCCAGAATATCGTTAAAGGTCGGTTTACCGATCCCCAATTCCTGCAGCAGATCATCAAGCTCAATCTCTGCTTCCTCAATTCTATTGCGCAACTGTTTTCCCTCTTTCTGCACATCGCGGATATTAAATTTTTGCAGAAGTTTACGTGTGGCAGCATAAGATTCCGGATGAATACTGGTATTGTCGAGAGGATTATCACTTTCCGGAATGCGCAGAAAGCCGGCCGCCTGCTGAAAAGCAATATTACCGATCCCCTCAACCCGATGCAGCTCCTCACGATCGGTGAAGGCCCCGTGTTCCTCTCTGTAGCGCACAATACTTTCCGCCGTACGACCGGTCAGTCCGGAAACATATCGTAGCAGCGAAGCGGAAGCCGTGTTCAGATTAATACCGACCATATTTACCGCAGATTCCACAACCTGCTCCAAAGATTTAGTTAAATTACGCTGATTCACATCATGCTGGTAAAGACCGACTCCAATGCTTTTGGGATCGATTTTAACCAGTTCAGCCAGAGGGTCCAGTAAACGGCGAGCAATGGAAATATTGCCCCGCATAGACGCCTCCAATTCGGGAAATTCCTGCTGAGCAACCTTCGAGGCCGAATACACCGAGGCACCGGCTTCGTTGACAATAATATATTGAACTTTACGGGAATCTTTTATTTCCTCGATCAACTCAGCAGCCATTTGCTCTGTTTCCCTGCTGGCTGTACCGTTTCCGATAGCGATGATATCCACCTGGTATTTATCGATCAGAGCCCTGATCGTAGCCTTGGCTTCGAGATATTTATTTTGCGGTGGATGGGGATAGATGGTTGTCCCTTCCAGATATTTGCCGGTCGGATCGATCACGGCAACTTTACTACCCGTTCGGAAGCCGGGATCGATACCCATGATAACCTTGTTTCGAACCGGAGGCTGCAAAAGAAGATTTTTCAGATTAATGGCAAAAATGGATATGGCATGTTCTTCGGCCTGCTCGGTCAGGTTGCTGCGTACCTCACGACCGATGGAGGGAGCGATCAACCGCTGGTAGCTGTCGCGGACAGATTTCTTCAGTTGGCGGGTAAAAACGGAGCTGGAGTCGGATACGTATAGTTTTTCGATTTCGGCTACCATGCTTTCCGTATCTACATCTACGCTTACTTTAAGAATACCCTCTTTCTCTGCGCGATTGATGGCCAGGACGCGATGCGGGGCGATCGAACTGATTTTCTCGGTGTAATCGTAATACATTTCGTAAGGAGTGCGTTCTTCGATTTTTTTGGCTTCGGCCCGGATGAAAGCGGTTTTTAGCGTTTGAGCACGGATAACTTTCCGCACATCGGCGTCATCGCTGATGATCTCAGCCACGATGTCCATGGCACCCTGCAAAGCCTCTTCGATGGTATTAACCTCTTTATCCGCATTAACGAATTTGGCTGCGTATTCTTCAGGACTTCCCTGGACGAGTTCCTGTTTGAGGATCATTTCGGCCAGCGGTTCCAGACCTTTTTCTCTGGCTACCGTGGCCCGGGTTCGTTTTTTGGGCTTGTAAGGCAGATAGAGGTCTTCGACCTCCTGTAATTTGGTGGCTTTTTCAATCCTGTCCTTAAGCTGCGGGGTTAGTTTGCCCTGTTCATGAATGGATTTAAGGATAGTTTGTTTACGGGCTTCCAGAGCACGCAGATAGTGTATCTGGTCTTCAATGGCGCGGATCTGATTTTCATCCAGAGATCCGGTTACCTCTTTGCGGTAACGGGCGATAAAAGGAACCGTGTTGCCGTCATCCAATAGTTCGATCGTATGGGCAACCTGCAATGTCCGGACGGATAATTCCTGAGCAATCAGATCAAACATTTCTTTTTCGGTCATTAGAACCTCGGATTGTTTTTATTTTGCTTATAGCTATGCTTTATTCGCGGCGAAATTTACGAATATCGTATAAACAAACCAAATTCGTTCAGTATCGGTTCTCTTATTCGGCGAACAATTGTTTTAAGCGTAAAAAGCCGCTGCGACTAATGGGTAATTGTTGCTTGTTATGAAGTAGGGCCACATGGCTGTCTTTGCCGTAAGCTTCAATTTTTTGTAAAAAGCGGATATTTAAAATATAGGAACGGTGAATCTGTACAAATAGTTTAGGGTCCAATAATTCCTTTAATCGGGACAAGCGTTCGTATTTAAGAAAAGTTTCCTCTTCGGTATGGATGGAAATATAGTCGTCTTCAGCCCGGATATAGAGTACTTGATTTACGGCAATGATATGGATATTATTTCCTTCGCGAACAAGGATGCGATTTAAAGGTTCGGCTGTCTTGCGTTGTTCGGTGAGAAATTTTTGAAGGTCCTGTTTCTTCCGGCTGTTCAGAAAATAGCCGATTCTTTGCAAGGTCGTTTCCAATCGTTCCGGATTGACCGGTTTTAATAAATAATCAATGGCCTGCGCTTCAAAGGCCCGCAGGGCGTACTCATCGTAGGCCGTAACAAAGATGATCATCGGTTTCGGATCTTCTAAAAGCTCAACCACATCGAACCCGCTAAGGCGGGGCATTCGGATATCGAGAAAAACCGCATCGGGGTGTTTTTGCCGGATGGCTTTCAAGGCTTCCAGGCCGTTTTCACACTGAGCGATGATTTCCACCTGCGCATATTTCTGCAGAGCCAGTTCCAGCCCTTTTCGAGCCAGAGGTTCATCATCGACGATAATAACCCGCATCTTCCGGCACTCCTGTCAGTAACCCATAGTGCGCAGTTTATGCTCGCTTTTACGCCAGTTTTCGGCTACTTTTACCCGTAATTCCAAAAAAACACTCCTGCCCAAAAAATCTTCAATCTCTTTGCGGGCCTGGCTTCCGATTCGTTTTAAGGCCAAACCTTGTTTACCGATTAGAATCGCCTTTTGAGAAGTTCGTTCCACATAGATAATCGCTGAAATAAAGTCCTTGCCCCTGGGTCTCTCGGTATAGGTCTCGATTACGACTTCCGTGGAATAGGGGATTTCTTCGTGAAAATTAAGGAAGATTTTTTCGCGAATGATCTCTGCTACAAAGAAGCGTTCCGGTTGGTCGGAAACCACGTCCGGAGGATAGAAGGGGGGACCATAAGGAATAAGCGGCAACAACTCTTTTTGCAACTGGTCGAGTCCGTCATTTTGCAGCGCCGAAATTGGAATAATGGCCTGAAACGGATAGAATTGATCGTATAGTTTCATCAGAGGCAACAATTTTCCCCTGGATAACAAATCAATTTTGTTAAGCAGAAGAATCATGGGCTTATGTTGTTTGTTTATCTGTTTAAAATCGATATCCAGGGGATGATGCTCCCGGCTGACATCAATAATAATCAATAATACATCGGCATCTTGCAAAGAAAGACCCACATAATCCATCATTTTTTTCTGAAGATGATAGCGTGGCTTCAGTAATCCGGGCGTGTCAATAAAGACAATCTGTGCGTTGGACCGGTTTAAAATACCGAGAACTCTGCGGCGTGTGGTTTGAGGACGGGGCGAGATGATGGATAGCTTTACATTGAGCAAAGCATTCATCAAAGTCGACTTCCCGGCATTGGGTTGACCGATGATAGCCACATAACCGGAGCGAAAAGTTTTAGGAAGAGTTTTCGTCAAACCAAATGATCTCCTAAATTTTTCAGAACCTTCAGTCGTTTTAACAGGGTCTCATATTCGGTTGCTTTGATAATTTCCTCCGGAATCCATTCACAAATCAGGCCGCTCTGACCCACAAACAGATAGGCCAAGTTTCTAAATTCATTGATGAAATCTTTCAGAGCCTTCTTTTTAATCAACGCTTTGACTCCTTCGCGTGAGGCCGGGCGAATGATGAATTCCTGATCTGCATCATTTCTTAAAATCTTATAATCTTCCAGTTGACCGGTTTGATGTTGATCCAACCATGATTTGGAAGAGATGGTAACAGAATAATTAGCGGGGGTGTCAAAGCTCAGATCAATATAATTCATTCGGGAACCGGAAATTTTCTCGGAACTGAAGTTAATGGTAAAACTGACACCATCGAATTTCCCATGGAAAGCGGGGCGGGTTAAAAAATTGCGCCGGATGACTTTGCCCCCGATTTGATCTTCCAGATCGAGTAAATTACGATGAATAGCATCCCACATGGTTTTGCGTAGATAAACCAGAATGACCCAAAGGAAAAAAACGGCCAGAAAAACAATCAGAATATAGAGCACCTTGTCTCCCTTTTATTGAATATAGATAGGCATGGGTGAAAAACATAATATGAAAATTAAATAAGCCAGCCAGCCTAATAATCTGCGGCCCGGTCCGAGGCCTTGTTCATTATGGATCGTCGGTGGATGACGAAAGCGAATGAATATCAGAATCAGCAAGGGCCACATCACCCAGACATAGGAATGGTAGAAGACGATCAGATAGATGCTGAGGGAAACAAGTAAGAGAAAGGTAATGATGGCTACAATTCTGGCCCGGTCTTCGAACATGGCATAAGATATATGGCCGCCGTCCAACTGACCGATAGGCATCAGATTGAGGGCGGTAACCAGTAAACCGAACCATCCGGCAAAGATGAACGGGAAATGGTATAGTTCATTCATGGGTAGAGCCTGGGCATGGAAAAATTGACGAAAACCTTCAAATATAATCGTATTGCCCAGAACAAGATCCACGGCATGCGAATCATTTAGGGGATGGATTTGTTGAATATAATTGTAAATACCGGCTTGATCCGGTAGACGATGAAAGCCGATGGCCATAAAAATGAGGCTCATAATAAATCCGGCAAAAGGTCCGGCCACTCCGATGTCGAACAGAGCCAGTTTGTTGGGGATGGCGGAACGAATACGAATAAATGCGCCCATGGTTCCCGGATGGAAAGCGGGTATGAAAAAAGGGATAAAATAAGGCAAAGTGGCATCGACCCCATATTTTTTAGAAGTAAAATAATGTCCCATTTCATGAACCAATAAAATACTCATCAAAGCAAATGAATAGGGTAAACCGTAAGAAAGGTCCTGCAGGGAACCGAAAGGATTTCTGCCGCGTAACATGGCGCCTGTCATAGTAGTTGTTAAAACGGTCAGTAAAAACAGGGTGAGATGGGTAAGATATTTTTTACGCGGACGGGGTCTGGTGGCACGAATTACCTTCAGGTAATATTTTCGCCGTCCTATTTGCAGATGGGAGACGATATGCCTTGTAAAAAGTTCCTCCTGGATACGACGGATCTTTTCTTCACTGATTTTGGATCGTTTCTGTTTGAAAACGGCCGAGCCATATAACCTGCTGAACCGATCCAGCTTCATTTGTCCCTTAACAATTTCTTTTGAGTAGCGGATTAATTCTTTAAATGTCAATCTGAGTGCCCGGGTTTTGTGGTTTTACCTAATTTGTTTCAAGTCCATTCTTAAATATGGATCGGGCCCGATCATCGAACAATTTACAATAGTAAGCGAAGGCCATGGCTAAAAATAAAAAAGAATGGGAAAAGAGTAAAATCTTTTTAGGTTAGACTACCCGGAGGCATTTATTTGTTTCTAAACATTGAGCTATCCAGCAAGTTAAGGGTGCATATTATTTTTTGCAGTAATCCATTTATCGACCGTCCCTACGGGACATCTTTGGATGTGTGGGCTATCCCCTGTTTCCCGGCGGTGAACTGCCGCGTTAATCTCAGAAATCCATCCGGGATTTTTTAAGCGGTACTCCCGCTCGTTTCGATACATCCCGCTAAAGCAGGACACTCAACGAGCGGGTTCCTTCCCGGTGGCTGAGTAGTCCCGGCTTGCCGGGACGTATCGAAGCCACCGCCATCGTCCCGGAGGGATGTTTGATATTAGCCCGCCGATTCATCTTACATTTCGGCAGGTCGATGATTTCGTCCCGTCAGGGACGGTTGTCAATAGCCCGCCGTTTCAACGGCGGGGACAATGAGCCCCCCACCGCCAAACCCGTCCCGTAGGGACGGCTGAAACAGGGTGGATTGGTCATCAGATGTCCCTACGGGACATTTCGTAATGTATTGGTTGCCGCCCTTTTCCCGGCAGTAAACTGCCGCGTTAATCTCAGAAATCCATCTGGGATTTTTATTGGAACAATGCGGATTTACATCCCGGAGGGATGTTTGGTATTAGCCCGCCGTTTCAACGGCGGGGAAAATGAACCGCCAAAAAAACAATCCCGTCCCGTCAGGGACGATTGATATTAACCCGCCGATTCATCGGCGGGGGAATGAACCACCCCAAAACCCATACCCGTCCCGTAGGGACGGCCGATAAAAATTAATCCCAAATATACCTTTCATCATAGGGAATATTATATTTTTTCAAAAATTTCAGATATTCCTCTTTAAACGTCCGATGTCGATGATGCTCTCTTTGGTTTTCAATATAGTGCTTCACCTTTCCCAAATTTGAATAACTAATACTAAACGCGCCATATCCCTCTTGCCAGGCAAAATTTATAAGATCCGGAAAAGTAGAATGAATCCAAGAAGAAGAGCCTCCTTTAATTAGCTGAATAGCCTTGGCAACAGGCAGAGTTTTAGACAAGGAAACCAGAAGATAGACATGATCTTCAATACCGCCAATAGAATAAGGAACCATATTATTTTGCTTAGCTATTCCTCCCATGAACTCCCAAATTCTTTTTTCGTATTCAGAGTAAATTAGTTTTTCACGTTGCTTTGTGGAAAAAATATAATGAATTAGGATTTGGGTATAAGAGTTTGACATAATGTGCCTCCAAAAAATTTGCGGATTTTATATCTGAAAAATAAATGAGATATTTTTAAAAGGCAATATGGGTATTAGTTATTTTTTCTTTCTTACAAATGGTAATGGGATAGAAAAGAATGCCTCGGATGTCCCTCCGGGACATTCTTATTTGTATGAGTTATCCCCTTTGACCCGGCAGTGAACTGCCGGGTTAATCTCAAAAATCCCTACGGGATTTTTATTGGAACAATGCGGATTTACATCCCGGAGGGATGTTTAATATTAGCCCGCCGATTCATCTTACATTTCGGCAGGTCGATGATTTCGTCCCGTCAGGGACGGCTGAAACAGGGTGGATTGGTCATCAGATGTCCCTACGGGACATTTGGGGATATAGGTAGTTCCACTGTTCCCGGCGGTGGACTGCCGCGTTAATCTCGGAAATCCATCCGGGATTTTTAAGCGGTACTCCCGCTCGTTTCGATACATCCCGCTAAAGCAGGACACTCAACGAGCGGGTTCCTTCCCGGTGGCTGAGTAGTCCCGGCTTGCCGGGACGTATCGAAGCCACCGCCATCGTCCCGCAGGGACGATTGAAAATAGCCCGCCGTTTCAACGTCTGTTAAAACGGTTGCTCTGCCCTGACAAATCGAGAAAAACTCCATGGGAATCTATAACATCTTGTTTTCTATGGATTCCCAATAAATTTGGGAATGACTGTACACTATAAATTTCATATTTTTAAAAAGTCTGTTCAACGGCGGGAGAAGAATGGCCTTTCCCAACCCGGTTCGCCGGGGCAGAGTTTATATCTACTTTTGAAACCGGACGGGTTCTTATCCATTCTCAGAATTCTTTAGTCTCAATAAATTCGGTATGAATCATTTTCACCGTTTTCTCGATGTCTTCTTCTCCGATGATGAACATCATGCTGATCTGATTGGCAAACTGGGAGATCAGTTCCAGTTTAATGGCGTTTTGATGCAACATGCGTATGATCTGCCAGGTTAGTTCTAAGTTGCCCTTCATGCCTTCGCCTACCACACTGACGACCACTTTTCCCGGTTCCAGATGCACGGTTCCGAACTGCTTTAATTCATCGATAAAAGCATAGGAATCGCTGTTGTTTTGAATAGTAACGGACAATTTGGTAGCCGATTTGGTGATGGCGTATACCTTTTTACCATGATCGGTGAAAATCTGAAATATTTCCTCTATTAGTTTCGGTGAGAGCAGCAAATCAGACGATTCGATGATGACCAGCAAAATATTTTCTTTGTAGGCGATGGACTTAATCAATTTTTGACCCGTGTCCTTATAATCCGGTAAAATCAACGTACCTTTTTCCTGAGGATGATGGGAATTAAGGACACGCACCGGAATACCGTGATCCAGGGCGGGTTGGATGGTGGCGGGATGCAGAACCCGGGCGCCGAAATAGGCCAGTTCACAGGCTTCTTCAAAGGTCATAAACGGCAAAGGGTGCGCACCGGTAACGATACTCGGATCGGCACTTAAAATGCCATCCACGTCGGACCAAATCTGAATCTCCCTGACCTTTAAAACGGCGCCTAAAATCGAAGCCGTATAGTCCGATCCGTCGCGACCCAGGGTGGTGGGGGCGCCGTTTCGGGTGGTGGCCAGGAAGCCCTGGGTAACGATCAGGTCTTCTTGCTCGATATGGTGTTGCCAATGGATTTGTACCTCCCTGCTGATATCTTGCATTAGCGGTATAATGCCGCTACTTTTCGTATCGATGATCATAATCGGCCGGATATCCTGACAAATACTTTGAATTCCTTTGCAACGGAGGTAAGAATTAAAAATATGGGTGGAAAGTAACTCGCCCGTGCTTAAGAGGCTACTGTAAATTTCCGGGCTTTCCACTTTAATAGCCCGGGTAGCATTTAAAAAAGTACGGACTTTTTGAAATTCGGCATTCATATAAGTAGAAATTTCATCATACAGCATAGGGTCGCTAATCAGCTCATCAATGATATTTTTATGGCGGTTATAAAGCGCTTTTAAAATTTGCTCTGCTTTATTATCCTCCCGGGAAAGAATTCGTTGATGCGCTTCGATGAGCTGATCGGTAACGCCTCCGAGAGCGGATAGAACGATCAGCGGCTTTTGGTCAAGCCGTTCTTCAATAATGCGGGCAACGCTTTGCATAGCAGCCGCATCTTTTATAGAACTACCTCCGAATTTCATAATTATCATAAACAAGAGACTCCTGCCTTGAATTTGGAAAAATTGAATTGAGAAAATCGCTGATTAACCGGCCGATTCGGTCCGTTTCAATTAAAAAACTGTCGTGGCCGTCATTCGAAATAAGCTCACGATATAAACTATGGGGAATCGCGCGGGCAATCTGTTTTTGTTCGCTTGCCGGGTAGAGAATGTCGCTGCTGATTCCGATGCACAGGGCCCTGGCATTAATGGTCGCTAAGGCGTTGGAGATACCCTTCCTGCCGCGCCCTACATCATGATTGTCCATGGCCCGGGTCAAGGTGATCAGACTGTTGGCATCGAATCGCTGCACCAATTTTTTACCCTGATAAGAGAGATAACTTTCTACTTTAAAGGGTGCGGTTGCAGCCCCGGCTTGCTTGTGACGGCCGAAGCGCTGCTCAAAGGATATATCGGTGCGATAGGAAACCATTCCGATTTGCCGGGCCAGAGAAAGACCTCGGTGGGGTTGTTTCCTGTAATATCCGTTATTCCAGGATGGATCGGTCATGATGGCCTGGCGGGTAAGATGACTGTAGCCGATAGCCCAGGCGGAATGTCCGGCCGAGGTAGCGATGGGAATGATGGAACGGATCATCTGTGGATAGAGTAGCGCCCATTCCAGAACCTGCATACCGCCTAAAGATCCGCCTACGGCCGTAAACAGCTCTTTAACTCCCAAAGAATCCAGTAGTCTTTTCTGCGCCCTCACCATATCGCGTACAGTGATTTCAGGGAAATCCGGCCCATACGTCTGTCTGCTGCCCGGTTTAAAAGAGGCCGGTCCTGTACTTCCGTAACAACTGCCGAGAACATTGCTGGAAATAATAAAATAGCGATCGGTATCCAGTGCTTTCCCCGGTCCGATCAAATCGTTCCACCACCCGGGTTGATCCGGATTTTTACTCCGGTACAGAGGAATTTCTTCCAAAATCCTGGAATCGAGTACGGGTAATCCGGCGGCATGCGCATCGGCAGTAAGAGCATGGCAAACTAATATCGCATTTCTGCCGTCTTTATTTAATTTACCGTAGGTTTCATATGCCAACTGAACTTCGCCGAGCGACTGTCCGCTTTCCAGAATAAAGGGTTCCTTGCGGGTAAAAAGTTGTTTGATTCTTGTACGACTTTTGAACATAATGCAATTCCAAATTTTTTGCTTAGCACTGAGCGAGAGCCTGATCGAAATCTTCTTTGATATCTTCGATGTGTTCCAGTCCGACCGAAACGCGAATCATATCGGGTTCCACACCCGCTGCTAACTGGTCCGTTGCGGAAAGTTGCTGATGCGTTGTGGAAGCGGGATGAATGACCAGGGTTTTGGCATCACCGACATTGGCCAGCAGACTGGCTAATTTAACCTTATTGATAAAAGTTTTTCCGGCCGGATTGCCACCCTGCACACCGAAAGCGAGCATGGAGCCGAATAAACCCTGACGTAAATATTTTTTTGCTCTTTGATGTGAAGGATGGGATGTAAGCCCGGGGTACCATACCCAATTCACTTTAGGATGCTTCTCCAGCCAGCGAGCCAAATCGAAGGCGTTCCGGCAGTGTCGTTCCATTCTTAAAGAGAGTGTTTCCAGCCCCTGCAGTAAAAGGAAGGCATTAAAAGGGCTCAGTGCCGGGCCGAAATCCCGCAATGCTTCCACCCGGGCCCGGATAATGAATGCCATATTTCCGGTCGGACTGTTCGCACCGAAGGATTGCCAGAAATTCAGACCATGATAGCCGGGGTTGGGTTCGGTAAAAATGGGAAAATTGCCGTTGCCCCAATCGAATTTGCCGCTATCGACGATAACCCCGCCTATAGATGTGCCATGACCGCCGATCCATTTGGTAGCGGAAGCAGTCACAATATCCGCCCCCCAATCAAAGGGATGGGCCACATATCCTGCGGCCCCAAACGTGTTATCCACTATTAATGGGATGCCGTGTTTATGGGCCACTGCAGCCAGATTTTCGAAATCGGGTATGGTCAGTTTGGGATTACTGATACTTTCGATATAAATCGCTTTGGTATGTTCATCTATTAACCGTTCGTAATCTTGCGCATTGTCTCCGGAACAAAAACGCACGTCAATACCAAGACGGGGCAGGGTCACCTTAAACTGATTATAGGTACCGCCGTACAGGTAGTTGGTAGAAATAATATTCTCCCCGGCCCGGGCGAGGGTGGCAACGGTTAAAAACTGAGCGGCCATTCCGGAAGCTGTGGCCAGAGCACCGATACCTCCCTCCAGGGCAGCCATGCGTTTTTCGAAAACATCCGTGGTGGGATTCATAATCCGGGTGTAGATATTTCCGAATTCTTTCAGATCAAACAGAGCAGCCGCCTGGTCGGCATCCTCAAACAGGAAAGATGTAGTCTGATAGATCGGTACGGCGCGAGCACGTGTTTCCCGATCCGGCTCCTGTCCGGCATGTAGTTGCAAAGTCTCAAACCGATATTCTGTTTGTTTATTCATTGGAACCTCCGCGATAAAAAAAAGCCTCCTTGGGATAAGATCCTAAAGAGGCTTCAATGTGTTATTGAACCCACTCTTATCTTTCCCCGAGTTCTGGGGCAGGAGTTAGCACCTTTTCTTTACTGATTTAAGAATGGTTGCTAAGGTTTCGTAGGGCCTGTTCCCTCCACCTTTCTGGATAAGAAGCGATTTTAAATTTTCGGTTTTACATAAAAATCTCCGTATAATATTTCATGTAAATATATATTTTTACATTATAGAAGTCAATTAAAAGATATTTTTTATTTCATTTGCCGGAAAGATATCCTTTGGCAACCATCAATTCCGCATTTAAAATAGCGGCACCGGCCGCTCCGCGAATCGTATTGTGCGACAGCACAGAAAATTTAAAATCCAGAATAGAGCAGGGTCTTAATCGGCCGATGCTCACGGCCATACCATGTTCCAAATTTCTCAGCAATCTGGGTTGGGGCATGTCTTCCGCTTCAAAATAATGAATGGGAAATTCCGGAGCGGAGGGTAGTTTCAAGTCCTGGGGAATAGACTTGAAAGTGCTCCAGGCCTGAATGATTTCCCGTATACTGGCTTCACTTGCCAATTTCACGGAAACGCTTTCCAGATGACCATCCAGCACGGGAACGCGGTTGCAACTGGCGCTTATCGTTATAGGCGCTTCGATAAATCGTGAGCCGTCCCAGCTACCCAGAATCTTTTTGGGTTCGCTTTCCAATTTTTCTTCTTCATTACGGATAAAGGGAATGACATTATCGATGGCCTGTAAGGAAGATACACCGGGATATCCGGCTCCGGAAAGAGCCTGCATGGTTACCACATGAACCCGGGTCAGGCCGAAAAATTGCATCAACGGTTTCAAGGCGAGCGTCAGGCCCATGGTCGAACAATTGGGGTTGGTAACGATTTTACCTTTTTGAAAGGACTGGCTGCCCAGTGCTTTCAAGTGGTCCGCATTCACTTCCGGGATGAGCAGCGGTACCTGGGGATGGAAACGATGATTACGGGCATTGGAAATAACCAGATAATCGGCCTCGGCAAAATCGCGTTCGATCGATTCGGCCACTTCGGCGTCCAGCGCAGAAAAAACAATCTTGCACGGTAAAACGGGTACGGTCGGCTGGATGATCATTGCACCTATTTTCCGGTTCAGGGGGCTGTTCTGAATCCATTTTACCACTTGCCCGTATGGTTTTCCTGCGGATCGTTGTGAAGCGGCCAGGGCTACGATTTCAAACCAGGGATGATCCGTAAGCAATTCGATAAATTTTTGTCCCACACTACCGGTTGCTCCTAAGATGCCTACCGGGATTTTCTGTTCTGGGTTCATTTCTTTCGATTCCCGATTTTATTTTGCTTAATTGGCGTGCAATATACAAAAAAAGGGTGGGGAAAAGCAATGATTCGCTCTGAAGAAGAGTATCCGCTATTTTTTCTCAATTTCTCCGGTCATGGGAACAAAGCGCACCGGCAGGACATTTTCCATAGTAAGCCCGCTTTCCGTTTTATCGACCACTACCAGTTCCTGGACAAATTCTCCGACCGGTAAAACCATACGACCCCCCACTTTTAATTGTTCCAGGAGGGGAGGGGGAATTTTATTGGGGGCAGCCGTGACGATAATAGCATCGAAGGGCGCTTTTTCCGGCCAGCCCCGGTAACCGTCACCCAAGCGCACCTGCACATTGTGGTATCCCAGCTCATCTAAAACTTTGCGGGCCCGCTGCGCCAACTCAGGAATGATCTCCATGGTAAATACGGAGTCGACTATCTGGGCCAGTACGGCCGCCTGATATCCCGATCCCGTGCCAATTTCCAGCACACGGTAACCGGCTTTTACATGAAGCTGCTCGGTCATAAAGGCCACAATATAGGGCTGGCTAATGGTTTGATTTTCACCGATGGGTAAAGGCTCATCCAAATAGGCGTCCTGAATTTCCTTCTCAGGTACAAAACGGTGTCTGGGAACCAGGCGCATGGCCCGAATGACCTGTTGATCTTTGACGCCACGAGCAATGATCTGGCGTTGGACCATCTGCTCCCTTAAAGCGGTATAATCGCTCTCTTGCAGGTTCATCTTATTCTCCCTGCTACATGCGAGAAAAATTAATAATATGAAAAAAATGGTACAATAATGTTTAAGCTTCATAGTAAACTGCAGTTTCAATAAACTATGGACAAACTAATTCAGAATAGGGCCGGAGTCAACCGGAAATTAAATATTCTGCTTAATGTTTCAGTAAACAATGCAAATGCTGATAAACACTTTTACTCAAAGCCGTTAAGTTGTACCCTCCTTCCAGGAAGGAAATGATGCGTCCGTTGCAATGTTGATGCGCGAAAAGCGCGACAAGCTCCGTTAATTTATAATACCCGTTTTCGGTGAGTAACATACCGCTTAAAGGGTCATCCCTGTGGGCATCAAAACCGGCCGAAATTAAAATCAGATCGGGAATAAAGATCGATTTTATATCTTCCAATGCCTGCTGCATGAGGTAAATATAATCCCGGTCGGTCTGGCCGATCGGTAGAGGAAGATTTCGGGTAAAACCCTGACCCGGACCTTCACCGCTTTCATCACTGCGGCCGGTGTTGGGATAGAACGGAGACTGATGCAAGCTAAGATAATAGACATGAGGATCGCGGTAGAAGATGTGCTGCGTACCGTTACCGTGATGGACATCCCAGTCGATAATCAGCACTCGCTTTACCTGAGGCAGTTGCAAAGCATAGCGGGCAGCAATTGCAATATTATTAAATACACAAAAACCCATGGCCCGATCGGTCTCGGCATGGTGACCCGGAGGACGGACACAGGCAAATGCTTTATCAAAACCATGATTAAAAATAAGGTCAACCGCTTCGATTCCGGCCCCGGCGGCCTTGAGAGCCGCATCGACCGAATGTTGGTTCAGGATGGTATCTCCCCTGTCCAGTATGAGATGATCGATTCCCCGTTGTTCTAAAATATAATTAACATAATTGCTTTCATGGACGAGCTCTAATTGGGTTCTGTCGGCATTTTTAGGAGAGATGGTTTCGACTTTCCGGAAAAATCCCTTTTGCTTTAGAAAGCTATAGATGGCCTCAACCCGTTGCGGTCTTTCGGGGTGCCCCGGGCCGGGATTGTGCAGAGTAAAAACAGGGTCATACAGGAATGCCAGTTTAGCCATAGTTACAGCTTTTTAAAATAGATGTTGAAAGTGGTCCCTTTTCCTAATTCGGATTCTACTTCTATGCGTCCTTTGTGCTGCTCGACCAGCTTTTTGACAATTGCCAGTCCCAAACCGGTACCTCCTTCCTTACCGGAAGTGACAAAAGAATCGAAGAGACGATCCCGGATTTCTTCGGGTATTCCGGAGCCGGTATCCGCCAGATGAAAAACAATCTCACCGTTCTGCTCTTCGGCACCGATTGAAAATTTTCCACCCGGTTCCATAGCTTCCAGAGCGTTCTTCATGATATTCATAAAAACACGGTTCAGTTTTTCCGGGTCTACATACACACTGCCTGCGGCTTCACAGGAAGATTCGAATTCATAACCCTGGTTGCGGATGTTGTTTTCGAATAAGCGGGTGAAGTTGGTAATGAGTTTATCCACCGGATACTTAATCGGTAAAATATTGGTTTTACCTTTTGCAAAGTCCAGCACATCTTTGGTCATATTGGTTAATATATCGATTTGTTCTTTGACAATATCGCCATACTCGTTGCGCAACTGGGAGTCTTCTTCTTCGCGCATTAAATCTACAAAGCCGAATATGTTATTGATGGGAGTCCGTAAATCGTGAACAATTGCACTCATCATATTTCCTATAGAAGCCAGACGATCGGCCTTTATTTTCTCTTCACGCAAACGATGGGCTTCAATACTGCGGGCAATCTGACTGGTTAGAGAACCGAGCAGACGCAGGTCCTCCTGGCGAAAGATTTCGTTGGGCTGAGTCTTGTTAAACAGTTCCAGGACGCCGATCACTTTATCGTTTACAATCAACGGAGCGCATACAAAATGATGCAATTCAAAATCAGGAGCTTCTTTTTTTCTAAATGAATCTTTTAACCACTTCTCCTTCCCGGCCTGGTTAGTGAAAAAGATTTGTCCCTTACGAATTACATCGCCAAGTCGGCCTGTATGTGGAGAGGGATGAAGGGCCTGTAACCGTTCCGGACCGATATGAAGGGAACGGAGTTTCTTAAATTCCTGACCGTTTTCTTTTAGTAGGACAAGGGCAGCCGCCTGGGTTTGAAGAGTAGAAGTAATTTTTTCCAGTAGAAACCGTAATAGTTCATCCAGATCATAAACTTTGTTTAATTCCTGCTCGATTTCGAACATAAGGTTTAATTCGGATACTCGTTTTTCCAGAGAAGAATACAAACGGGCATTGATAATTGAGATGGCGATTTGGGAAGCCATGGAAGCCAGCAGTTCTTCGTCATCTTCGGTAAAAACACCGTCTTTTTTATTCAAAACCTGCAGCACACCGATGATATCCGGTGATTTTTTATGCTCACTAAGCGGTTCGAATATAGGCATGCACAGGATACTGCGTGTATGGTACCCGGTTTTTTTATCCGTGCTGGGATCGAAGCGATCATCGCGGTAAGCATCTTCGATATTGATGACTTCACCCGTTTTGGCTACATACCCGGCAATACCGGTTCCGACTTTAAGACGGATTTCTTTGATCTCCGCTTTTTGGGCAATCTGAGACCACAGTTCTCCACGCTCCCGGTCCACGATATAAAACGTACTTCGCTCGGCGTTCATCAGACGGGTAACTTCGTTCATAATCAACGGTAAAAGCCGACGGGTACGTAACTCCCGGCTTAGGGCTTTACCGATTTGCTGAATGGAGTGCATCTCAATCTGTTTGCGTTCAAGTTGTTTTTCCAGATTGGCAAGACGGGTAGTTAGTTCTTGTTGCTGGTTTGCCATTCTAACTCCTTCCCGGTTCGATAAATCGGGATTATCCCGACCTGGTATAATCCCTTAATAATTTTAGTTGACGAAATAAAGAAGTCTTTTTTCCTTATATAAAATATAGGGGTAATTTAAATTAAAAAATTTGATGAAATCAATAAAATAAGCGGAATTTTAAGAATAAGGATAAAAAATAGGTATACTAAAGGGATCAGACATTGCTAATCCCTTTAAAAGTCAAGCAAACAGGTATGTTAAAACGATGTTTTACTGTAAGGAAGAGATGGCCCGATCCACGGTTTCGTAAGTATCGAAAACCCGGATGAGTTGTGTGATCAGAAGCAGGCTATTGACTTTCTCCGATACCCGCGCCAACACCATTTGTCCGTCGGCATTTTTTAAGGTAGTCATACAGGCCATGAGCACGCCCATACCCGAACTGTTCATCCATTTTATGCCACCGAGATCAATAACCACTTTTTTTATACCATCATTAATTAAGCCTTTGATGTGGTCGTGTAAAGCAGTTGTTTCCGGGCCACCCATCATCTTACCGGACAATGTTAAAACTGCAACATGGTTTTCAATTTTCTCTTTTATTTTCATACGGGCTCCTTTTAAATATCTTATTTCCCTATAAATTAGGATGTTAGGACAAATGAGTCAATAATTTTATCAAGTTTTACAGATCAGGTGAAATTATCAGGTTGTTTTTTGATAAACGATTTCTCCGTTAATGAACGTTTGCAATACTTTTAGGCTAAGAATTTCATCGTTTTTTAAAGAAAAGGGGTCTTTGTTCAATACGATGAAATCGGCTACTTTGCCGGGTGTAAGGGTACCCCGGCGATGTAAGTCGTTGGTTGCCTTAGCTCCACCGATGATATAAGCTCTGATGGCCTGTTCTGTAGAGATGGCCAGTTGCGGTTGCCAACGCGGTTGACGAGGGTCCAGATGATAACGACGATTTACCGCACTGTAAATCCCCTTGATGGGATCAAAATCGGCGACGGGAGTATCGCTGCCGAAAGCCAACTCAGCGCCGGCCTGCAGTAAGGGCTTCATCGCATAGGCATAAGCCGAACGTTTTCCCCAGAATTTTTCTGCAATCCGAACATCATCGGCAATGTGAATGGGTTGCATGGAAGCGATCACGCCAAATTGTTTAAATAGGGATACTGATTCCGGGGGTACAAGCTGAGCATGTTCCATACGCAAGATCAAATTCCATTGGGCTCTCCATGATTGGATCTGCTCAAAAACGTTTAATACTTTTTGAACGGCCCGGTCTCCGATGGCATGAACAGCCGGACTCAATCCGTTCTCTGCTCCTTTAGAAATGATATTCAGAAGATCCTCTTCACTCAAATGGGCTATTCCCAAATTGTCCGCATCATTTTCATAAGGTGTGCGCATCTCTGCGGTTTGCGATCCCAGAGAGCCGTCGGCAAACACTTTGATACCACCGATACGCAGCCAGTCGGAACCGCTACCGGAGTGCCATTTCTGTCTTATCAGCCAGTCCATTTCCCGGTGTGGAATATAGAAATGAACCCGTAGTTTTAATTTGTCATTTTGATCCAAATCCTTTAATAGTTTGTATTCATCCACACCTTCCATGGTATGGACGGCGGATATGCCTTTGGCATGAAGTTGCTTAATAAGCTTGAGAACAGCCCGTTTTTTTTGTTGTCGGTTAAAATCCGGAAGTATGTTTTTAATCAGGGCAACGGCCTCTTCCGATAAGAGTCCTTTCGGTTGATGGTCGGCTTCCCGATCTATTTTTCCACCGGGAGGATCCGGAGTGTTTTGATTTATACCGGAGAGATGCAAGGTCCGGGAATTTACCCAAATGGTATGGTAATCAATCGAATCGAGCAAGACAGGGTTTTTAGGGAAAATCCGGTCCAGATCATGACGGGTGGGTTGACCATCGTCCCAAAGATTTCGGTTAAAGCCAAATCCGAGTACCCATTCGTTTTTTTTTATGGAGGAAGTGTGAGCCTGAAGGATGTTGAGAGCGCTTTTTAAAGACCTGGCCGGGCGTAAGTCAACCCCGTAAAAGTTCAGGGCCGACATGATTAAATGGGTGTGAGCGTCGGTAAAAGCGGGCAGAACATGCCGTCCGTTCAAATCGATCTTCTCGGCACTGCGTCCTGCCAATTGCGGGTAAGCATCCTCTTTGCCCAGGGCCAGGATGGCGCCATTTGAGATGAGCATCCAGTTATAAAGCGCATCATCATCAAGAGTATGTATTTTCCCGTTGACAAATAGGGTGAAAGAAGCATCCGGGTAGATTACCAACTTCAAGCCTTTCCGCGATCGATTTTATTAAATAAATAGGTTTTATGATAACAGAATATAAGGTAAGTGAATAAAATAAAAAAGCCCTTTGATAAAAGGGCCTCTATTTTTCAAATGTTTGCTCTTCCTCTTTGGGGTAAACCCCTCGAATTTTTCCTTCGAACAGTTCCTGTTGAGCGATGACCGTGGGGTTGATCTCTTTCTCGAATTTAATATCTTTCATCAATTCGCGATCGTATATATCGGTTTCATCATACATATCCATGTCGTCAAGAATTTCATTCTCCCTTTTCCTGGCGATGCGTTCGCCGTTTATTTGTCTGGCCCGGGCAGCAATGATTAAACAGGCTTCATAGATATTCATGCTGCTACTATCAAATTTTCTTAAATCGATAGTTTGAATGGACATAAAAACCCTCCATTATATTAACTTTTAGCCCTTAAATATAAATATTATAAATCCGATTGTCAAAAAAAATATCTTTATTGAAATAGAGACTTAAGTTCTTTAATTTAAAGCCGTTATTCAAAATACGGAATAAAGCGATACTTGCCGATAGCAGATATACATTAAAATAAGGAGACATATCATGGCGGAACAAGGCGGAGGAGATCTTTTTAAAGGTTTTCTGTTAGGAAGTTTTTTCGGTGTTATAACGGGACTTCTGTTTGCTCCCAAGAGCGGAAAAGATACCCGGGATGAAATCGTTGATAGCAGTGACGAGCTGCTAACCAAAGCCAGAAACGAGCTGGATAAAATTAAAGATGATCTGGGTGATCTGCGTAACAAGCTCAATGAAACGCTGGAGAAGGGTAAAGTGATTTTTGAGCAGAAAGCGACCCAGGAAGAGCAGGATTTTGAAGCCGAGATGAATAGTACGGAAGAAGAACCGGTTGAGAAGGAAGCACCGAAAAAGCCGCGCAAACGGGCGGCCACAAAAAAAGCTGACAAAGAAAAATAAAAGCAGGATTCGAGACGAATCATTAAATTGAAAGCAAAAGGACACTTATTATGGCCTGGGAAATTGCGCTGGTTGTTTTTTTCCTCTCTCTTACCGTTCTGGTTTATCTGATGATACCGCTGGTCTTTAAGATAAAAGAGACGCTTGGTAAAGCCAATCAGACTCTGGATATATTGAATAAAGATCTTCCCGATATTATTGAAAATGTGAATGAAATCAGCGGTACAATGAACAGTCTTTCGAAAAAGGTGGAAGATACCGTCGAAGATGTTATGGAGTTGGAACAGCTGATAAGTAAAGAAATCAAAGAACCGCTGCAGAATATTGCCAATACTGTCGGGACTCTTCTGCAGATTGCCAATAAGCTTTTTGATCGCCGAAAGCCTGTAAAATAAAAAAAAAGACCTTCCGGATTGCAAAGGGAAGGTCTCTTACTCTGATGGGAACGGTTTAACGTATATCTATTTTGCGGTTCCAGCCATATTTATCGGGAACGTCCCCAACCTGTATAGATGTCAAAAGATCATACAGCTTTTTGGAATAGGGGCCGACCTCATCGGTTTCACAGTAAGTAATCGTTTCCCCCTGATAGGTCAGGCTCTTAATCGGTGTAATCACCGCCGCCGTCCCGCAACACCCTGCTTCTGCCAAATGATGGATCTCTTCGACACGAACCGGACGGTTTTCCACAGTCATACCCAAATCGTGTTCGGCCAGATGCATCAGACTTTTATTGGTGATACTAGGTAAAATGGTTTCGGACTTAGGGGTAATATATTTGCCGTCTTTCGTGATTCCGAAAAAATTAGCGGGACCGGATTCATCCAAATATTGATTGGTAGCTGCATCCAGATAGACAACCTCTTTGAACCCTTCTTTTTGGGCCTGGCGGGTCACACGTAAACTGGCGGCATAGTTTCCACCTACTTTCACATCTCCGGTACCGCCGGGAGCCGCGCGTTTCATCTTTTCCTCGATTTTAAATTTAAGCGGCTTCAACCCTTCCTTAAAATAGGGACCTACCGGTGAAGCGAAGACTAAAAAAAGATATTCCTCGGAAGGCTGCACCCCCAGTCGGCCCGATATGCCGAGTAGAAGGGGCCGGATGTAGAGAGTGGCTCCTGTTCCGTAAGGGGGAATGAATCTCTTATTTAATTGCACGACTTTCTCAACGGCCTCAATAAATAGATCCTGCGGGACTTCCTGCATCACCAATTTCCTTGCCGAGCGCTGCAAGCGGAGAGCATTCTCATCGACTCGAAAAACGGAAACGGTTCCGTCTTTATGTTCAAAGACCTTAAGACCTTCAAAAGCCTCCTGCCCATAATGCAGACATGTGGCGGCCATGCTCAATTCGATGGTATCTTTCTCCATTGTTTGTAACGAAGACCATTTACCGTCTTTATAATAGGATTCTACATGAAAATCCGTCTTAACATATCCGAAAGGAAGATTCGACCAATCGAGATTTGCTTTATCCATATCCGTTCTCCTTACAATTACCATTTCCTTTTATTTTGAAAAAACATAAAAAAAGCCCTTGACTATTTATAATATAATCAAGGGCTTTTTCAGCCAATTCATTGAATAAACACTCTAATTATAAATAACAGTACAAAACGCATTTTTATTCCTTTATGAACCCTTGTCGCATGAAAATTTTACATTAACAAAATATCATTTATAGTATTAAAATACAAATAAATTTTTGGAATGATTCGACATAAAATACTCTGTTTTACTGAAATTTAAATAAATGCATTTTAGATTTCAGGTTTCATGCTCCGGGTCCACCCTGAGAGAATTCATGAAAAGGAAATTTCCGGACAATGTTTTAATTCAATATGTAAAATTCGTAACTTGGATTCAGTATTGTTGCGAACATCTTTTAATTATTGGTCAAGGAGCCGCTCATGAAACGTTTTATTTTATTCTTCGATTTTTTGTTGATTGTGTTTAGTTTCGCTCAACAACCGGGTGACTTTGTAGAAGTACAAAAAATTAATCCCCGGATTCGGTTGGATATTCGGTATGCCACCCCCCATAATTTTCTACATCAGGCCGTTTATCCGGAGGCGCGCTGTTTTTTGCGCTACGAAGCAGCCCGGGCCCTGAGTGATGTCCAAAATGAGTTACAAAAAATCGGGTTGGGGCTAAAGGTATTCGACGGCTACCGCCCGCTAAGTGTTCAAAAAAAAATGTGGAAGATCATGCCCAACGCCAGTTATGTGGCCAATCCGGCTAAAGGATCCAGGCATAATCGGGGAATGGCCGTGGATCTAACCCTGGTCGACTCGGCCGGACAGGCATTAGCCATGCCCACCGGATTCGACAGCTTCTCTAAACGCGCCCATCATGATTTTTGGGCTCTACCCGCTAAGGTCCGGCAAAACCGCTGGATTTTGAAAACGGTTATGGAAAAACACGGTTTTCGACCCATCCGTACCGAATGGTGGCACTATGACTACAAAGGATGGAAAAAATATCCTGTGGAAGATAAATCTTTTAAAGAATTGGAAAAGACACGTAAAAAATAAGAATGACCCGTTACATAAACCGGAAATATTGTTATCAGCCAGCTGTTTGATGGCGGCCAAGAAAAAGAAGCATGGAAACAAAAGCGCTTTGCTCCGCCAATATTTTAAGGGGTCAATCATTAGAAAATATGAGGTATGATTACCGATGCGGTTGAAATGATTCGTGGATCAAAAACACGGGGAGCCTTTCAAATCGATGGGTTCATTGTTCGTAATGAAAAAAGCTATCCTGTTATCCGGACAGTAACTTGCATGGGCAAACAGAACCTGTATCCCTTAAACGACGCAGAACCCAAATAAACTTTGACGATACAAAAAGAGGAAGCAATTTTTTGCTTCCTCCTTGGTCGTTTTACAAATCAAATAAGATGGCTGTTAAAAATCACCTTCTACACCGAGCCCCGGTTTGTCATTAAAAACAAATCTGCCTTTGTCCACTTTTACACCATGGAAAGGATCATTTTTAATCAGCAAATTGCCGTCCAGATCGGCCCAGTCCACAAAAGGGGTCAGATGAGCCGCAGCAGAAATAGCCACCGAGCTCTCGATCATACAACCCAACATGATTTTCATACCCAAAGATTTGGCCATGCCGATCATGCGTACCGCTTCCTGAATGCCGCCCGATTTCATTAATTTGATATTGATCCCATCGTAAGCTTTGGCCAGCTTGGGAATATCTGCCGCCGTTTTCACGGCTTCATCGGCTACGATGGGGATACCGGCTCTTTCCCGCACCCAGGCGGTTTCTTCGATCATATCGGAAGGCATGGGTTGTTCGATGAACTCCACTCCCTGCGATTTCAACCATAAGATACGTTCCAGGGCTTCCTCTTTGGTCTTCCAACCTTCATTGGCATCTACCCGGATCGGTTTATCGGTTACGCTGCGCACGGCACCGATAATTTCTTCATCATTGGGTTTTCCGACTTTTACCTTTAGAAGGGGGTAGGGGGCGGCTTCGCGAACTTTTTCTTTAATAACTTCCGGTGTATCGATACCGATTGAAAAAGAGGTTAGCGGAGCGTCCGCCGTATTCAAGCCGTAATATTTGTATAACGGTACGTTCAACGCTTTTCCTATCCAATCCATCAAAGCGATATCTAAGGCCGCTTTGGCACAACTCTGTTTCAGAATAGCAGAGTCCAGGGCATCCTTAATGTTTACAAAATGGAAGAGATTGTTTTCCCTGAGAACCTGTTCGGCATTTTTAATTTTTTGGGTGGTTAATTCCGCGTTTTCGCCGTAGCGTACATTGGGAGCCGCCTCTCCAAAGCCTACAATACCGTCTCTTTCAATCCGGACAAAGACATTATTTTTGAAATTACTGGAATTCCTGGAAATGGTCCAGGTATGTTCGAGGATAAGTTTTTTGGTTTTGATATCGATTTTCATTTTTCCGTTACCAATCGTTGATTTAATGAGCGGAGCCGCGGCTCCTGTTCCACTAAGTGCGTTAAAAAAAGAAAAACCGAGTACGGTTGTACCCGATAAAGATAAAAACTGCTTTCTGCTTAAATTCATGGCTTACTCCTTGTATTTTAAGATGCGCATTATTTTTCTTAAATGTTTCAGGCGGAAGGCGTTAAAATTGGGCGCCTTCGGGTCAAAGCTATCGATATGCACTTCACTGTCCTGATGGATGAATGCATAGCCTCCCAGACTCATGCCCACATGGGTGATACGGCCCTGTGATCCGAAGAATAACAGGTCTCCGGGTAGTACATTGGAGAAATGGGGATCGGGTACGATTTGTTTGCCCAGCAAGGCCTGTTGACGGGCGTCACGGGGTAGCTGGATACCATGGGCTTTAAAAACCGTCTGTGTGAATCCGGAACAATCGGATCCTTTTGATGAATTTCCTCCCCAGAGGTAGGGAATTCCCAGCAATCGCCTGGCCGTGTGGATAATCGCAGAACTTTTAACCTCTTCGATCGGAATGGGTCCTGTGTACGGAGTAAGTATAGTGCTTCGTACATAGCCGTTTTGTCCGTTCGGCAAGGTAACCTGGGTCCACTCTTTTGAAGAACGGACTAAATGAAGCGTTGCATTTAAAACCAGATCGGACAGGGGCAAAGCATTTTCATTCGGCTGCTCAAGAACCTCTCCCCACAGAGCCTTCACGCGGACGCGCGGTTCTCTTTTCCATAGATTCAATCCTTTGGAATCGGTGCGTTGAAAAGAATAATTACTGGACCATCCCATATAGCCGTATTCGGTTTTGATCAGGTACCAGCCTTTTTTTTGTAGCAGCAGTTGTACGGTACTGCCCAGAATGACCTGATCGACCATTTCGGATCTATGTTTGGGCTCTTTGCGTACCGGAGCCACACTCAGTTTGGTGATTCCAAAAGTACTGTCTCTTAGAGCCGGATCGGGTAGAAGGGTAAAACGATTGATATAGTGGCTCATTCCCAGTAAAGAATCGGTTAATTCGGTTACAGCTTCCCGCGCCGCAAGGAGGGTTGTATATCCTTGTAATACCCAGGTTCGGTTTTCTTTCTTCAATTCTACCTGAAGCAGGTCCATGGCCGGATCGGGAATGAGTTGCTTCTGAATTCCTTTCACTCGGATGTGAAAGGTATTTTGTACCTGTACGTCGGAGGTACACTGGGAAAGAAAAATCGGCATAAACAAAAGTAAGATGAAACGTCCGATCTTGTACATAATAGAATCCTTTATGATTGGAATAGTACTGAATCGAGGTTAATTTAATTAATGAACAAACCGGGCGCAATGAAGAGGCAAATAAAATAAAACATACTCGTTTTTAGACGACCTGGTTTTTGGAGTGGGATTTGATTAGAAAACAATGGTAAAAATCGCGGGACTTCTGAAAAATTACCCTTCTAACGGAACAGGGTTTATTCTGATGAGTGTATGGTACGGGAATGTTCGTTTCACCAATAGGTGGTAGTAATACTTAATTCCTGCTCAGCCTGGGTCTGGCAGGCCAGGCGTTCATTATCTTTAAATAAGTGACGTTTTTTTAAATGCAATTCGCGATTTGTAGGTGGGTGCAAACTTTCGAGACCCCGGATAATTTGGACCTTACACCAACCGCAGACCGCATCGCCATTACAGGAACTGGCCAGAGGAATATCGTTTTGATGCAGCAAGCTCAGCAGCGTCTTGTTTCCTTCGGTTTCTATTGTTTTGTCCAACCTGGGAAGATGTATTTTAAATTTTGGCATGAACTGTATTCCGTTGACCGCTTTCAGGTAAAAAACGTATCGATAGGTATTCAAAAAAGAGACCTCTTCCCAGTAGGAAAAGGTCTCTATGCACTCTGACCTTCCGTCGATTACGGATGATTGAACACCCAATCCGTACCGTTATTATTAGTATTTGCCCCGGCATGGCAGGAAGCACACATTCCGCCGCCGGCCGTGGCATTGTCCCCCTGGGATAAGATAGTTGTCAAACCGGTGTCGGTCATAAACCATTCCCAACCGTTTCCATCAGGATTAAAAGACCCACCCCGTTTTACCATGACCGTAATGGCACCCTGCAGTTTGTTATTGGCGTCGCGCAATTCCTTCAAAATCATAGTTCCTACAGGATATTTTCCGGAGCTGGGTTTTACATTATCTTTAACATATACCACTCTGAACAGAGAATCGGTCACTCCATGAGCCGTTTGTAACAACGGATCCGGCCCGAATCTGGTATCTACTTTGGTCCAGGAAGTATAACCCTTAAAATCATCAAGCTTGGCAATGACCTCCTTAACTTCTTTTTTGGGCTCTGTCGAACTGCTGCAGGAAAAGAATATAATTCCGGTCATTACTAATATAGAAAACGAAAACAATGTTTTTCTCATTGGTTTCCCCCTTTTGGTTTGTGTATGATTTAGAATTTCAGAATTCTTGTAATATTGAAGCCGATGCGCCAATTTTTGGTTGAACCGGAAGCGAAGTATCCCAGATCGGCCCCTGCAAGAAATTGGGATGGATTCAGCATTTGACTATTGGTTAGAAAAATTTTGAAAAAATGCCCCCCGGTCTCAATCTCAAATCCCAGACTAACGGCATCATTGGAGTGTCGGTATCCATTCATAGTGTTATTCATTTCAATATAGAGGCTCCAGATGGTATTCAGGTAGTATTGCATATAGGAACCGAGCGTAGTCGTGGTTTGAATTTCTTGACAATAAATATGGCTGTTATAGAGATATGACGGGACTATTCCCATACCTAATTTTTTAAAGAGCAGGGTATTAAAAATAATCTGCCCGTAATATTGAAAATTTCGGCTGTTGCTTCTATGCCCTCCCGTAACCTGTGTCGTCCAGGCTGTGCCGGCCCTTACAGCAATTGAGAAGGGAAAAGTTTTATGACGAAACCAAAATAATTTATATTTTAATCGTAAATCCAAATTGTCTTCCCGATTACTTCTTCCCAGATTGATTAATAAACGATCGGTAATTCCATAGGCCAGGGCAATCCGCATATTAACCGGACCATCGATCCCCAAAAAGGCCCCTTTCTGATCAAGGGGTGGAATGAAACGGTGGGAAATTTCGAATTCAAATTCCCCTTTTCTAATCGTTTCGACCGTAGGCAGGTTGACGACCTGGGTGGAATGAAAAAGTTGTAAATCGATTATAGGAACGGTTTTTCTCTTTTTCCAATGAATGTGAGGCGGCTGTGCCCAGGCTAGCTGTATAACGAATAGGATCAAAATGAATGTCAGCAATGTTTTCAATTGAATGTCCTCTTTATTTATTAGGGTCTGTCCGGGTTGAACAATGGAAGTCTAATATCAGACGCATAGTTTCGTCGATTTTGTAAAACATCAACGAAGGTATTTTGATATGATAATCGGATAATTTAATTTCGAATTTTGATGAAATATTCAGATGATCCGTTGTTTTTTCAATCAGTCCCACAATGGTCTTAGGTTGTTCCACACCATGGATAAACATTTTGCCCCGGGCGGCAACTTTGTAATGCGTTTCGTCTACTCTTTCGGCCTTGATTAGAGTACCTTTAAAGTAGGTGATTGGGAATTTATCGGTTTCCAGGTAATTTTCACGCATGTGGCGGTTACGAAGGCCGATGCCCGTATCGATTGTATTCAGGTTTACCTCAAAATATAACTGACTTTTATGGAGTAAATTTTCGCCTTCCCAATATATATATCCGTCGATATCGTTGGTGACTCCCTCGAAATCCTCAATCGGTGCATCCGAGATAAATTTAACCAGATTCTCACTGGATTTTTTTACAGCCCATTCTTCACCGTTACCGAAAGAAAAGAACAGGATGATGATAAATGAAAAATATATCCGTCGTTTCATGACTTTTCCTCTTTCAACCCAAAATATATGTTCAATTATTTTGCGCTCCCTTGGATACCCAGAGTTCGACTAAATTGATTAAGGACTGGTTCAGCTTTCCGGAAGGAGGCATGGGGCTCTCTCCAGCGCTGGCATTAAGCCTTCTTAGCAGATAACTGTTTATGGTGTCTCCGGGTTTTACGCGAAGTAGAGTTGATCCGGTGGATGGTATGTTCACCAGATTGTTGTAAGCTTTTCCCGCGCTAAGATTTAATCCGCCGTTTGAAGTAATATTGCCATGGCATCCGATGCAGAAGGAATTGAATACATCGGATTGTACTTCGGAAAGAGTACCCGTATATACTTTTTCTGTTGTAGCACAGCTATCGGTTATTTTACCTTTGCAGGATAAAAAGATATTCATTACAAACATAAGGGATAGCATAGTAAAGTACTTACGCATCGGTATTTCCTGTATCTTAAGTAGAAGTTTTGAATTCCGGCCGGACAAAAGATAAATAAAATATATCACAAAACTTTCACAGAAGGTTCATTAAAAATTCAATTATTACGGAAGTAAGAAGAATACTTACGGATTTCTTCAGGAATATTTATGGCAATAAGCCGATAACTCCCATCATGCGCCCGCTGTTGGTTCCATCCCGCCGAAAAGAATAATAGTCGTTTTTGTTACAGTGAGTGCAGGTGGGGTCGTATTCGATTTGTTCTCTAGGAAGGCCCCGCTCCAGAAGTTGATCGATAATGGCACCTTGAATATTAAGCTTGAAACGGCCGACTCCGTCAGGGAGTAAATAGACTTTGGCAAATTGTTTTGCCGTTTGTTCATCAACCTGATAGCAGGATTGCTGGATACCGGCCCCGATCGCAGCTAATAATTTCCCGGGGATACTCTCAAAGCGGCGGATCATCCAATCAATCGTTTTTCCGACAATATTTTGTGCCGTGCCTCTCCAACCGGAATGGACAATGGCCACTACCCTCTTTACAGGATCACATAGAAAAACCGGAAAACAGTCGGCGGTCTGAATAGTAAGAAAAAGATCGGGCGTATCGGTTATGAGTGCATCACAATTGGGAATCTTTCCCGGTTGATCGACTATTCGGACCCGATCCCCATGCACCTGTTGGGGAAAAACCAGTCGATCTGCAGGAATGTTTAGAGTCTTGAAGAAAAGAGAGCGGTTTTTCCTTACCGTAAACACATCGTCTCCTGTTGTTAGACCGAGATTAAGGCCCTTAAAGGGAGCATTACTCAATCCACCCTGACGTTTTGAAAAACCATGGATGAGCCCGGGACATGAATCGAAAAGGGAAAATTGTTTAATCTGAAGGGACATGTATCCTTACCTTAAAAAAATTAAAGTTCATAAAACATGGGGAGAAGCGCAAATTAAAATGAAAAGCAATTAACCGGCCATAGTTGACTTTAGTCCTTAAATACGCTAAATTTTACGCCCTCAAACGAGCCGGAGTGGTGAAATTGGTAGACGCGCTGGACTCAAAATCCAGTCCCCTTCGGGGGGTGTCGGTTCGAGTCCGACCTCCGGTACTGGAAGCCCGGGCAAATTGCCCGGGCTTTTTTTAAAATCTACGGAAGATAAACATATTGTCATTTTTTATCCATCAATAATACAAAAGGAATCTTCATGCGGAATACGATTTTATTTTTATCGATGATCTTATTGGTCGGATTCTCATCCTGTCAGAAAAAGGAACAGGTACAACAAAAGACTTCGGTGCCGGATGGAACCCATAAAGCACTTGTGGAAGAAGTGTTACAGGCGACTTCTTACACCTATCTCAGGGTTAAAGAAGGAAACACAGAACACTGGCTGGCTATTAACAAAAGAAAAATATATCCCGGAGTTGCGGTTTACTACAAGCCCGAGCTGGAAATGAAAAATTTCAAAAGCAAAGAATTGCAGCGGACGTTCAAATCTATTTATTTTGTTTCCGAAATTAACGACCAACCCGGATTAAATGCTTCCGGGACGGCGAGGAACGTACCTTTGGGCCATACGGAATCCGCTTTAAAATCGGGTATTTCGGTTGAACAGCCGAAGGATGGTGTCTCCATTGCCAGGCTGTCTGCGAACCGAGCCTCATACGAAGGAAAAATCATAAAGGTGCGCGGTCAGGTTACAAAATATAACCCGGGCATTATGGGCCGCAATTGGGTTCATATTCAGGACGGTACCAAAGACGCCCATACTTTTGATTTAACGGTTACGACCAAGGATGCTGTACGCATGGGCCAGATCGTTACGTTTAAAGGGAAAATTGTATTAAATAAAGATTTTGGCGCTGGCTACAAATACGGCATCATTATGGAAGAGGCCGTGCTGCAAAATCCTTGATTTTTATCTTCGCCGAATGCCGGCTAAAATCAAATGATTCCAGAGTTAAGGTGTGTTGTTTTTTTTAATGAAATACAACGTGTACCCAAACTATAATCCCAAATTACGCCTTAGAAGAAAATTCAATAGGTAGAAAAAAATGTTTTGGTTGTTGCCATAAGCCGGTAAACCCTTCTCTACTTCTCTTCGAACCATATCAACCGTTTGTCCGTACTACGGAATGGACTCTTGTACATGGTTTCAGATATCCCAACACCTTCAGAAACTGTATACCGATTCCTTTATTCATAGAGCTTATGTCGGATAGATTTTTGAAGTTGGAAAGCGGGAATTAAAGAAACCGGTTCAGTAATTGATCAATATTACCGCAATGAATAATCGGCTTTAGCAAAACCGTTTTCCATGGAATCTTCTGTCTCTTTACCAGAGTTAATTTTGCATATTCTGCTGTCAGAATTGACGTAGAATCTTGCCGATATGACGTACTGAATTCCGACTTCCCGAATTACGGGCAGGTGATAGACTTTGTAATTACCGGAAAAACAATGGATTGCCTCTGATCCCCTGTTTTTTGGCACGAAGCTTGTACTTCTCACGGGTGAACTTGTAAAAAAACGTAAACAAAATAAAAAGGAGGTGTATTATGGCACTCGTAAAATGGAGCCCGGCCAGTGATTTAATGAACTTCGATCGTGAGTTTGGTCGTTTGTTTAATGATTTTCTGAACACAGATGTGCGTTTGTTTGAAGACATCAGTCGGGTCGTCCCGGATATGGATGTGGAAGAGACGGACGATGCCTTTCTCATCTCTGCCGAATTACCGGGAATGAAAAAAGACGACATCAAAATTACTTTTCAGGACAATATTCTTACCATCAGCGGTGAAAAGAAAATGGAAGAAAAAAGGGATGAGAAAAATTTCCATCGCATGGAACGATCCTATGGTAAATTCTCCCGCTCCATCGGCATCCCGGCCGGCGTTAAATTAGACAAAATTGATGCCGAATACGAAAAAGGTGTCTTGCATATCACCATTCCCAAAGCGGAAGAATCAAAACCGAGAAAGATCGAAGTGAAGGTAAAATAAAACAAAGAACAGATTCATCAATACCCGGTTTATGACCGGGTATTTTTTTTGAAGCAATAAACTTTTTTGTCGACCGACAAAATATCTTTTATTTATAGCTTACCTTTTAAAAAAATACTCCGATATTATAGTTGAAATGTGAACCGAAAGCCGGGCTAATTGATTTAGGAAGCCAACCGTAGATGGGTCCGATCTTAGCCAGGAGCAGGGAGGAAATTACACTGCAACTTCAGCTAAAGAATAAGGCAATTATCAGTATTGTCTTTCTAATGGGTTTTCTGCGTATGGGGCAGCTGCAGGCCCAGTCTTATCCGCAAAGATTATACACGGTAGATGATGGCCTGCCGCAGTCCATTGTCACCGACATCAGCAAAGATTCATACGGTTTTATCTGGATTGCCACCAACGAAGGACTTTCCCGGTTTGACGGGCATAAATTTAAAAATTACAATCAAAGCACCGGTTTTCCTTTTCACCTTATCGTTGGAATCGTAGAAAAGGTACCGGGTGAACTGTGGGTTGCCGATAATGCTTCTGGTCTATGGCAACTTAAAAATGACAAGGCCCAAAATATAGATTTCGATCCGGGATTGAAAAATTTCCATATCAATTTTTTAAAGAAAACCAAAGATGGCACTATCCTTTTGGGAGCGGAGCCGGGCGGATTATATGTTTTTAAGAGTGACACGATTCTTAAAATAAATAAAGAGAATACAGGCATTTCCGAACCGGTCATTTCTGCAGATATGGCTAAGAATGGAGATCTGTGGATCGGTTCTTATACACAGGGTGCTGATCTGGTCCATGAAGGAAAAGTCGTTCGCCGGATAACGGAAAAAGACGGATTACCTGCCAATGAAGTTAGAGCTATTTTAGCAAGAGGGAACGGACAGGTCTGGATCGGGACCAGGGCCGGTTTATATGTGCTGGGTAAGCCTTCTATTTCAAACCGATTTAACAAGATCTATCCCAAATCCCAGATTGATAATATTTATGCCTCGGACCGTAACGAAGTTTATGTGAATATTATCAATCTGCAAGGGGGTATCGCCCGTTTTTACGACGATACATTCGATGAAATCATCGATGAAAACAGGTCCTATTATTCCAAATGTATGCTCATTGAACCTTCCGGAACGATGTTAGTAGGTACATACAATGGGCTCCTGGTTATTGTAAGTCGTAATTTTAAAAATTTTACTCAAAGTTCCGGACTAAAGGATACCTATATTAAAGCGATTACCAAGGATCCGAAAGGGCGCTTGTGGGTCGGTACTAAAAATGGAGGTGTCTACTATCGGGACAACCATCGATTTGTATCTTTTAAAATTCCCGAATTTGAAGAACAATACAAAACACCTCTCGTACTTCATTTCTTCGGCAATCAATTTTGGATCGGCACAAGGAATGGATTATTGATTATAAATAAGAACAAAATGGTCCATAATGCGGTATCCCATGCTCTGGATAGTATTGAAATAAGAGCTATTAATGAAATGGACGGTGATATTTATGTGGTCAGCAGGAGAAAGCTGTTTCGTATACATGACGGGCAGTTAATCGATATTACGTACAATCTGTCCACCATACATGTATCTCTTTGGGGGATGGAAAAAGATAGTTCCGGCCGTCTCTGGGCGGCAACCAACGGAAAAGGACTCTGGACTTTGTCCGATACTCTCTGGCGTCCCTATCAATCCGAATATGCTCCGCGAAATGTGTATGGCATTCGAAAAGATGCCGATCGGCATCTATTTTTCCCAACGGCGGGCGGTGCTTACGAATGGGATGGAAAGTACTTAAAAAAAGTTTTCACCAAAGCAGGAAATGTCTGGGATATTTTGCCCTTAAATGAAAAAGACATGTGGTTGGGTACCTCCAAGGGATTAATTCATTTATACAATAATCAAATTGATGTTTTTACCCGTAAAATCGGATTCGCCAGTACAGAATTTAATATCGGTTCCTTTTATCGGGATAGGTATGATACTCTATGGTTCGGAGGTGTTTCCGGTATTGTTTCCTATCAAGCACGGAAGAAACTGCGTAAAGAGAAAAGACCATTGATTATCACCTCCATTCAGGCCGGTGATTCCCTGTTATTTTTTCCCTATCCGGATGTAATCGGTTTGGCATCGAATGAGAATAATGTAAGCTTCAACTATAGCCTGATTTCTTACCGACAGGCCATTCCCTTCAGGTATCGGTATTTTTTGGAAGGATTTGATTCAGATACATCCAAAATGACCACCAAAGTCAATGCGGATTATACTAACCTTGGGCCGGGGGAATATACGTTTCATGTAATCGCCTATAATATTCTCGATAAGCCTATATCTACCGAAAGTACGGTGACCTTCACGATTGCAACCCCCTGGTGGTTGGCCTGGTATGCCTGGCTTATATATATTTTGATAACCGTATTTCTTATCTATTTGATTGTACGCTGGAGAGAAAGAATATTACGTAAAAGAAATTTGATGTTGGAAAAATTAATTAATGAGAGGACCTCGGATTTACAAGCATCGAATGCACGTCTGGCAAAAGAAATAAAAGATCGGTTACAAGCTCAGGAAGAACTTCATAAAGAAAAAGATCAGCTTGCTATAACGTTAGCAGCCGTCACCGACGGAGTCATCCGGGTAGGTACCAATCGGCAAGTCATATTAATGAATAAAGTTGCGAAGACTTTAACCGGCTTCGGTTCCGCCACGGATTCAACAATATTTATTGACGATGTTTTTAACATTATTGACGAAAAAACGTTTAATCCGGTTAAACTATCCTTAAAGGAAATGTTTCAGGATGAAAGTCAATCTATTATCTCCGCTACAGCTATTCTGGTTAACCTCTCCGATCATAGTGAAAAAATGATCGCCTATAGTATTGCTCCGATTTTTGACAGAGATAGACAACTAACCGGATATATTTTTGTTTTTCGTGATATTTCCCTTGAAAAGAAAATGGAAGAGGAAACGGTTAAAGCGCAGAAACTGGAGTCAATCGGTTTGCTGGCGGGGGGTCTGGCTCATGATTTCAACAATATACTTTCCGGAATTCTCGGGAATGCCCAGTTGGCCCGCCTGGTTCATAAAAAAGGTCAGTCAATCGATAAGTATTTAAATGGGATCGAATCCGCAACTCAGGCTGCGACTAACCTTACTCATCAACTTCTGACCTTTGCCAAGGGGGGCGAACCCGTTAAAAAAGTTTTTAATATTAATGATCAATTAATCGAATCGGTTCACTTTTCTTTGCGGGGTTCCAATGTAAAAAGTGCTTTTTTCAGTGATGATGATATCTGGCCTGTTTCGGCAGATCCCGGACAGATTAATCAGGTTATTAATAATCTGACAATTAACGCGGATCAGGCCATGCCCAATGGCGGTATTTTTAAAATTCAGACGAAAAATGAGATCATTAAAGAAAATAATAAAAACTTAAAACTGGCGGCTGGGAAGTATGTAAAAATTATTTTTACGGACCAGGGAGTGGGTATTCCCAAAGAAAATTTGTCTAAAATATTCGATCCCTACTTTACGACCAAACATAAAGGAAGCGGCCTCGGTCTGGCATCCTGCTATTCCATTATGGAAAAGCATGGTGGTACCATAACGGTACAATCTACTCTGGGCAAGGGGACAACCTTTACGGTATATCTACCGGCTTATGACGGCACGCTCGAAGAAAGCTATGAAGCCGAACCCGAATTGAAAGAGGGTCAGGGCAAGATACTGGTCATGGATGACGAGCCCTATATCCTGGATTTAATGGCCAATTTTTTACATGTGTTGGGTTATGAACCGGAATTGGTCAAAGATGGGAAAGAGGCTGTTACTTTATATAAAAAATCCCTGGAATCGGGAAATAAATATGCAGCCGTAATAACCGATTTAACGGTCCCAGGCGGGATGGGGGGTAAAGAGGTAATTCGGGAGTTACTAAAACTGGACTCCGAAGTGATTGGAATTGTAGCCAGCGGTTATTCAACCGATAGTGTCCTGGCCAATTTCCAGGAATATGGATTCAAAGGGATTCTTCAAAAACCTTTCAAATTGGAACAGGTGAGTCAAATTCTTCATCATGTATTATCTTCATAGCAGAAAATTCTACCTGCCTTGCAATTTAAATATCCAGATTGTAAACTTATTTTTTGTTATTAACAGGGAATGTACCCTGGTGACTGCCGGTTTTGTATTAAAGAAAGTATGGTGCGATTCTTGATTTTGTACACGGTTTTTATGGCAGTACCGGGTCATTCGGACGATCTAATCATAAAAATGAAATAGTTCAAAACATCTTATGTCGATTAACATCCCTAAAAAAGTATGGTTTTTCCTGCTTACGTTGACTGCTTTGCGATTGATCTATGTTTATTTTTTGCCGATTACGCCTCAGGAAGCTTATTACTGGTACTATGCCCAGCATCCGGCCATATCTTATTTTGATCACCCGCCTGTGGCCGCCTATTCCATCTGGATAAGTACTCATCTCTTTGGGGATACGGTTTTTGGGGTAAAATTCATGGCCCTGCTCTGGTCGTTGGCAACCAATATCTTCTTATATCTAACGGTAAAGCGCGCTACGAGATGTTCGAATGCGGAAACCAATAGCGAGCATTTGGCCATTTCGGCAATCGCATTGTATAATCTAACTCTATTTGCTCATCTGTATGCTCTGTTGATAGTGCCCGATACGCCTTTGATTTTTTTCTGGATGCTGAGTATTTACTTCTTCCAGGAAATCATAAATACCGGGCGGAGGCGCTACTGGATATATAGCGGGCTGGCTGTTGGTTTTGGTCTATTAAGTAAATATACGATGATGGGCATCTTACCGGCTTTTTTTACGGTTATGCTTGTCGATCCGGGTATGCGGAAATGGTTTCGCACGATTTACCCCTATCTGGCCATAGTGCTGATGATAATTGTTTTTGCTCCGGTTCTTATTTGGAACGACCGGCATAACTGGGTATCGTTCGGTTTTCAATTCACTGAACGGGCTTCGCATGTACGGCATGTGCAAAGTAAATATCTGGGCCAGTTGTTGGCCAGCCAGTTATTAATGCTTACTCCTTTGGTACTGGTCTATTTCGTAAAAATTCAATTTAAATTGAAAACGATCTGGCGCGAACGAAAATCAAATAATCTATATTATTATCTGACCGGTTTGTTTTTAATCGGTGGTTTTACGCTTGTCAGCCTGCGTTCTCTGGTAAAGATGAATTGGTTGCTACCGGCTTATATGGGTTGGCTGGCATTGGCGGTAAGCCTTTTTTATCGTAAATCCATACTGCGTTCTCTATGGTTCAGAACAGGGTTGTATTTTTCCTTGTTCTTAGTTCTTTTATTGTATTCCATTCAGCTGATTCCGAATATTCCGCTGGGTGAGGGTAATACATGGAGTGGCTGGAAGTCGGCCGCGCAGGGTATTTATAAATTGCAGAAGGAAAAAGGCGGTAAAAATAAATGCTTCCTCTTTGCCAATTCTTACAAGAGTGCCTCGCTTTTAAAGTTTTATATCCCCGATCAGCAAGAGACGTATGCTCAGAACATTTACGGTCGACCGGCCCTGCAGTTTGATATCTGGGGTAAGCCGGATTCTCTTTCCGGAAAAGATGCTTTGTATGTATTTACCGACCGCCGGGAATATAAAAACGACCTGAAGTATGTGTGGGCTTGTTTCGATACGCTTATGCTCTTAAAAAAGTTTGAATATACGTTTACCAAAAATATTCATGTAAGAACCATTTATTGTTATTATGCTCAAAACTATCATCCTCCTCAAAAATAAAAAGTTTCTTGTCCGTTTTCTGAAATTCGGTCTGATCGGTGCGTCGGGTATCGTGGTTAACTCTGTTGTACTTTGGTTAGCTCATAAGGAATTGAGTTTACCGTTGACGATTGCTTCTCCCATGGCTATTGTCGTTGCCATTTTTAATAATTTTAGCTGGAACGATCGCTTCACGTGGAGCGAGAACAGAAACAACCGCAAATATACCTATTTACAGCGCCTTTGGAAATATTATGTATCCGCTTCGTTGGGAGGATTAATTAATTATCTGGTATTGCTGGGCGTAACTGCATTTCTGGGAATCGATTACCTGATCGGTAATTTAATGGGTATACTGGCCGGAATGGTCTCCAATTTTTTACTAAGTGAACTTTGGGTATTCCGTTCGGATTCCTGAATAGGGACTGACTCCATTTCGGATTTTTGATCTTTTTGTGATCCTTCTGTTAGAAAAAAATGTTATTTTATTCCGCTTTCTTCGTATCTTAGTTAGCGAATAATGCCACTGGAGGGTAAAATGGCCAATGAGATAAAGCTCTGGCATCTTCAAAATATCAATCTTTTTAAAAAACTTAAAAAACCGGTTCTGGAAAGGATCAATAAAAACAGTAAAATGACCGCAATCCCCGGGAAACAGGTTATCTACTTTAACGACGATCCTTCCCGCACGATTTATTTTCTGAAGAAAGGAAAGGTAAAGCTGGTCCGCATTGCCGAGGATGGGCAGGAAATGATTATGGATATTGTAAATGCCGGTGAACCTTTTGGAGAAAATGCTTTGTTTGATGAAGAGCGTCGCGGAGATATTGCAGTGAGTATGGATGATTGTTTGCTCTGTGCGATTGATAAAGATCGCTTCGAAGAAATTGCCCGCAATAGTCCGGGACTCAATATCGGGCTGGTCAAATTTGTAGGTTTTCGGCTGCGAAAATTCCGCCATCGCCTGGAAATGTTAACCTTTAAAGACGCCCGGCAACGAGTGATGGAGCTAATCAAGGAACTGAGTGAACAATATGGTCGACGAGTGGGGAACGAACTATTGATTCGCAACTTCCTTACGCATGAGGAGATGGGAGAGTTGACCGGACTGAAACGACAAACGGTTTCCACTATATTAAATGAATTAAAAAAGGAGGGCGTTGTCGATTTTAACCGAAAACATATTATTCTTCCCGATCCGGAAAAATTTTTCAAATTGTCTAAGTAAAAGGCGAAGAGGTAGCTAATCGGTTTTTAAATTGTTCCTGTCGATCCGCATAAGCTCTCGCACCATAGTCGATCAAATAGTTGATAATTTTATATAAGCTCTCTTCTTTTTCCAATTATTTTTAAAAAAACGCAAAACTGTCAGCGAGCTGACGGATTCCCTCATTAGCAGGACCTATTTTGGGCTGAAGTTAAAAACCAATTCAATTCATTCACCCAAAGGAGGTTTCTATGAAGCATCTATCACAATTTTTTCTCATCTTAACCCTGTTGGCCTCGGTGGCCTTGTCGCAGGTACAAATCACCAATACATCGGTGTACTATACCGCAGAACAAATGCTGTTGGCCAATGAAATTAACGAAAGCGGCGAGCCATATGCCGAGGCGCTGGGTTACAATCTGGATGATCTGGACCCCATGGTTGCCAATCAACCCGATTCCATTGCCTATACCCTGGGGATCGATAACTACGAGTATTCACGTTATCAGTTAGGCACAATTATCTCCCGTTCCGGTATGGGTCTGCATATGATGTGGGCGCCGATCGTCCGTAAAATGGCAGCGATGGAAGGTGATGATTTTGACGGCAAATTTACCATGGCGCCTAATGGATTTAAAGAAGATGATGAATTGATGAAAACCATCATGCATTTTTCCATGCTTTCCAACCATACTCCGCCGGGAAATCCCTGGCCGCAGTTTGCCGAATTTATTTCCGGTGATCCGCATTTGCCTCAGGCCGTGGACGCCGACCATTTTGCATGGGAAGATTTTTCAACCCTTCGTTGGGATCGGACTAAAATGGATAAAACGCTCAATCCCGCTGCCATGGGACAGGCCTTGATGAAACAATACCTGTGGGCTCAGGATATGCTAAGTGCTTTCCATGATGGTCAGGATAACGGTATTGATGCGGATGGTACCGTTTCACCGGACTATGCGGATAATCCCCATTTCGATCCCAACAACGATGTATACTTCGGAGGCGATGCTTTGGACGGCTTCATCGGTCAGGTGCTCACGGCCGAGGCCATTAACAAAGTCGCCTTTCTGCTCAATGCCCTGGCATTCGACGGTTCTTCACTCGGTGCCGTGAACCCCATGACCTATAATCCCTTCGAGGGAGTGAAATATTTTCCGCATAAAATAGCCGTTAGCGAAGGTGCGGTGGCTCCCATGTTGCCGCCTCGTTTAAACGGTATGTCCGTAACCGATGCCGGCAGTGATCTGTTCGATCAGTTTTCCATTCTATGGGGAACTTTGAATTTCAAGAATATGATGGATCCGGATAATAGTTCGGATGCGGCTCATTTGGCCTACAAAGAGGTCTTCGACGGCGATCCCTTTCCTCCGGCCATGTCGGTAAGCGGGACACCCGGACCTTATGATTTGATGAAAGGCGCCAGTAAGGTGATTTTACAGAATGTATTGTATATGCACTATAATCGTCGTGGCCGTACCTTCGTGGATCGAGTCGAGGTCGATAACGGAACGGTAGAGCAGGGCAGGCATATATCCACAATTAATGCCGCATATACTATCGTGGGTTTAGAAAAATTCATCGAAGAATTTGCCGGAAGTGATTTGGCCGATCTGGCGCGCAAGGCCGTATTTAGCCAGGCTAATTTTATCTTGCGTAAATTGAGGGACCGGAATGGCACCTATTTTAACGGATATACACTCGGTCATGGTGTCGATCGATCGGAAAAATCCGTTGCCTCCCAGGCCGGTGCGGTTCGCGGATTGTATGCTGCTTATCAGGTTACCGGAAGACGAATTTATTTACGCGCTGCTAATCAGGCGTATCAAATTTTGAAAAGGAAGTATTATGTAGCTTCTGCGCAGGGATTTCGCACTACCCTCGGGGAAAAGGTTGCAACTTATACGCCGTTTAACTTTGCGGTTTTAGCCGGCGCCTTGCGTGAAGCTAATTTGGTGGGCGGTCAGCCGGATGCCCCTGCGATTTACGTTCGTTTTTTTACCAGAGTGGGTAATAGTATGCAGCTTTCCGAAGCCCAGGCTACCGGGGAAACCGGCGGTGATTCGGATGGTGACGGTATCCCCTACATTCCCGAACAAAAAGACCAGCTGCCTCCGGTTTTTGCCACCAGCGCCAACTATGATTTAGGAGAGAGCCAGAGTTCCGATGTTAGAGTTCCTTTTGCTGGTAGAGCTTTTGCCGGACTACGGAATTTCCCGAATCCGTTCAATCCCAGTACTCAAATCAGTTTTAAGATAAATAAAGCCGGGAATTATAAACTGAGAATCTATGATGTATTGGGACAGGAAGTACACGTACTTCTAAATAAATACCTGGAAAAAGGGGATTATCAAGTAAAATTTAATGCGTCCCATTTATCGGGTGGCATCTATTTCTACCAGTTAAAAGGCAGTGGAATAACTCAGGTTCGCAAACTCTTTTTGCTCAAGTAAGGAAATTATTTCTACGTGTCATTCATTCCCCGGTTGTAAACAAAAGGCGAAGTCATTCCGACCTCGCCTTTTGTTATTTACGGAAAACCAAAACATATTTTCCCTTATACATAGAGGAAGCCTGGTAAAATTTAAAGCCGTTATCTTCAAATTCGGTAATAACGGTCTCACGATCCAAGCGGTGATCTAAAGGCGGCCCGAAATCCATTGCCATCCTTTCCCAGTCGATAATAAACACGGAGCCGCCGGGTCTCAGAAGGCGAAAAAGCTCGTGCACTACGGCCGGCCGATCATCGAATTCGTGAAAGACGTCGGATAGTAGGGCCTTATGAACGGATTCCTTCTCTATATTTAAACGGGTACCATCGGATTGCAAATATTTAATAGTATGGATAGATTTTCCTTCGGCCCGTGAACGGCAGACAGCCAGCATTTCCTTACTGATATCCACGGCGAAGATCTGTGCGACTCTGTGAGCCAGGGGCAAGGTAAAATAGCCGGGACCACATCCCAGATCCAGCCAGATTTCATGGGAGTCCGGTTCAGCTAATTGAAAAAACAATTGAATCGCCTGACGATTTTCCCGTTCTGTAGAAAGCAATCGCTGCCAGTTTTCGGAGGGATAAATTTTATTTGAAGTCAATTTGTTTATCTGCCTTTCTCAATAAATAATCTCATACCGTTGTTCGTCAAGATAAATAATTTTCAGGTAAAGCAAAAGGATAAGTGCCACATATGGATAAGAACTTTAAGTACTTAAAAATATCGCGTAGATGTTTTGCTCTCGAAATATTCCCATCCGACCGTTGAAGTGAAATAGCGGTAGCGTGAGAATGCGGCCTTATTTTTCGGCTCCCGGTGTTTTTGACAAATTAATTATCGGGCCATCTCTTATTAAAAAAGTTGACTTGTTTTTGATTCGCTTTTATATTTCGTCAATTAACGAAATGAGGAAGTATATGAAAGAGTTCATTAAAGCATTCAAAGCTCTATCCGATCCGAACCGGCTGCGAATTGTGAAGATGCTTGAGATTCGTCCCCTCTGTGTTTGTGAGATTACGTCGGTATTGAAATTAGCCAGTTCCACCGTGTCCAAACACTTATCACTCTTACATGATGCCGGTTTAATAGAGAATGAGAAACGCGGCAAATGGGTCTTTTATGCGCTGAACCATTCTCCCGATAAAAGGTATTTGGATCAGCTTTTAAGTTTACTGGCCAAATCTCTTCCCGAAGAACCGCTAATCAAATCGGATGCGGCCACGGTAGAGCAGATTGACACCAGTGCTGTTTGCGGTATCTAAATTTATAGAAAGCGGTTCGTTCGAACAGTCTGGATTCATTTTTATTGACGATCAAAACAAAAGGGCAAATAATGAGCCGGATCTTAATTTTATGCACGGGAAATTCATGTCGCAGCCAGATGGCGGAAGCCTATTTGAGATCGCTTGATCCGAATTTAGAAATCTATTCGGCCGGTACCCAACCTGCCGCTACGATTCATCCCCGGGCGGTTCAGGTCATGAAGGAGATAGGAATCGATATTTCCAACAGCCGGCCAAAGAGGGTGGATCAATTCATACAAACGGCTTTTGATTATGTAATTACGGTCTGTGACAGTGCTAAAGAGGCTTGTCCTGTATTCACGGGTAACGTGCGGCACCGTCTGCATATCGGATTTGACGATCCGGCGGAGGCAAGGGGTACGGATGAACAAATTTTATTTGAATTCAGGCGGGTACGGGATGAGATACGGCGTGACTTTAAAAAATTTTATGAAGCTCATTTTTTATCATAAAAGATTGATTACCCGGAAATATTTTTTTGATTTAGACTGATATAAAGCGCCATCCTGGCTGGGAAGAGCCTTAAAAGAATATAAAAGATTCGTAAAGTAAAACCGATAATCAGATGGAGAGACCAATGGTAAAATCAATACAGATTTACGGAACCGGTTGTGCAAGTTGCGAGAAACTTTATCAAGTAGCTTTAACAGCTGTTAAAGAGATTGATCACGAAATCAGAGTGGAAAAGATTGAAGACCTGAACGCTTTATTGGAGGTCGGCGTGATGCGTACGCCCGGTTTGGGTTTTAACGGTAAATTAATTATGCAGGGTAAGCTGATGACTCCGGCTACTTTAAAAAATAGAATATCGGCTTTCTCGGAATAGCTCTGTTTGGTTTTTTGGCGGCCCTTCTGAACCGAATCATCAAAAAAATATAATCCTAAAAAGATTAGCTGAAAAGAAGGATTAAGGAAGTACGTAATATGCAACGGGTATTAAAACTACGCGAAGCCTGGAATGATGAATGGAAGAAATTTTTCCTGCTGGTTGTTCTCTTTTTAACGTTTTATTTTACGCCGGTGCATTCCGGTGTAGTGGCTCAGGCTCTTACCGCCGGGTTAGCCCTGCTTCAAGAATATGCCCGCCAACATGTGCTAACCTGTCTGGTTCCGGCCTTTTTTATTGCCGGGGCTATCGCCGTATTTGTAAAAAAGGATAGTATTTTACAGCTGCTTGGACCAACAGCCAAAAAATATATCGCTTATCCCATCGCATCGGTATCCGGTGGAATTTTAGCAGTCTGTTCCTGTACCATTCTGCCGTTGTTCGCCGGTATTTACAAGCGGGGAGCGGGAATCGGTCCGGCCGTAGCTTTTTTGTTCACCGGCCCGGCGATTAATGTTACCGCTATTTTTCTTACCGGCAATGCCGTCGGATGGGATTTTGCCTTTGCCCGCCTGATTGCTTCCATTATCATTGCCATTATAGTCGGCCTGATGATGGGGGCTATTTTCCATGAACATGATGCCAAAAGTTCTAAGGGATTTGTAAGGAGTATGGAAGACGAAAAGCCCTATAGTAACGGGACAATTATTTTGTTCCTGACATTACAATTAGCCATTCTAATAGTCCTGGGATTACATATTCCAACTGTGATTAAATGGGGTTTAAGCGGGGCTCTCTTGCTTCTTCTTCTGTATCAGGTGTTTTTTAAATATCAGAAAGAGGATAACTACCAATGGGTAGAGGAAACATGGGACCTGACTAAAAAGATATTGCCTTATTTATTTATAGGTATTTTTATCGCCGGGATGATCGATGTGATTATTCCGGACAGCTGGATTCAGGTTTCGGTCGGGGAAAATAATTTGGTTGGGAATGCCGTCGCTTCCGTTTCCGGTGCCCTGATGTATTTTGCCACTTTAACCGAAGTGCCCATCATTCAAACACTGATGAAAATGGGCATGGCCCGCGGTCCGGCTTTAACCTTGTTCCTCACCGGCAATGCTCTGAGTTTGCCCAGTATGATCGTTATTTTTAAACTGATGGGTAAAAAGCAGGCCCTCACTTATATCATTTTGATTTGCGGCTTTTCAATCTTAGCCGGCCTGGTTTTCGGGGATATGTAGGGCATGGTGTATAAAAGAAAATAACCCAAGTTTCATCCGAATCATTTTACTGTTAAAACATGTATTTGAGTAGTGAGGTATCTATGGAGCGACAAGTTAGAAAGCGTTTATCTTTTTTTGACCGCTATCTTACATTGTGGATTTTTATCACCATGTTTACCGGGGTGTTGATCGGTTATATAATCCCGTCGATTTCCGGATTCTGGGATCGCTTCTCAGCAGGTACAACGAATCTTCCGATTGCCGTGGGTCTGATTTTGATGATGTATCCACCCCTCGCTAAAGTGCGTTACGAGAAATTACCGCTTGTTTTTAAAAATATGAAACTTTTAACGCTCTCTCTGGTACAGAACTGGATTGTGGGGCCGTTGGTCATGTTTTTCCTGGCCATTCTGCTCTTACCGGACAGGCCGGCGATGATGGTAGGTGTTATCCTGGTCGGTTTGGCCCGGTGTATTGCTATGGTGCTGGTATGGAACGACCTGGCAAAAGGGGATTCCGAACTGGCGGCGGGTCTGGTTGCCTTCAATGCCGTTTTCCAGGTTTTTTTATATTCTGTTTATGCCTATGTATTTATTGCCGTGCTGCCCACTTTCTTTGGTTTGAAGGGTATAGAAGTCAACGTTTCCATCGCAGAAATCGCCAAAACGGTACTCATTTATCTGGGCATTCCCTTTGCGGCTGGTTTGATTTCCAGCCTCGTTTTTCGCAAATGGCGGGGAGACCGCTGGTATTTCAAAAAATTTGTCCCCAAAATTTCTCTTTTAACTCCGTTTGCTTTATTGTTTACGATTTTTGTCATGTTTTCGCTAAAAGGTGAAAAAATAGTAGAATTACCCATGGATGTTCTGCGCGTAGCCCTTCCCTTTACTTTCTATTTTGTTATTATGTTTTTCGCCACCTTCTTTCTGGCCAGACGCATGGGCGCCTCTTATGAGAGAACGACGACTATGGCTTTTACCGCTGGTAGCAATGACTTCGAATTGGCTATTGCCGTGGCTGTGGCTGTGTTCGGGGTTAATTCATCGACTGCGCTGGCCACGGTAATCGGTCCCCTGGTTGAGGTGCCGGTTTTAATTATTCTGGTCGATATTGCCCTGAAGTTCCGGAAGAAATATTTTTAATTTCCAGACATGGAGGAAGATAAAGCGGCCGGATAAAGTCACCTGCCGAAGCGAAAGATTAATGAAGTATTCATATAAACCGGAGATAAATAATAATGAAAAAATTAATACCGCTTATTTTTATCGGATTGTTTTTAGTTGAGATGGCCTGTCAAAAAAGGCCGAATAGGAATACAACTACCTATACCCGGAAATCGAATAAAAAGATGCAATCAAGGCTTTTCCGGCTCCCGAAGACTTCGCAGCAAGCAAAAAATGAAAAAGTAAAAATTACTTTTATTGAGCTGGGTTCGGTGAATTGTGTACCCTGCCGGATGATGCAACCCGTCATGCGTTCTCTAAAAACAAAATACGGGGATCAAATTAACATTATCTTTTATGATGTCTGGCAAACCGATCAGAAGCGTTATGCTTCTGAATATAAGATACGTCTCATTCCCACACAGATTTTTTTGGATGAGCAGGGTCACGAACTTTTTAGGCATGAAGGATTTTTCCCGGAAGATGAAATAGACAAATTGCTTCAGGTTCGAGGGCTTACATTAAAAAACGGTGATAATTCATGATACACCAGTTGTTTAATCAATTGACCCTGGCCATGAATGCTTCCTTCATAATAGCATTACTGGCCTCTTATTCCTGGGGAATTTTCAGTATTTTACTCAGTCCCTGTCATCTGACCAGTATACCCCTGATTATTGGTTACATCAGCGGGCAAAGAGTGAGTGGTGTAAAAAGGTCTTTTTTTTTATCGACTGTATTTGCAGTTGGAATATTAATATCCGTCGCCCTTATCGGCCTGATTACCGCTTCCATGGGTCGATTGGTCGGTGATGTCGGGGGAGGGGGTAATTATCTGGTGGCTGCCATCTTCTTTATTATGGGATTATATTTAATGGATTTGATTCCTCTGCAGTGGAACGAATTACAATTAAGAACAGGCACAAGCGGAGTAGCCGGTGCTCTTCTTCTCGGATTGATTTTTGGAGTCGGGCTGGGGCCGTGTACTTTTGCTTATATGGCTCCCGTGCTGGGAGTCGTTTTTACGATGGCTGTGGCGGCTTGGCTAAAAACTTTATTCCTTATTCTGGCCTTCGGTTTCGGACAGTGTACGGTGATCATCAGCGCAGGTACTTTAACTCAGGTTGTTCAAAAGTATCTGAAATGGACCAATTCAAGCAAAAAGATGATCGTTATACGTCGTTTTTCCGGGTTTTTGGTTGTTTTAGGCGGTGTATATTTTATAGCAATTACATTTTAGTTTAAGGGGAGAAACGGGTATTATGGCTTGTTCATGCCAAACACTTAAGCCGTTTAAAATAAAAATTTTTGATGATGAACGTATCGTTTTAGGGCTGGATAATGTTTTATTCACAGCGATTCTTGCCGATTTGAAGAATGATGCCGACGCAGAGGAAATTCTCTGGCGCCGTTTGCGTAATTATAACCCGGAAATAGCCGATGATGAGGAATTCGTCTTTAAACGCCATTTGATGCAACTCTATAAAAATGGTAAGAAAGCGTACGAAGCATACCAAAAAAATCAAAGACAGGCAATGCCTCAAAAATAATAGGCTCTACCGGGATTCTTGTGGTTAAACGCCGCATCCTCAAATCATCGCGAAGTGATGCAATATGAGTAGCCACACCCGTCAGCCGCCGGGCAGGAGCGAAGCCTGCGGGCAAGATGCAACCGAATAGGGTTACCACAAAGCGGTAAAATAAACTAGGCCTTTCAATGTATAGGGTCACCTATTTCGTTAGAACGCTCTGTGTTCCATATTCGACGCCTTCAGCGTCGCGCTCTCTTTTTCCGCTTTACCACAGGCCAAGCCTGTGGCTACTCATATTAGTATCCTTCGGATACTATTGTTTTTATATACAAGAATAATAAAACAATAAAAAATTGTTTAATTCCTTATATCAATCTTCATTAATATACGGCTTTACAAAAAACCCGGTAGAGCCATTTTTCTTTTATCTTGGCATGGCCGGAATTTCATTATCCTTCGTTCCTTTCGAGGAATAAATGATTTCCATATTCAATAGGGATAACCAACATTAATTAGCAAACAAAGAAAAAATGTTTTAAATTATAGATGACAAATTTTAAACACAGATGAAAATTAAAAGGATCGATGGGTTCTGTCATTTGGGCCAATGAGCGGTCAATAATAGAGACAGCGCCGCTTTCATAAAAGGATAAGATAATACTCGATAGGAAAAGGTATTTATTGAAACATTGTAAAAAATAGATTCAGGTATTTATTATGGATACGCATCTTCAGACACTTATTATTTATTCGGTTTTTATTATTATCCTGGCCTGGGTCGGGGGATTGATACCCTTATATTTCAAAGAGAATAAGCATCTGATTCACCTCTTCATAAGTTTCGGAGCCGGTGTCTTGTTGGGCGCTTCTTTTTTACATATGATTCCGGACGCGGCGGGTATCCTCGGTTCCAGGCTGGGCCTACCCGTATTGGTGGGTTTTTTAACCTTATACATCCTGGAAAAGTTTGTAATGACCCATCCCTGTCCGCATGAGCATTGCGAGTACCATACGGTGGGTACTTCTGCGTTTTTTGGATTATCCCTTCACAGCCTGATCACCGGTCTGGCTCTTGGTTCGGGTATTGTTGTGCCCAGGTTGGGAATTGTAATTTTTTTAGCGGTCGTATTGCACAAATTGCCGGCATCTTTATCCCTGGTAAGTATTTTGGTTAAAGAGCATTATTCAATCCAACGTATATTAATGTATCTGACTTTCTTTTCCGTGATGGTACCGATAGGCGCCTTTATTACTTATTATCTGGTCGAGCATACCAGTCGGATGGTAATCGGTTATTTAATCGCTTTCTCCGCCGGAACATTTCTGCATGTGGCTGCAGACGATCTTTTGCCCGAGGTACATCAACGTTCCGGGGATCGAACTACGGGGTTGTTTATTTTTTTTCTGGGCCTGTTGGTTATCTGGTCCGTTACTTTGTTCCATTAGAGAGAGTGTCCCGGGATAATTCAGTTTGTATTTATCAGGTGATGGGGTTCACCTTTAATGCCGTCTGGCTGATAACTCCTGTTTTTTGCAAAAGCAGGAGTTTTTTTATTACAGGAATATATACATGAAAAACCATCTTCTTGAATCCAATGAAAAGGACAAGCAGCAGCTTATTCTGCTGGCCGATCAACTAAAGGCCATACAATCGGATCCGGAATCGATCGCCGCTCTGGAAAAAATTCAGAAGAATTTGCAAGATGAGCGCTTTCGTCTGGTTATATTGGGCCAGTTTAAAAGAGGAAAATCAACTTTCATCAATGCCCTGTTAGGGAAAGAAGTACTACCTACCGACGTCATTCCGGCCACGGCGGTAATTACCGAAATCCGATATGGGAGTCGCCCGGGTTGCCGGATCCATTTTCACGAAGGAGAATCCCGCGACGCAGCCTTGAATGAATTATCCGGATTTGTTACTGAAAATGAAAATCCAGCCAACAGGAAGGGAGTAGACCGGGTACTGGTTTTTCATCCGGCATCCATTCTGCAGAAAGGTCTGATTCTGGTCGATACACCGGGAGTCGGTTCCATACATCAGCATAATACGCGCTTAACACAAGAGTATATTCCCAATGTGGATGCAGCTATCTTTTTGTTTTCGGCCGATCCTCCCTTAACGGAGCTGGAACAGGAATTTCTTAAAATTATTCTGCCGGTTGTGCCGAAGGTGTTCTTTATTCTGAACAAAAAAGATTATCTGAATGCGGAAGAGGTACAACGGGTTTTAGATTTTAACCGTAAAATTCTCAATGACATATCCGACCATTCCGAGCAACAGATTACCCCTCTATCTGCGCTACAGGGTTTGCAGGCAAAGAAAACGCATTCAGAGAAGCAATTAAAGGAAAGCGGATTAGCCGGTTTTGAACAACAGCTGCACCATTTTTTGATTCATTATCGGGGGCGGCTGCTGATTCTTAGTAATGCGGAGCGCATCATAAAATTTTGTGAGGAGTGGAAAAATTTATTACAGCTTAATCGTCAGGCTCAGACTCTTTCTCTGGAAGCTCTCGAAGAAAAACTGGACAAGTTCAAGACATACGCCTCGGATTTACAGCGTAAAGATCAACGTTTACGCTTTTTGCTGGATGGGTTGCGCAGCCAAATTATGGAGTACTATGACCGGCGGGTAAAAATATTTTTCAAAGAAAGTATACAGCGGATTCAGGATCAAATCGGATCCTTCCTGACAGCGAATCAAAACATGAATCATAAAAAGCTGATCGATGCGGTTGAAGAGCAGATTAATCAGCTCATCATAGATCATTTCGAGCCGTTCCGTTTGATCATGGAAAAACAGGTAAGAAAACGTTACGAAGATGAAATAGAACATCTGAATAATGAAGCCTGGACGATCATTAATGACCTTTATCAATATTCGGCTACCCTTTTTCAACTAAGTCATTTGAAACATTTGCAGGAAAGCATCTGGCGTTACCAAAGCCGATTTTTCTACCGCACCTGGGAAGCGGAAGTTACCCTGGATCTGATCGAAAACCGGGCGGCCGGATTTATTCCCGGTTCTCTTTTTATGAACTGGTTAAAGAAGAAGAGCAGTTATTTTATTCGTCAGAAACTGGAGCGCCAATGCGGGCGGCTACGGGCCGATATTTTATACCGCTTACAGGATAATAATCGTACCTTTTTGTATGAATATAAAAAGGTTCTCTCCGATACTGAAGATAAAATTGAGCAACTCATAGAGAACGAAATCGACCTGAAGCGACAGGGTGAACAGGCTTTAGCACAGGTATTGCAGGAGCATCAGAAACAGGAAGCGGAAATCGATCGGATCTTGTCCCGGGCAGAACGGATTCGCACCCACTGGGCGAATTAGAAAAAATCGATGACTACCTTACCGAATTGTTCGCCCTCTTCCAAATAACGATGAGCCTCTTTGATATCTTCATAGGAGAAAACTTTACTGACGATCGGTTTGAACTGCTTTCTGTCCACCATCTTTAAGATTTGGAGTACATCATGGAGCGTACCCATAGTCGATCCGATAAGTTGTTGATGTTTGATGAACAGAGAACGGATGTCGATTTTTACCAGAGGGCCGGTAGTTGCTCCGCAGGTGACCAGTTTACCCCCTTTACGTAGGGCCCGTAGCGAATCATTCCACGTTTTAGCCCCCGGATGTTCGAAAACCACATCGACTCCCCTGCCTTGGGTTAGTTGGAGGACGCTCTTTCCCACCGGCTGTTTGTTGTAATTTATAATATAATCCGCTCCCAGTTGCCGGGCCACCTCTTGCTTTTGATCGGACCCTACGGTTGTAATAACCGTGGCACCCAGCGCTTTGGCCATCTGAATGGCTGCGCTGCCGATGCCGCTGGAAGCGCCGTATATCAAAATCCAATCGCCATATTTTAAACCTGCTTTGGGAATCAGCATGTGATAGGCAGTCATGGCAGCAAGAGGCAAGGCTGCCGCCTGATGCCAGTCGAGAGACCCGGGTTTGGGCAGAACGTATTTGGCCGGTACGGAGATGTACTCGGCCTGCACCCCCTGAACGCTTTCACCTGGGATATGGAACTCCCGGCACAAATTTTCCCGGCCGGATAAACAAAATGCACAATGTCCGCAGGAACGGATGGGAACGGTAATAACCTCATCTCCCTTTTGAAAGGGATAGTCCCTTGCTGCGATACGACCCGCCTTCTGTACGATACCGGTCGCATCGCTACCCATGATCATCGGTAATGAAACCCCGGGAATTCCTTCGCGAACCCAGAGATCGAGATGATTCAGGGCGGAAGATTTCACTTTGATGAGCACTTCATCGGCTGCTATGCGCGGATAATCCATCTCATCGATTTGTAGTACCTGCCGGTTACCATGAGCGTGAATACGAATGGCTTTCATGAGTTTTCCTCTTACGTGAATAAATGTTTATACGACAAATGGTCCTTTGAAACCGAGCGAGTACAATATAAGCGGGTGGCCAGAACAGACCCTGCACTGAGCATCAGACTGGTAAAAATAAAGACATAGGCATAGGAAATATAATTAACCAAAAATCCCCCGATTAGAGGGTAAAGGATACTGGGTAGCTGTAAAATGTTTTTTACTGCGACATACGACGGAACATCGCTTTTGGGAGCGATTTCCAACAGGTAATTGGAGATGCCCAGTGACAAACCTTTGTAAGTGATACCGATCAGAAAGAAGACCAAAATGTATAAATAGTGATGAATCATCGGTAGTAACAGAGCGGCCAGAGGTGTGGCGGCGCTGAGCATACCGATCAGAAAAAGAACCAGACGGAAATTCTTCTTATCCCCTAATCGTCCCCAGCTTGGACCGGCCACAATTTCACCTATAATTTGAGCCGTTACAAAAAGGCCGATCAATGAAAGCGGTAGATTTAATTGACTCTTGGCGTAAATAACATACAAAGGCAGAACGATTCCAATCCCCGAAAGTAAAATTTCTACCCAAATAAAACGCAGGAAGTTGGGATTATTTTTTAACAGGTTGAAATGGGCGTACCATGAAGTCGATTGCCGTTTGTCGGCTCCGGGCAATTCTTTAACCGAAGCAAAACCGGCCCAGGCAATATACAGGGCCAGGCCGGAGAATAAATAGAGCAGAGCATAGTTTCGAGGAAAAACCATTGGGCCGGAAAGGATACGCTTGGTCAGGTAACCGGCTCCCAGTCCGAGTAATCCTCCCAGGAAGTAACGGTAACCAAAATTTTTACCCCGTTTTTTAGGATCAATGGTCTTGGAAAAAACGGCGAAATAACTGATATCGCCCATGCCTCCGGCCAGGAAAAAAATGAGCATAATGAAAAAAATAAGGGTTAAAATGAGTAAACTATGAGGCGAATGGACAAAGAACAGCAAGGCACCCATGGCGACCATACTCGTGCCGCGAATCAGAACCGCTGCAATTAAAAAGGGTTTTTTGATTTTGCTGCGCTGCACCCAGTTCACAAAAAAAATCTGCGGTACAATAGAACCTACACGGTTCGCTGAAAGAAGTAATCCCGAGAGCAGGGAAGAGCCGCTCAGTAGATAAATCAACGAAGTCTGAACGGTAGTGATCTGGGTAAAGGCATTGGCTACATATAAAAATACACCATGCCAGACAAAAGCAAAGAAATTATAGGTATAGTATTTTTTCTGGGCATCCATCGTTTTTATTTCCACTCTTCGAATGAAGCGGCAATGTATCAATTTTAGCGAATAGATTCAAATTTGAAGACTGGTAGTGATCGTTTTGTTTTGTCACCAGGCTATTGGGCGAGAGGGTGGATGAAAAGCGGTGAATCAGAAGCATCTTTTTCGTAGGACATAATCCGGTCAGAACTTTTCAGATTTAGTTTTTTTAAAATTTTTTATTGCAATCGGCATGGTTTCTTTATAAGATACGGATGAAAGTGGGTTTTATTATGGAGGACTATCAAATGAAAGTCACTTATTTCGTTTCAATCGTTTTACTTGTTTTTTTATTCAGTTGCCAAAAAAATTCCGAACCTCTTGTGCCCTGGGGAAAGGCGTCGAACGGTTTACAGCTTTCGTTAAAGATCAGTAAGAGCCAGCTTAAAAAAGAGGAACCGGTTATAGTTAACCTGTTTGTGAAAAATGTGAGTGATGAACGTATGGAGCATACCCTGTTGGCCACGTTAAGATTAGATGCTATGCAGCAGGGGCCGTCCTACGAATCCTATTTTGATCTGATGGCGGATAATCAGGAGGCATTATACAAATCGTCTATGAATCATCCCAGCTCAAATTTTGTAATCGCACCCGGTGAACAGAAAAAGTATCAATTTGATATGACCCGGCTGGGTTGGGTTATGGCCGTAGATTCTCGTCCTCCTTATGCCGAATTCTATGATTTGGTTCAAAAAAATGAATATACGCTTAGCTTTGAACTGGAACTGGCTTCCGATCAGACGGTTCGTTCGAATTCGGTAAAAGTAAAGATTGAATAAACGATTTTCACGTAAACAAATTTACAGCTATCCTGACCAATTTCATTCGAATATGACTTTATTCGCCGGGGAATTGAGGAAAAACAGTTTATTGGAAAACGTTCAATAGATTGCAAGGTTCCGAAATTTTAAAGACTCATCCGGGACAACCGATCATAGATACTACCGGTTAGTGCCGTATTCTCTCCTGTCATGCCTGCCCGTCCTTTGGCTGGCCTGTCCGTCCTTTGGCGGGCCCAACTTGATTGGGAATCCATGCTCACACTCTGCCGGTACCATGTCGTTCCCAATCACCTCACCTTGTCATTCCCAACTTGATTGGGAATCCAGACCCGGATCCGAGTGGTGTGATCGTTCCTGGATTCCCGTTTGCACGGGAATGACACGGTTTGTACCGTTTCGGTCAGTTGTTCACCGGTTAACCGTGATCCCCAGTAGCGGGTATCGCAGGAGCTTAACAAAAGCGGGATAAGCAGCGGAATGAGTATTTGCGTGATTCTCATTTCTCTCATGATTCCCAATCGGGCTTTAGAATAATTCCCTGATTATTGCGTCCATTCATTTTTATGAGAATAGGTTTGTTTAAATGAATATGCTTCACATATTGCAAAGTTTCCTCTTCGGGCTGAGCGCGGAGCCAGTCCCAATCGATAAAGCCCCGCTCTTTGAAGGAATTGACCGTAAAATAGCCGATCATAAAAGAAGTGAGATTCTGGAAAAAGTGTGAGCCCTGAGAAGGTTCCACCATAAAATCCTTAAAACTGGTTTCAACGATCGCCTGGGCTCCGGAGATCTGGTCCCATTTCACAGGAATTCCCAACCAGGGATCCAGAGAACCCCACCGGCCCACTCCGATCAAAAGATAGGGCTTCCGGGCCGATTGCAATTTGGCATTCAATTGTCCCACCTCTCGGGCTACCTCATGGCTTTTGGACCGTTCGAAAGTCTGAATATCTACATACACGATATCCTGAATATCCTTTATGATACCATGTCCCAGCACCTGCGGACTCTGGCAAATAAGGTGATTTTTATTGCTTACTTTAATATGCAAAACTTCTTCTTCACGTTTTAAAACCAGGGGACGCATCTGTAAGAAACCGAATTCCTTCGGTGTACCGGCAGGCACGGACAGGTTTACGGCAAACTCAATTTCAACAGGGGTTCCCATACCCCATTTACCCAGATCAAGCAGTAATTCCAATATCTGAGATAAGGGAAAGATTTTATGTTTTAATACCGGGGCAAAGGTTACGATCCGTGCCCCGGGTCTGGAAATGCCGTCATAGATCGTATCATTCTCATGTGAATAGGTGGAACCAACATAAAACAAGGTGTTATCTTTTTCAGATGCTTTCAGACTATACAGTTTTACACAGATATCATGAGTTACACAGCTTTTATCCGGGCTTGCTTCCAGGTCCAGAGCATAGAATTTATGCTGGGCATTGCGCAGGGCTTTCTGTGGAGAAGAGAACTGAATTAAGTGATTGGGATATTTCGGAGAGAACTTGACGGTATTGCCTCCGTCTACTACGGTTTTACCGAGACCCAAAGCTACAGAAGCTATGCCGTCTTCGGAAGTCTGAGGGGGAATGGGATAAAAATTATAGGATTTGGCAACCCCGGAGAAGGTCGGGTAAAAACGGTTGTTGTGACGCTGACCCACCAACTTTTGAACGATGACCGCCATTTTCTCTTCTTCGAGACGATAGGAGGTTACTCTGATATAATCTTTCGTGCCATGGTAAAAGGTAGAAGCATACACACGCTTAATGGCATTGAGTAATTGTTCGAGACGAAGGTCCAAATCGGCTTGATGATTGGGAATCATATAGGTTTCGTACACTCCGGCAAAGGGATGGTATTGGGAATCTTCCAGCAAGCTGGAGGAACGTACGGCCAGGGGTTCTTTTACAATTTCCAGAAATTCTCGAAGCTGCCGGCGAATATCATCGGGAAATTTTTCAGCATCGAGAAAGCGCTGGGTGATTTGGGCATCATCATTGGTATTTAAGGCAAAATTACGTAAATCGTTCTCATCGATGAAAGTATCAAAGACATCTGTTCCGATAATAATACCCGGTGGGATGCGAATAAGAATTCCTTCGAAGCTGTTGTAAATATTGTAATTATTAATCAAGGTATTCACAAAACTGAGGCCGCGTGCTTTTCCCCCCAATGAACCGCCGCCGATTCTGGCCAGATCATTTTGGGGATTAAAAGAATCTTTGTTAAAGTCTGTGATTTTTCCGCGTTGTCGCGCCTTACGATAGGCCCGCAGGGAAGAAACCAAATCGTCACGTAATTCCTGAATGGATTGATAATCCGATACCTTACGAGGTCGTAACTTATCGGCCAGGGCAAACTCGGTTCTGGCCTTTAGCCAATTAGAGAAATGATTGTGCTCGGCATGGTATTGGATACATTCATCGGGAACGGTTTTCAGCATCTTTTCAAAAGAGGGAAGGTCTCCGGCCCGACCGACCTCTTTGCCATCGGCCGTTGTAAAAACAAAATCTCCGAATCCGAATCTTGAGATCGTAAATTTTCGTAGTTCATGTAAAAGAGTCGGTGAGTTTTTTAATAAAAAGGAAGCACCCACCTTATAAGCCAACGGTTCGTTCTCGGCACGATTGGATTGAAGCAAAATCGGAATATCGCTGTATCGCTTCTTCACAGCCCGGGCAAATTTCAGTCCTGCTTTGGGGTCGTGCTGACCCTTATGCCAAAAGTCGATATCGGAAATCACTCCCAGGATCAGTTCTTTATATTTCTTAAAGTAATACCAGGCTTCTTCATAAGAGGTACAAAGCAAGACCTTGGGACGGGCCCGCATACGCAGATACCGATCCGAAAGATTGATGCCTTCGATAATCAGACGCTGGGCCTGAATAAGGACTTCTGTATACAATAAGGGCAGATAAGCGGAGTAAAAACGGACACTGTCTTCAATTAAAATAATGGACTGCACGCCTACGGTTTTGGAATCGTGCTCCACATTCATCCGGTCTTCAAAATATTTAATAATGGCGATAATCAATCGAAAGTCACCGGTCCAGATAAAGACCCGGTCGAATACGGTCATATCCCAGTATGATTCCAATTGGGAAAGTTCACGGTTGTCATAAGCCAAAAGGACGATGGGTATGGTATGGCCTTTTTCCCGAATGAGTCTGGCCAGTTTGGTTGGATGCATATCTTCGATATGCTGGGTCATAATGATCAGATCATAGCGTTTTTCATTTTTTGCCAGTTCCAGGGCCTCTTTTCCTGTGGAAACGCGGGTGATTTCCGGGGAATGGCTAAGGTTTAAACCCTTATATTCATCACGAATCAATTCATAAAGACGACCGTCCTCTTCAAAAACATACAGGTCGTAAAGACTGGAAACGACAAGAAGGTCTCGGATGCGATAGCGCATGAGATTCTGAAAACTCTGGAATTGAGCATTTATATCACGGCCTTTGAAAGATTTGATAAATTCGGATTTTGTTTTCATATGAATTCCGTTTCTAAATTCTTTTTTGATAAAGATAGGAAGGATAGAAGTAATCCACAAGATATGCCATAAAAAAAGCCCGGGTTTCCCCGGGCTGGTGGGTGTAAGTATGATTTAACGGGAGGACATCAAACAACACCCTGATCGAGCATGGCGTCGGCAACTTTTAAGAAACCGCCGATATTGGCGCCGTTCACATAGTTGCCGGGTGTGCCAAACCGTTCAGCTGTATCTACACAGGTCTTGTGGATACTCTTCATGATATTATGCAGCTTTTGATCAACTTCTTCACGTGTCCATGGCAGACGCTGGCTGTTCTGAGACATTTCCAAGCCGGAAACCGCTACTCCACCGGCATTAGCCGCTTTGGCGGGACCATAAAGGATTTTATTGTCCAAAAAGATTTTTACCCCGTCCAGAGTGGTCGGCATATTAGCGCCTTCCGAAACGGCTTTCACTCCGTTGTCTACCAGATGCTGGGCATCTTTGGCATTAATTTCATTTTGAGTTGCGCTTGGGAAAGCGGCGTCGGCTTTATGATTCCAGAGCGGATTATAATCCAGTTTGGGATCGACCGGCGTATAAACAGCGCTTTTGAATTCCTCGGCATATTCTTTAATCCGGCCGCGGCGAATATTTTTCAGTTCCATGACGAATTCCAGTTTTTCGCTTGTAATGCCTTCTTCATCATAGATGTAACCGCTGGAATCGGACAAGGTGACCGGTTTGGCGCCCAACTGTAATAATTTTTCAACCGTGTACTGAGCCACATTACCGCTACCCGAAACCAGGCAGGTTTTTCCTTCGAAGGTTTCGCCGCGTGTTGCCAGCATCTCTGCGGCAAAATAAACGGATCCGTAACCGGTTGCTTCCGGACGAATCAGAGAGCCGCCCCAGTTCAGACCTTTTCCGGTAAGAACGCCGGTAAATTCGTTGCGCAACCGTTTGTACTGACCGAACATGTAGCCGATTTCACGTCCGCCCACACCGATATCACCGGCAGGAACGTCCGTATCCGGGCCGATATGGCGATGGAGTTCGGTCATAAAACTCTGGCAGAAACGCATGACTTCGTTGTCACTTTTACCTTTGGGATCAAAATCGGAACCGCCTTTTCCACCGCCCATGGGCAGAGTAGTCAGGCTGTTTTTAAATACTTGTTCAAAAGCCAGGAATTTCAGAATACCTAAATTAACCGAAGGATGAAAACGCAGTCCGCCTTTGTAAGGACCGATGGCACTGTTCATCTCAATCCGGTATCCGCGGTTAACCTGGATTTCACCCTGATCATCGATCCAGGGTACACGAAACATAATCAGACGTTCCGGCTCAACCATCCGCTCAATAATCTTGGCAGAACGGTACTCAGGATGACGTTCCAAAACGATACTCAGGGATTCCAGTACTTCCTCGACCGCTTGATGGAATTCAGGCTGATCGGGATTTTTGGCTTTCAGGTCAGCCATGAAATTTTTTACAAAGTCACTCATTAGAAACCTCCACAAATAGTGTGTATTTATACAGCCAACAGATCTTGGCGGAATTACATCAATATCTTACAAAAGGAGATATACAAAAAAAATAGTAGAATATATGAAATCTGTGTAATAAAAATTACTACAACCCAAGATTCAAAAGGGCTCTCCCTCATGTGCGAAGCGTATTGCGGTTTGGATGGAGCCTAGACATCGATCAGTTTGTACTGCAGGGCATATCGGGTTAGTTCCACATTGGATTTTAAGTGCATTTTTTCCAGGATGCGATTGCGATAGGAATATACGGTATGAACGCTGATGGCCAGGGAAGCGGCGATTTTTTCAGCAGACAAACCGGAAGCGATCTGACACATGATTTGGTACTCCCGGTCGGATAAGGCTTCATGCAAAAGTAAAGGCTCTTTGGCTTCCAGGGAATCGGCCAGGCGCTCGGCCAAAGAAGGACTGATATAGCGGTGCCCGCCGACGATTTTACGAATGGCATTGACCAGTTCATCCGGGGCACTTACTTTTTTCAGATAACCGGCCGCACCGGCCTTCAGGGCACGCATGCCATACTGTTCTTCGGCATACATACTGAGAATAAGGATGGGCGTCTGCGGATAATCCAGACGTAACTGTTTAAGGGCATCCAATCCGGAACGATCCGGCATATTTATGTCCAGGATAATGATATCCCAGCTTTCTTTTTTTAAAAGATCGAACAATGCGCCGATGGTCCCCGCTTCCCCCGTAACCTTCATATCCGATTCTTCGGCTACGATTTGTTTAAGTCCTTCGCGAACAATAGCATGGTCGTCTGCGATTAAGATGTGAATCATTCCAAAACCTCTTTCAAGTTTCCAGGGGCATTTCCACTTTTACATTACTTCCTTTACCGGCAACGCCATGGATGCTGACTCTGCCGCCGAATATCAAAGCGCGTTCCTTCATTCCCAGAATGCCCAGTGAGCGGGGGTCTTCTATCTGAGAGCGGGTAATACCCCGGCCATTATCGGTCACCTCTAAAATCAAATGTTGATTTTCCCTTCGTAAAAATACGGATACCCGTTCGGCCTGAGCATGGCGAGCAACATTGGTTAGCGCTTCCTGAAAGATACGAAAAATCGCCGTTGCCTTTTCGGCATCGATCTGCATATCTTCTTTAAGCAAAGAGCATTTACAGACGATTCCGCTATTTTTGGAAAACTCCTGGGCTTGCCATTCGATGGCCGCCCCCAGACCTAATTCATCCAGAATACCGGGGCGTAACTTGGCGCTGATGCGCTGCACCGATTCCACGGTTTGATCAATAAAATCTGATATCTTACCTATGCGTTGATGAATATCTTCCGAAGAGGATTGCAGTTTATTGCCCAGTAGTGAAACCTGGATTTTTAATACGGTCAGCACCTGTCCTAATTCGTCATGGATCTCTCTGGCGATCACTGCCCGTTCTTCTTCCCGGATACGTTGAATGCGTGAAGCCAGATTCCTCAGTTGCCGGCTGCTCCTTTTTAATTGTTGTTCGGCCTGCTTGCGTTGGGTGATATCGCGGGCAATGGATAGAATGGTTGGTTTGTTTTTATATTCGAACAGCAGAGCACTTATTTCCACCGGAATGGCCCGGTTATCTTTCCGTAAGAATTCCATCTCGTAAATGGCATGGTGTTCTTTTTCCAGTTGATCCAGAATGTCCGAAAGACGATCATAATATTGATTGGGTATAATAGAATACGGGTTGAGAGATAAAAAATCTTCATGGGAATACAACAGACGCTGGCAGGCCACTTTATTCACTTCGAGAAAGGGACCGAACTTGAGATTAGGCAGCAAATGGTTGACAAAGACGGCATCATTGGCATGATTAAAAAGTAGGCGAAAACGTTCTTCACTCTTCTGCAGATTGAGTTCCGCCTGTTTCCGATGGGTAATATCTTTAATGACGCTTAATAACAGGGGAGAGGAAGAGGGCATTTCCAGAAAAGAATTGGAAAATTCCAGCCAGACTTCCTGTCCGTTCCATAATCTCCGTTTTCCGTCCTGGTGAGGGAAAATCTGATCATCTCTCAAATGCTTGTGATAATCTTGCATCATATTTTCCCGAATGGCCGATTCATACACGACGGTAAAAGGGTAGCCCTCCAATTGTTCACGGGGTAGTCCTACCATTTGGCAATACGAATCATTTACTTGCAGAATGGTTCCCTTGCTATCCATTAAGCGCATACCGTCGGGTGAAATTTGCCAGAACTGTTCCAACAATTTCTCGGTACGCTTCAAGGCCAGTTCCACATCCTGGTGCACTTTAAGACGGTTGTTTAAGGCTCGTTCGGCGGCATTCAGTTTTTCCCTGTCGTGCCGGGCATTATTGTGCAGATTTTGCAGGTCGGAGCGAACAATTTTAATATAACGGATGACCAGGAGGATGGCCAGGATAGTGCAAAGAGCGGATAGAGTCAGGTACAAAGATCGGTTGTAAAAAGAGAACAGAACCAAAACTTCGGCCAGTACCAATAAACCGAAAGCCGGAATTATATTATATCTGAAAGCATGTTCCGATGTAAAGCTGTTTTGTTCGTGCATGATCAGTTTGCAGTTCCAAGGGTTAGCGGAGATATTCGATCCGTTTTCAATTGACTCATAATTTGTCGGGCTTCTGCCGAAACGGCCAGCTCCTCTTCCGTAATGAAATGAACATCCAACAAGCCACCGGATTTAAATCCGGTTCGCAAATAGTTGATTTCGTCCAAAGCCAAACTCCAGCCCTCCAGCCAGATTTGCAGGGCTTCTTTTTTTTCCCCCCGGCCTTTCAAAACGATTAGCAGATCAATATCACTGCCGTTACCGGCTTTGGCTTTCCGGGTGCTTCCGGTTACATAGAATTCCTTCACCTGAAAACGATCGGCATCCAGTTGAGCAGCAATCTTTTCGGCCATTTGCATACGCCATTGCCATGGTTCCGAAGTAAGAGTAGAAGAGCTTTTTTTATCGGGTTCTCCGCTTAAGAGTTCACTGTCCGCCGGGGCCAGCAACCCGACGGCCCGATTCTCTTCGCCGTTCATCAGAATATGAAAAAGTAAACCGTTGCTTACGGTGGATACATCGATTAAATGCACAACTTTATTAAAACGGGCGTATTCCGGAAGCCATTTGTTTAGAAGATTCGGGGTTTGTTCGAAAAAAGAATCATTAAAAGAGACGCTGTTTTCATCCGGATAAAGCGGTAAATATTTAATAGAAGCTTCCACCAAATCCTGAAAAAAATGAGTTCCGAAAGATAGGTCCGGAACATAGTTGCCCTTTTTGCGGGCAATCTCGATTAAAGCGCCGGTATTGTTAATATCGGAATAGGTAACATTGACTCCCAGTTTAATATCTCCGCGGCTGCCCCACCGGCCCGGACCCATCAGGATAAATTTCCTTTTGGGCAGTTTTTTGTTCAATTGCCCCACGATCCTGCCGATCATACGCAGATCATCCAAATTGTCAATGGCCGTATATTGATCCGGTGAAATATAAACGATGTATTGAATATCCTTGATTAGACCGTTGGAAATGTAACGATTCGCGGTAAAGAGCAAACGTTCCTTGGGAAGGTTTGCAGGAATCGCTGCCGGAATATCCGATTTGGAATAACTCTGGGGACGACATTGCAGTAAGTACAAATTACGGCCGTCATGGGCAAATTCAATATCCACCGGAGTCGCCATTTTATTTTGCAGCTCTCTGATAATCAGGTAGATCTGTTTGATAAAATCCGTTTGCCTCAACAGGCCTTCAAAAGTAAAGACTAAATCCGCCTCGGTAAAGTTTGTATTAAACCCCGGTTGACGAAAGTGATTATGGCCCACAATAGAGGTGAGTTTCTCAATGAGCGGATACCGGTTGCCCACTTCATGCAGTAGATCCGAAATATTCATGGTTTCAAAACGACGGGTATTCAGATTTACCACATCAATTTTATGGGGAGAGTAGCGCATAATTTCGTCAGGGCTGACATTGGCCCTGAGTCCCGGCTGGCCGGGAGCCAGTAAAAGGGGATAATCATCACTCAATCGGTCGACTGCTCGTGTACCCAAACCCGGGACGAGGCGAATTAGGCCGTCTTCCCGCTTAATGCGGGGCGACCAGCGGAATTCGTTGTTACTAAAAGCTACCCCGGCAAAAGCCGGCAGAAAATAGGGCCCTATTTTTTGGCCGACTACCGATTGAATCATGATTCCCATCTCTTCATGAAAATCCAGCAAACCCCGTTCCGCCCGGTACTGGATGGGATCCGGGGCAATAGTGGAAGCGTACACTTCGGCAATCGCATCCATTAAGGCTTCGAGACGTTCCGTTTTGCTACCCTGATTCGCAACGAAAAGGCTTTTGTATTTTCCGGAAAAAGCCGACCCTATGCGGTCTTCCAACAAACTGGAACTTCGTACAATGATCGGGTTATCACCCAAATCATCCAATGCCACCGAAAGGCCTTTAATAATTTCAGCCGGAAAATGTGAATTCTTGAATAGTTGCACCACATGCGGATATTCTCGTCTTACATCGTCTATGTTTTTATATTTTTGTTCCATGATCTCTTCCATATTGTTATAATGCATGAAGAGAATCATGGCATCGGAGGTCAGATACCAGGTTTTAGGAGTTTTAACGTTGCGGAACGTATCGTGAAAATGTTCAGAGGCGCGTAAGATACGGTAAGCCAGAAAAACCCCGGCGCTTTTACCACCCAATTTTCCATGGCTTCCGGTTGGGAAAATCATCCGTTTCATAAGCTCGTAAAAATCGGCCACCCGGATATATTGCTTGGCGATGTCGATAAACTGTAATTGGTCGGTGAAAATTCGTCTGATTAAGGAGGCCCGCACGCCGATCTTCACAGAAGGAGCCAGTTCCATGCCGATGGGATTGATTTGATAATAACGACGTAACGCTTCGTAAATTTCGTCGAGAGAAGTGTCGAAATTAGCAGTAGCTCTGACCAGAAAGCTGGTTTTGTCTTCCTGCATCCATTTCTGAATACGGGTTAAAATATCCGCGTCACTAAAATGTTCCCTGGCCACATCGAATATTTTCATACTCAATACATTAATATCGCCGAAAACCAGCTTTTCCAGAGGCATATTGGATTCTCCCAATACCTCATCTTCATTATAGCGGGCATAAGGATTGAATTGCTGAAGCAACTCTTCGGCTTCTTCCACTCCTTTCCAGATAAGCAGATTGAGCATTTTACGCGAAATGCGGATGAACAGGTCGGGATCGGTGCGACGCAGCAGTTCCAGGATGACCTGCCATTCGCCGGACTTGGCCTGAGAAATACTTTTTTTGGCGGTTTCCCATTTGTTAAATACCTGCTTGAGTTTCAGAAAGAGCAGATGCTGTCCCAGACGGGTAGCGATCGACTCCAGTAGCTTGCGTTCTTCCGTTAGAAAGGGGCCTTCTTCCGATTCCTGTTGTTCGCTTGCATAGCACACCTGAATCCAACCGATCGTGCGTTCTTGGATGGTAATATCCACACTCAGACACCAGGGTGATTCCTGAAACCCCTCACTGGTGTATTCTTCGTCTCTGTAAACGATTTTAGCCTTACAAGCGTCTGCATGCTGGAAAGCCGGGGGAATGAGATTAACGATCTGGTTTAAGATTTCCTGTAAATCTTTATCCGGGTCATGCAGGACTTCTTCTACTTCATAGAGACAATTTAATTCCTTGACCCGTTCTTCCAGGGTTAGAATGAGCTTGTCTAAGGACTTGGTTGATTGGGTCATTAAAAAACTCCTGAATAATTGAGTTCGTCGTATGGGGAAATATAAAAAATCCGGCAGCCAATCGCTACCGGATTACGATATTACCTGAAAAAGTACCAAGAATCATGAATATATTTCTTTGAGTTGAACAGCCGTTTAAATCCAACCCCGATCTTTACTGGCCTGAGCCACCCGTTCGATGGCGATCACATAAGCGGCGTCGCGCATGTACAGGTTGCGGTTCCTGGCCAGATTGGCCACATCCCAAAAGGCGGAAGTCATTTTTTGATCCAATTTTTCCAGGACTTCCTTTTTAGTCCAATAATAGTTCATATTGCTTTGTACCTGTTCGAAATAGCTGCAGGTAACTCCGCCGGCATTGGCCAGAAAATCAGGAATAAGGAAAATACCCCGTTGCTGGATAACAGCATCGGCTTCCGGGGTGGTCGGACCGTTGGCACCTTCGACGATAATTTTGACCCGTGCACCGATTTTATCCACTGTATCCGCGGTAATTTGGTTTTCAATAGCGGCAGGAATTAGAATATCCACATCCTGTTCAATCCAGTCGTTACCGTCAAGAACTTCATATCCCAGCTTTTTGGCCTGCGCTTTATCGATGCCACCGAAACGGTCGGTTATTTTCAGCAATTCATCCAGATCAATACCCTGGCCCTTTGTATAGGTATAGGAGGTCTGATCCTTCTGATCCCAACAGGATACACAAAGCACCTTGCCGCCCAGCTCGGTATATTTACGGATTGCATATTGAGCTACATTACCGAAGCCCTGCACGCCGGCTGTGGTTTCTTCCGGATTTATATTCAGATGTTTCAAAGCCTCACGAAGGGTATAGACCACACCAAAGCCGGTGGCCTCGGTGCGTCCCAACGAACCGCCCAGTCCTACCGGTTTGCCGGTAATCAGTCCCGGTTGTTTTTGTCCGGTAATCACTTCGTATTCGTCCAGCATCCAGATCATATGCTGCCCATTGGTCATTACATCGGGAGCCGGTACATCGGAATAGGGGCCGATGTTCTTATAGACCTGCCGTACCCAACCGCGACAAATCTGTTCCTGTTCACGCATGCTTAAATTATGAGGATCACAAATTACTCCGCCTTTACCGCCACCGAGAGGCAGATCGGCTACGGCTGTTTTCCAGGTCATCCACATGGAAAGGGCGCGTACCGTATCGATGGTCTCCTGAGGATGGAAACGAATGCCGCCTTTGGCCGGGCCGCGGGCGTCGTTGTGCTGGCAACGAAATCCACGAAAGACTTTCGTAGTCCCGTCGTCCATGTGAACCGGAATGCTAAAATGGAATTCACGTAGCGGAAAGCGCAGCAAATCGCGGGAGGCCCGGTCCAGACCGATCATATCGGCCACTTTATCAAATTGAGTCTGAGCCATTTCAAAGGCGTTAAATGACTTCTCAGCCATGACGAGATCCTTTCTCTTATACTTAATGTACTTTTTACCGTTTTATAAAACAATTGTATAATTTAAGGAGAATAGGAAGAGAAAGAAACAATCTTTTTACAATTCCGGTCGGATCTACGGCTAAAGAAGCTAATTTATCCAGAATATTTCCAAATAAACAGACAATATCAAGTCTCATAGGTCATTCCCGGCTTGAGTAACGGTCCGGAAAAATCGGCAGACGGGATGGACAGGTGATGCAGATCGCCTCGCATCTTTCTTTAGCATTAAATGATATTTTATAGTAGGTTCCTGTAGAGGTAGTATGAAAAATTAAGGTTGTGAATGGACCTTATTTATTAGGGATACAGAAGGGAACCGGGCCTCTTTTTGAAAGAAAGCGACTACCGCTGCGATAAGGTTCGGCATTCAGACAGTTTTTCATATCCGGGATATAGATACCTATGTATTGTAAAATGAGAGTATCCGTTTTAATTCTTTTCCTGTTGCTCCTAGGACAATCTTTATTTGCCCAAAATCGTTTAAAAGTATCGGTTATAAACGCCGATGACCACCAGCCGCTGGTCGGCGCTAATGTCTATTTTGATTCCCTGCAAATCGGCGCCTCCACAGATGCCGACGGTTTGGCCCGAATCGAAGGTATTCCTGATGGCCGGTACAGATTGACGGTTTCTTATGTGGGTTATCGAACAAAAAACATACCGTTACACTTTCCGAATATAAAATATAAGCATCCGCTCACTGTGTTACTGGAACCGGCGCCCTTCAGTAGCGAACAAATTGTGGTTACTTCCACACGCAACAACAGTGTTCTGGCTAAAACGCCGGTACGCATCCAGGTGCTGGGCAAGGAAGAGGTACATGAAGAAATTGCCATCCAACCGGGTAATCTCTCTAAATTTCTCGGCGAATCGAGCAGCATTATTACCCGGCAGACTTCCGCCGTAAGCGGGGCCATAAGTTTTCGTCTGCAAGGCTTACCCGCGCGCTACACCCAATTACTTAAAGACGGTTTCCCCGATTTCAGTGGCCTGGTCTCCGGATTCAGTCTCCTGCAAATTCCACCGCTGGACTTACAGCAGATTGAGATTACCCGCGGATCCTACTCCACCCTGTTTGCTAACGGTGCCGTGGCCGGAATTGTCAATCTCGTTTCCCGAAAACCAGCCGTAAAGCCGCATTGGGATTTATTGTTTAACCGAACCAACCTCCGGGGTACGGATATCAGTTCTTTTTACAGTGCCGGATCCGGCCGGGCGGGATGGACCCTTCTATCCAGCCAGAGTCTGCAAAATGCGGTAGATGTAAACAATGACGGTTTCAGCGATATTCCGCAATTCCGCCAAACCACGCTCAATCCGCGTTTTATTTATGATTTTGACGAGAGTACCTCGCTGATGATTAGTCTGAAATCTTTCTTTGAGAATCGTCTCGGAGGCGATATGAAGGTTATAAACAGCGGCGCGGACAGTACCCATATCTATATTGAGAAATACCATACGGCAAGGCTGGGGCTGAATCTAAGCCTCAAAAAACAATTTACGGACAGTGCCTCGCTTGCCTTTAAAACTTCTTATCAAGACTTCAATCAAAATGCCGCCTTGCCCGGAACGTACTTTTCCGGTAAACAAAAATTCGGTTTTGCCGAACTAAGCTGTTTTAAGCCCGTGAAGAATCATAAGTGGGTCGGTGGTATTTCTTTTATCCATAGAGAGTTTAAACAACAGAATAAAAAACTAAGCGCATGGTACGATAATCGGTTCACTACTTTTAGTCTATTTGCCCAGGACGACTGGACTGTTACCTCTAAATGGACGGCCCATGGCGGCTTGCGCTGGGATTATCGTTCGGGGAAACGTTCATTTTTATTACCGCATGCCGCCCTGTTATTCAACGCCGGCCGAAATTTGAAATTGCGCCTTTCAGGCGGTTTTGGTTATAGTATGCCCGATTTGCATGATGTGGCACCTACTAAGGCCTACTACACTTATCATATTTCGCCCTTGTCGAAATTGCATGCAGAGCAATCCCGTGATATTTCTTTCGACGCCACCTATCACTATATTTACGGTGAAATGGCTTTAAGCCTGAATCAGGTTTTTTATGCCACCTGGATTGATCAGGCCCAGTTCCCGAGTTATCCTTCCGATGGTGCACCGCTCTATATTTTTAGCAATCCCTTGACCGCCAGAGGGGCCGAAACCCATCTGGTAACCAATTTTGACACATGGGAATTATTTATTGATTACAATTACGTCGATGTCTGGCGCAGTCTGACGGGTAAAAGGGAAATATTGCCTTTCACGCCGAAACAAAAACTAAACATTACCGTCACATACGAGCAGGAAGGAAACTGGCGCACGGGATTAGAAGGATTCTACACCGGGCGGCAGTTTTTAGAAGACGGCCATAAAGGACGCGACTATTTTATTTTCGGTGTAATGTTTGAAAAAAAGTTAAGCAAATTTTCATTGATTCTAAATGTGGAAAATGTCTTGGATGAACGGCAAAGCAAATATGGGCCAATTGTTTCCGGGTCTTTGACGAATCCTGATTTTAAAAATCTTTACATGCCTATTGAGGGTCGGGTGGCCAATTTAGTATTATGGTTGAAACTGTGATCTCTTCTGAAAAATCGGATCGGATTTGAAGGATTAAAAAATTCAGGGTTCTATATCCTTTTGTGCGGGTAAGCTAATTATTAAAATTCACAATGATATCGATTTTTCAAATAAAAAATCCCGGCAGATATTCGGCTAAATTACCTGAATTTTTCATTCGGCCCTAACGGGACGACCCAAAATACGCTCTTATCATTTCCAGCCAATAAATTGGCGGGCTAATCTCAGATTTTCCCTCCGGGAAAAGGAGTACACAATCAAAAGATAACAGCCTTAAGTTGCCCCAGGATCGTTTAACCGTGAATTTAATACTTTTTTACATACCTTTACATTTAACCTGAAATTTCAAAGTACAAATAACAAAAATCAAATAAATCCCAAAAAACAATAACTCAAATATCAAACAACCCTTCATCCCTTGGGTGACTTATTAAATTTTGGATTTTGGCGCTTATTTGTTGATTGTTTTTTGTAATTTCCAAAATATCACTCTTGCAATTCGGTTTTAAACGGCTTTTAACCATCGCGTTCGTAGTAATCCACACGATTGGACATAGAACGTTATTTTCCCTGAGAGAATCCTGCCCACATTAAATGACCGAGCCCAAAGAATACAGATTGGTTAACAATAAATCCCGTCAGGGATGTTTGCTATTAGCCCGGCGATTCATCGCCGGGAAAGGGTAGATAAAAAAGTAGCATGTCCCGTCAGGGACATTTGAATAAACCTCGGAGCCCGTCCGTTAACCGAGAAAGCCGTCTCCCCCACCGGGCGAGCCAAAAAACAGGTAATTTTAAAGATTTAATTTCCCGTTACATAGTGTTTTTTATTCAAATTTCGATCCATTCCGTTTTTTTCAAGAAGCGTGTTGCAAAATAATTTTTAAGTTAGAGAGTCTTTGGGAAAAAAGCCGAAGATGGAATGGATGAAGGATGCCCTTTACGAATATGCATGAGAGGAACAGAGGAATCATTACCCGAAATAGGAAATAGGATGATTTATCCCGAAGTGGTATTATATAAATAGCCGCACCCGTCAGCCGCCGGGCAGGAGCGAAGCCTGTGGCTACTCATATGAGTAGCCTTCGGATACTATTGTTTTTAAATACAAGATAAACGAAACCATAAAAAATTGTTTCATTCCTTTTATTAGCCTTCCGTTAATATACGGCTTCACAAGAAACCCGGTAGAGCCAAGTAACGATTTATTTACAGTCCATGATTTCTGCATATTTTTCATTCAAGTCTAAGCGAATGAAAAGAATATCTGCTGCAGATCCTAATTCTTCTTTTATGTAGATTTGTAAATCCCAATATTTTGCCAATAAACATGGTTAACTCATACAGATCGACATAGAACCAATTCATTCCGTGCAAGCAGCAATAAAGTGGAAAATAATTTATGAAAGGTATTTTGAAGAACCGCACCGAAGATTTACCGTATAGAAATGAATGATAAAATAAGCAATCCGGTCGGGCTTTCCCTCTAAAATTATAATATACTTTTTTCTTGTCTCTTTTTTTTAACAAAAAAACCTAAATATTCTTGATTTACTGCCGAAATAATATTATCATTGTGGTGGAAAATTCCTTATATTCCCATTAAATGGTTGAAAATCCCAAAAGAAGGAAACCATGGCTGTTTTAGACTTTGCCGGCGAATATTATAGCACTTTGGATAGTAAAAATCGTGTGAATATCCCTTCCGCGGTACGGAAAATATTTGTACCCGAAGCAGAGAATACGATTGTATTCACCCGCGGCTTCGAAATGGAGAACCTCTATGCCTATCCGTTGAATGAATGGAAACGGCTTACCAATAAATTACGCACTCTAAATCCCCTCGAAAAAAAGACACGCGATTTTATACGTCTATTCGTTGGCGTAGCCCATGTAGTGACCCTGGACGGACAAGGGAGGGTAATCATTCCCGATCGCATCCTGAAAATGGGTCAAATCGACAAGGAACTACTGATCATTGGCTCGTTAAACAAGCTGGAAATCTGGAATCCCAAAATTTATGAAGATTATCTGAAAAGAGAAAATATTAATTTAACCGACTTGGCCGAACAAATCAGTTTTACGGATATGTTCTTTGAAAAAGGTGAATAAATTACCGTTTTACCATGAACCGGTACTTGCGCAGGAAGTTTTGCACTATCTTTTAATAAATCCGGATGGTATCTATTATGATGGTACTCTGGGCGGAGGCGGTCATGCCCTGTTATTTTTACAAAAACTAACGTCACAGGCTTTGTACATTGGGGTGGATCGGGATGAGCAGGCCCTGGAATATGCAAGAAGGCGATTATCCGCCTTTCATAATGTGGTTTACTACCACGGCCTTTACAATGATATCGGTTCCGCGCTACAAGCTGCAAATTGTAGCCGGCCGGATGTGATTTTTCTCGATCTGGGTGTTTCCTCGCACCAGATAAATAGCGATCAGCGCGGGTTTGCCTTTCGTCCACATATCGCTCTGGATATGCGGATGGATCGGGAACAAGCCTTAACTGCTGCGGATATTTTGGCTGAATATGAGGAGAAAGATTTAATTCGGATTTTCAAAGAATACGGTGAAGAACGCCATTCCCGGCGTATAGCCCGTGTCATTGTCAGGCAGCGCTCCGAAAAGCCGCTACGTTTCAGTGACGACCTGATTTCCGTGATCGAACGCTGTGTGCCGGGCAAACAAAAAATAAAAAGTTATGCCCGTATTTTTCAGGCCCTGCGTATAGAAGTCAACCGTGAGCTGGATATTCTGAAAGAGGCTCTGGAGCAAGGTCTGAATTATTTGAAGCCCGGTGGTCGTATGGGAGTGATTTCCTATCATTCTCTGGAAGACCGTATGGTAAAGAATTTTTTCAAAGAGCAGGAAAATCCCTGCACCTGTCCGCCGGAATTGCCTGTTTGTGTTTGTGGGAAGCAGCCGCGACTGAAGCGTCTCCGGCCCTGGCTGATTATTCCGACGGAAGAAGAAATTAAAAAGAATCCCCGCGCCCGTAGCGCTAAGTTTCGTGTGGGAGAAAAATTATGACCGGTGAGACAAGAAAACATACAAGAAACAAGAAGAAAAATTACAAGAAGAGTATCGGCGGTCTGACCATTTTGATGAGCATTGTGTTTATAGCTTTTCTAAAGATGTACCAGACTTTTAGTATCGATTTACTGATGCGCGATATCCATTCTCTGGAACAACAAAAAAAACAGTTGGTCAATCAGACCGAGCAATTACAGGCTGAAGTAGATCGTTTGAGTAATATTGATCGCGTATCCCGTCTGGCTGCAGAAAAATATCATTTGATGAATAATACGGACCCCATTCAAGTTCTGCAACTTAAGGACAGTCGGCGCCTGAACGGCATCCAGCAAAAATTTGCCGAACGATTCGAAAAGAAGAAAGATTCATTTAATCTGGCCGGAGTGCATTAACCTTATGGCTAAGCAGACAGTTCTAAACAGGGCGCGTTTGATTTTTGTTGCCATCGGGATCATCTTATTATGGTTGCTCTTGGAGTTTAATCTTTTTCGTATCCAGGTTGTGGATCACCAGCTGTTTAGCTCAGTGGCCAGGCGCCAGTATCTAAAGAAAATTCCTTTGCCTGCCATGCGCGGCAATATTTTCGACCGTTACGGGAACAAGCTGGCCGGCAGTTCGATCCATTATGATCTGGCAGCAGATCCCACTCTGGTTCAAAAACCGCGGCAGATGGCTCGCCTCTGTTCAAAAATACTGAACCGACCTGAAAATTATTTTGCGGCCAAACTCAGCCGGAAGTCCCGTTTTCAGTATTTGGGACGAAAAGTGTCCGAAGACAAGGCGAAACAAATACTGGCTTTGCATGATCCGGGATTAATTCATTTCCCCAATTTCCGGCGTCAATATCCCTACGGACGTTATGCAGCCCAGCTACTGGGCTTCACGGATCCGGATGATAAAGGATTGGGCGGTATCGAATTGCAGTATGAAAAACAGCTTCGGGGGCAGGCGGGGGCCGCCGTTTTACAATATGACGGTCCGCGCCGGGTTTTTTACAATGCGGATAATCCCATGCGGCGCCCCAAAGACGGACTGGATGTATATCTGACTTTGGACAAGAATATCCAGACCGTAGCCGAACAAGAGCTTTTAAAAGGCGTTAAAAAAAGTAAGGCCAGGGCGGGTATGGTGGTTATCCTCGATCCCAATAGCGGAGCGGTTTTAGCCATGGCCAATTACCCCGGATTCGATCCCAATCGACAGCAGAAATTTTCGGCAGAGGAAAAACGGAATCGGGTCATTGCCGATTCTTACGAACCGGGTTCCACGATGAAGATTATGACTGCCGCCGCCTTGTTACAGGAGCAGATTCATAAAGCGGATGATATTGTGTTCTGCGAAAACGGGAGTTTTAAGTTATATAATAAACATTTTCATGACACAAAAAAACATGGCTGGCTGAGCTTTCGTAAGGTAATCGAAAAATCATCGAATATCGGTATGATTAAGCTGAGTATGCCTCTGCCCGCTTCCACTTTTTTTCGTTATCTGAAAAGCTTCGGCTTCGGTACGGCAACAGGAATCGGTTTGCAAGGTGAGTCATCCGGACGATTGGATAACCCGCAAACCTGGTCCGGACTGTCCAAAGCATCTATTTCCATCGGCTATGAAATAGGTGTCACGACTCTCCAAATGGCCACAGCCTATGCCGCGGCTATAAACGGAGGATATCTTTATCGCCCGTATGTGGTGGATCATTTACAGGATACTCAGGGAGATATATACGATCAGAAGCGGCCACAGATCATTCGTCAGGTAATATCCAAAGAAGTCAGCGACCAACTCAGATCCTTTATGCGCGGTGTGGTTGATCGCGGTACAGGGATAAATGCAAAGTTGGATGAGATCATTGTCGGCGGTAAAACCGGCACGGCCCGGAAAATGGATATGAAGACAAAACGGTATGATCTGAACAGATACACAGCTTCCTTTATCGGTTTTGCTCCTTTCGAGCATCCGCGATTCGTTTGTGCGGTAGTGATGGACGAACCTAAAAATGGGCATTTCGGGGGCAAAGCGGCGGCTCCGGTATTTCGTGAAATCATCAGACGCATTATTCATTTGGAGGCAGATAGCCGGCCCTCGCAACAAACTCAGCCGGCAAAGCAATTGATTTTTACCCGTACCCTGAAGGACTTACCGGACATCACCGGATTTCAATTACCTTCTGCCGTTGCTTTATTAAAGGCGAGGGGGATACGATACCGGGTTGAAGGCAAAGGATCCGTTGTAGATCAGATCGTTCTCAGGAAGAAAAAGATCATTTTGCATACAAAAGAGAAACTGTCCGTAGGGAAAAAAGTACCGAATTTAATCGGTTTAACTTTACGGGAAGCATTGGCTAAGGTTGATCTGTCCCGCTTTCGCGTACAATTGGACGGTACCCGAAGCGGCATTGTGCGCAGACAGTCACCGTCACCCGGTACAGTCATTAAAAAGCGCAGTTCACTTTTATTAACCTGCCGCTAGGATAAGGTCAAAGGATGAGCAAACAACGTTTAAAAAAGATAGATGAGGTTTTTCAGCATATGGCTCTGACCATTCCCCGGGAGCTGAATAATCAAATGATGAGTGGTATTGCCTATGATTCACGTCGTATACAGAAAAACAACTTGTTTATTGCCGTTCCAGGTTTTAAAAGGGACGGACATCAATACCTTCCTGTGGCCGCAGAAAGGGGAGCTCTGGCGGCAGTCGTGGAACGTAAAGTCAACCAGGTAGACCTGCCTCAGATACAGGTAAACGATTCACGGCAAGCCATGGCCGAAATAGCGGCCAACTTTTATCGTCCGGAAATAGATGCTTTACAATTAGTGGGTATTACGGGAACAAACGGTAAAACAACCACTTCGTATCTGATCCGATCCATTTTAGATACGGCTCACATAAATAGCGGATTAATCGGCACGGTTGCTTATGAATATGGCGGAAAAAAGTTTCCGGCTCCCAATACCACTCCGGAAGCGCCCGATATCTGTCGTATGCTCTTTGAAATGCAGCAGGAAGATTACACAAGCTGTGTTCTGGAAGTATCTTCTCACGCCCTGGCTTTAAAACGGGTGGAAGGGCTTCGCTTCCGGGTCGGTCTGTTCACGAATTTAAGTCGCGATCATTTGGATTTTCATCACACCGAAGAGGCCTATTTTCAGGCTAAAAAACATTTATTCGATCTTCTTACGGTGGAGGGGCAGACCGTGGTGAATGCCGATGATTCCTATGGCCAGCGTTTGATTGCCGAAAGTGAACGGGCCTGTATTACGTACGGATTGAATAGTAAGGCGCTGATTTATCCCATAGCCAGTTCCATGGATATGGCAGGGATGCGGCTTACCATCAGCACCCCGCCCGGTGAACTTGAAATTCATTCCTCTTTAAGCGGACAATTTAATGTCTATAATATTTTAAGCGCGATTGGAGTGGCTCTGGCCATGCATATACCGCTTGAATCCGTCCGAAAAGGTATAGAGCGAGTGAAAGAGGTACCCGGTCGTTTGCAATCTTTGCAAATTAAAAAAGATATATTTGCCGTAGTGGACTATGCTCACACCCCGGATGCTCTGGAAAAGGCATTACAGGCCTTGCGTCCTTTGGCCAAAAAGCGTTTAATTGTTGTCTTTGGAGCCGGTGGGGATCGCGATAAAGGGAAGCGTCCCTTAATGGGTCAGATAGCAGAACGTCTGGCCGATTATGCGATTGTCACCTCGGATAATCCGCGCAGCGAACCACCACGAGCCATTATCGAAGATATTCTGGCCGGAATGAATAAACCCGAAAAAAGAACGGTTATCGAAGATAGACATCAGGCCATTGCTCAGGCTGTGGCTCTGGCCGAACAAGGGGATCTGATTCTGATTGCCGGGAAGGGGCACGAAACCTATCAGGAAGTCAACGGCGTAAGGCATCCTTTTGACGACCGCCAAATCGTTCTGGAGGCAGCCCGAAGTGAATGAATTGACCCTTCGGGATTTTAGCAGACTCTCATCGTCAGTCTGGATGAACCGCCCCTCATCATGGCAGGGCGATAGAGCGATTGCCGGGATCAGTACGGATACGAGGTCTTTGAAAAAAAATCAGGTATTTTTTGCATTGAGCGGGAATCGTTTCGACGGTCACCGCTTTGTGGACATTGCCTTTGAACGCGGTGCCCTGTTTTGTGTGGTACAAGAAGAGTTTTTGTCCGCAGGAAATACCGAAGCCAGACCACTCATGGTTGTTGATAACACCTTAACGGCTTTACAGCAACTGGCTGCCATACATCGGCAGAAATTTAATATTCCCTTGCTGGCGCTGACCGGTTCGAATGGGAAAACCAGCACGAAGGAGATGGTTGCCCATATCTTAGGCGGGAAATATCGGGTTCTCAAAACGGAAGGTAATTTGAATAATCATATTGGTTGCCCCCTGACACTTTTAAATTTGAACGAGCATCACCAGGCTGCGGTTATTGAATTGGGAAGCAACCATCCGGGAGAAATCGGCTTATTGGCGGATATTTCACAGCCCAATATGGCTCTCATTACCAATATAGGCCGGGTACATATGGCCTATTTTAAATCTCTGCAGGAGGTGGCCGAAGAAAAACTTTCCCTTTTTGAGCGGGTAAAAAAAGAAGGAACGATCTATCAGAATCTGGATGATCCTATGGTGAGCGCATACCGCCTACAATCCGGTGTGAAACGGGTCACCTACGCATTGAATCGTGATGCGGATTTGCGTGGAAAGATCAGGCATGTAAATGTGTTTGGCCAGGCCTTACTGGAGATAAATGGTTATCGGATTGAGCTACAGGTACCGGGGATCCATATGGCTCAGAATGCGGTGGCTGCATCTGCCGTGGCTTTCTCCATGGGGTTTACACTCCCTGAGATTGCCGAAGCTTTACATGATTTCAGGGCCAGTCGGCAACGTATGGAAATTTCGGAACGCGATGGATTACGGATTATTAATGATGCTTACAATGCAAATCCGGTTTCGATGAAGGCGGCTTTTACCACGATCAGCAATATGAAACCGGCCGGAAGGATTTTTCTGGTATTGGGTGATATGTTGGAATTGGGAGAAAAGAGTGCACAATGGCACGGGCAGGTATTAAGAGAGGCGCTCGACATGAATCCTGAGGCCATCGTTCTGTTAGGTGATCAGATGAGACGGGCGGCAGAACAGGAATCGTCACCTAAAATAATTCCTTGCCGATCCCATCAGGAAGCTGCAAGCAGGCTGAAAGAAATGTTAAAACAGGGGGACCTGTTACTACTTAAAGGATCGCGGGGGATTGCAGTAGAAAAGATATTGGACTATTTGTAAAAATTTAAAAAAGAGCAATCGGAAATCGGGGAAAAATGTTAGCTGATTTTCTATATAAGTTTACGGATTATTTTATCGGATTTAATGTGTTCCGCTATATTACGGTACGGGCCGCCTTAGCCGCAATTACCGCCTTGTTCATTTCCTGGTGGATCGGACCCAAAATCATTGCGCTGATGAAAAAATATCAGATCGGGGAAGAGATCCGCAAGGAAGGACCGGCCTCTCATCAGGCCAAACGCGGCACACCGACCATGGGCGGATTGATTATCATTATTTCCGTATTGACTGCGGTTTTGCTCTGGTCGGATTTATCCAATATGTATTTGCTGCTCATAGTAATCACCACCCTGGTTATGGGCCTGGTAGGTTTCATCGATGACTATCTGAAGGCCATTTTGAAATTTAAGCGGGGGTTAATCGGGCGCTATAAACTGATCGGCCAGATAAGTCTGGGGCTTCTGGTTGGATTGGTGATCTATTTTCATCCCAATTTTCAGGGTTTACATTCCATAACCAGCGTTCCGTTCTTTAAAAACCTTGAAATCAATTTCGGTGTTTTTTACATCTTTGTAGTTGTATTTGTCATCACAGGTGCTTCGAATGCGGTAAATTTAACGGATGGTTTGGATGGTCTGGCTACGGGTCTGGCCGCCATTGCTTTCATAGCTCTGGCCGGAGTGGCCTATGTATCCAGTAACGTGAAAATGAGCGATTATCTGAATATTATCTATCTGCCCGGAACTCAGGAGCTGGCTATCTACTGTCTGGCGGTTTTCGGAGCGGCCATCGGCTTTCTCTGGTTTAATGCCTATCCGGCCCAGATTTTCATGGGGGATACGGGCTCACTGGCCCTGGGGAGCGCCATGGGCACGGCCGCGGTACTGCTCAAAAAGGAATTGCTGTTGATCCTGATTGCCGGTGTATTTATTGTCGAGGCCTTGTCAGTGATTATTCAAACCAGTTATTTTAAATATACAAAAAAGAAATTTGGTGAAGGGCACCGTGTGTTTCGTATGGCTCCCATTCATCACCATTTTGAATTAAAGGGCTGGCACGAAGCCAAGGTGGTGATCCGTTTTTGGATTATCGGTATTCTGCTGGCTTTACTCAGTCTGAGTACTTTTAAAACACAGTAAGAATGTGCATGGATGTGAAAAATTTAAAGAATAAAAAAGTGACGGTTCTGGGTGCGGCACGCAGTGGTCTGGCCGCGGCAAAATTATTGCGAAACGTCGGCGCCTTACCCTTTGTAAGCGATATTTCGACCCGGGATCAAAAAGCGGAGCAGGCGGAACAATTACAGGAGTGGTCCATACCCTTTGAATTCGGCCGCCATTCCCAACGGGTGTTCGATGCGGATTTTATGGTTTTAAGCCCGGGTATAGCGGTAAAATCGGATATCGTCCGCCGGTTTCTGCAGCAGCGGATTCCGGTTTATTCCGAAATTGAAGTGGCCTCATGGTTTTGTAAAGCACCGATTATCGCCGTAACCGGTTCCAACGGTAAAACCACTACTACAACCTTAATCGGCGAGATGCTCCGTACCATCTATCCCGATGCCATCGTAGCCGGTAATATCGGTCAGCCGTTTTCATCCTTTGTACTCAACAGCCATGCGGATTCCTGGGCTGTAGTAGAAGTGTCCAGTTTTCAATTGGAGACCATTGAGCGTTTTCACCCCAGACAAGCCGTAATATTGAATTTTGCCCCCAATCACCTGGATCGCTATGACAGTTATCAGGACTATCTGCGGGCCAAATGGCGCATCACCGAGAATCTGAGCGTAGATGATCTTTTAATTTTCAACGCAGTCGATGCCGAACTTTTAAACTGGGTCGATAAACTGAATGTTAAAAAGATAGGATTTCATATCAATGGTTCGCCGCAAGAGGCGGCCTGGTTTGATGGGAAAAGTCTCTATCTTTATGGTACGAAATTAATGAATGTGGATGAGATGATCCTGCGCGGTAAACATAATTATATGAATGCCATGGCCGCGGCTTTGGCGGCCGGGAACGCCAAGGTGCCTGTGGAGGCAATTCGACGGACCTTGAAGACTTTCGCCGGTGTTGAACATCGTTTGGAATTCGTAACGGAGAAGGAGGGTGTGAAATATATTAATGATTCCAAGGCAACTACCGTGGAATCGCTTTCATTCGCTCTGCAAAGTTTCCGGGAACCGGTTGTACTCATCGCCGGAGGTAAGGACAAAGGCAGTGATTTTTCCCGTTTGAATCCATTGATAAAAGAGCATGTAAAAGAACTGATTTTGATCGGAGATGCAGCAGATAAGATGAGCAAAGCATGGCAGGGTCTAAAACCCATTCATCGTCCGCAGTCGTTTGAAGAGGCTATTCATACGGCAAAAGATGCAGCCCGGCCCGGTGAGGTGGTGCTGCTTTCCCCGGCTTGTGCCAGTTTTGATATGTTCAAAGATTTTGAAGACAGGGGCCGGCAGTTTAAAGAGCTGGTTAACCGATTATAGGAAATTTTCATGAAACGCGGTAAAGTAGACTTAAATATAGTAATCAGTGTAACTTTCCTGTTGTTTGTAGGCATGGTTATGGTTTTTAGTGCCAGTTCCATGATGGCCGATAAAAAATTCGGTTCGCTTACCTACTATCTTCGCAAACAGATGATGTGGGGTATTCTTTCCTTCGGACTGATGATCCTGATGTCGCGTTTCGATTATCGTCGTTTACAGCATCATAAGCTGCCGCATATTTTGATTCTTCTCAGTTTTACCCTTTTGATCGGTCTGTTGGTTGGCGGAGTGCGTATTAACGGCGCGCGCCGCTGGTTCCATTTGGGCTTTATGAATTTCCAGCCCAGTGAACTGGCCAAGTTAAGTATAATTATTTACACGGCTTACTATTTATCTGTGAAAAAGGCCGAGATCGCTAAATTAAAATCCGGTATTCTACCTCTCATGTTTGTCTTAAGTTTGATTATTTTACCGGTTATGTTACAACCGGATTTGAGTACTTCGCTCATGCTGGCCATCATATCCGGATTAATGCTTTTCGTCAGCAGAGCAAGACTGAAGCATCTCGTTGGAATGGGATTGTCCTTTATTCCCGCTGCCCTGTTTTTAATGAGCAGCAGATCGTATCAGCAGGGACGAATTTCCCAGTGGATTCATGCCTGGGGAAATCCGCTCAATGCCGCTTATCAGATCCGTCAGTCCCTGATCGGTTTAGGGCGTGGAGGCTGGATGGGGCACGGGCTGGGCCAGAGTAAACAAAAATTCTTTTTTCTTCCCGATTCGCACACGGATTTCATCTTTTCTATTTTAGGTGAAGAGTGGGGATTCATCGGTGTGACCATCATTTTACTGGTTTTTATGTTTCTTTTGTATCGGGGCCTGGTTATCACGCGCAGAGTACCGGATGCCTTCGGAAAGTTTCTTGCCCTGGGCTTTACCCTGAATATCGTTTTATATGGTTTGATCAATGCCGGCGTGGTTAGCATGCTCTTCCCGGCAACCGGTTTACCCATGCCGTTTATCAGTTACGGCGGATCCCACTTGATGTTTCTGGGATTTAGTGTGGGCTTATTGTTAAGTATTTCCCGGGTAGCCAACCGGGTTTCCACCAACGGAAATTGGACGGAGTTTCGTCAAAAGCGCGAACAGTTATATCAAACAGTCATTTCAACGGATTAAAAATATGAAAGAACGATTAAAAATAGTTTTTGCAGGAGGGGGAACCGGGGGCCACCTGTTTCCCGGTATCCAGTTAGCCAAAGCCATGCAAAAACGCTGGCAATGTGATATCCTATTTTTTGGAACTAAGAGAGGATTGGAACACCGGAAGGTCCCTGAGATGGGATTCAGGATTATATATATCCCTGTGAAAGGATTCAAACGAAGTTTCACCCTGGAAAATGTATCGTTTCTGGTAAGACTTTGGCGCAGCCTGCGTATTTCCAAAGAAGCTTTAAAAGTATATAGTCCGCATCTGGTAGTTGGAACCGGCGGATATGTGATGGGCCCCGTTTTAAAATCGGCGCAAAGATTGGGTATTCCCACTGTGGTTCAGGAACAAAACAGTTTTCCGGGAGCCACCACACGCTTATTGGCACCGAAGGCTAAATTCGTCTTTATCGCTTATGAAGAAGCACGGGCGCATTTTAAAGATACACATAATATTGTCCTCACAGGCAATCCGCTGACCTATAATAAGAGCACGGAGGACCGTTCCTATATTTGTTCCGAATTCAACCTGAAGGAAGATTTACGCACCATTTTAGTAATCGGCGGTAGCCAGGGTGCGGCAAATATTAATACCGCCGTCTGGCAATTGATTACACAGGGTATTATAGGAAAAGAATATCAATTATTGTGGCAAACCGGGGAACGGGAGTACATTACCTACCAGCAATTTTTGCAGGACACAGATTATTCAAACATCCGTCTGTTACCATTCATCGATCGCATGGATTGGGCCTATAGTCTGGCGGATTTAGTAATTTGTCGTGCCGGGGCAATCACCCTTTCGGAATTGATGGCTGTCGGCATTCCCGCTATTTTAATCCCAAGACCGCATTCAACCGGAGACCACCAGTATAAAAATGCTCTGGCCTTGCAGGATAGAAAAGCGGCTATTTTAGTGCGTGATGATGCTAAACTCAGTAAAAATCTGCAGAAGACGGTAAAAGAGGTCTTACAAAACAAAGCAAAGTTAGAGGAGATGGCCAGAGAAATTAATAAATTACATATGCCCAATGCAACCGAGGATATCCTAATGCACATCCGAAATATGTTAAATGCTCAATATCATATGGATCTGGTTTGATATGAAGAATCAATTCAGGGCGAAAAAGTTCTATTTTATCGGAATCGGGGGGATCGGCATGAGCGGTCTGGCCGAGATCCTGTTGCGTATGGGCCACAAGGTGAGCGGGTCGGATCGTCAATTATCCGAGGTGACGGAATATCTTGTTAAAATCGGAGCGTTGATCCATGAGGGTCATCGTGCAGAACAGGTTAAGGAGACGGATTTTGTGGTATATACAGCGGCAGTTCATGAAAATAATCCGGAACTGCAGGAAGCCAAGAAGCGCCGCATTCCCGTCATGCGCCGTGCCGAACTTTTAGGTCAGTTATTCAACCGGAAATTCGGAATTGCAGTAGCCGGCACACACGGTAAAACCACAACGACTTCTATGATCGGGCAGCTTCTGATCAGTACCGCAATGGACCCTACGATTATCGTCGGTGGCCGATTGATGAATTTAAGAACCAATGCCCGCCTGGGCTTCGGTGATCTCCTGGTTGCGGAAGCGGACGAATATGACCGCTCTTTCCTGACTATGATGCCCCGTATTGCGGTACTGACTTCTCTGGAAATGGATCATCAGGATATTTATCGTGATTTGGATGATCTGGAACAGACCTTTTTGCAATTTACTCGTCAGGTAGCTTTTGACGGGGTAACCATTCTGAATGATGACGATCCTAATCTGCAGGGAATCGTAGATAAGATACCCGGAACGGTAGTTCGCTTTTCAACGGAACATACAACCGATTTCAGCGCCGGAGGGATTGAATGTAAGAACGGTGTGACTCATTTCGAATTATTCGATCGGCAAGGTTCTCAGGGTATCTTCTACCTTAATGTGCCCGGAAAGCATAATGTTAAAAATGCCCTGGCCACGATTGCCGTCGCTCGTGAATTACAAATTCCTTTTGAACAGATCCGAGATGCTCTGGTTCAGTTTAAAGGGGTGGAAAGGCGTTTTCAAATTATCGGCGAAGGGAAGGGTATCATTATAGTGGACGACTATGCGCATCACCCTACGGAAGTAGAAGCAACACTGGAAAGCGCAAAGACAGGTTGGCCCGAGAGGCGCATTGTGGCCGTATTTCAGCCTCATCTCTATTCGCGTACGCAATCATTCCACCAAGACTTTGCGCGGGTTTTGTCCCGGGCCGATTTAACCGTGGTAACCGATGTGTATCCGGCCCGTGAAAGGCCCGTGCCGGGAGTGAACGGCCAATTAATTGTGGAAGGTTTAACCAATGAAGGCTACTATGTTGCGGATAAGCACCGACTGGCCGATTTTCTTCTAAGCCGCCTGCATCCGAATGATATGGTTTTGTTCTTGGGGGCTGGAGATATCACGAATGAATCGAAAACCCTTCTAAAAAGGATCACGGAATAAAATGACAAGAAGAAATTCGAAACGCCGTCGCTCAAGAAGGATAACTTTAATCTACCTGACGGTTATTATAGTGCTTTCCGGGATCGCTTTTACCTATCAGCAAGCGGATAAATATCTTCAGCGCCAATTAACCCGTTTCAAGCTGGATAACATTCATATTACGGGTAATCATATATTAAGCCGGCAGGATATTTTAGACCTCTGTGGTTTGCCGCCGGGGAAAAAATCTTTGATGCATGTTAATCCGATTACGGTAGCACGCCAACTCAGGCAATCTCCGTTCGTCAAGAATGCCAGTGTAGTTCGAAGCTTACCGGCCACCTTGCGCATCCGAATAGAAGAGAGAAAACCGGTGGCATTTATCTATGGACGTGGTTTGAATCTGATTGATGATCAGGGGTATCTCTTGCCTGTTCCGCAAAAAGAAAGACGCTGGAATCTGCCTCTGATCAGCGGAATTAAAGAATCTTTGGGTATGCTCGGCGAAAGAACCACATCGGCAAAAGCCCTGAAAGGTGTTGAAATACTTTCCTATTTACACTTTATGCATTCTCCGTTATACGAGCTGGTGTCTGAGATTAATATGAAGAAATGGCGTCGGCCGATTTTAAGACTTACGCGTGGAGGAGCCGTCGTAAAAATTTCGCCGGATAATTACCAGGAAAATCTATTTATCCTGGACGGTTATGTTACAAAATATTTAAACTGGAGCGAGCTGGCAACAATTGAATATATTGATATTCGATTTAAGGATCAGTTAATTGTAAAAGAAAAACGCGGATAATTTTGTCTTAGAGGATTTAAAATGGACAACGATGAAATTTTGGTTGGCCTGGATATTGGCACAACAAAAATTGCTGCGGTAGTCGGTAAAAAAGATGAGTATGGAAATCTGAATATAGTCGGCGTAGGCCATGCCCCGTCGCAGGGATTACGTCGTGGAGTGGTGATCAATATAGAAAAGACGGTTCAGTCCATCCAAAGTGCGGTGGAACAAGCGGAACTCATGTGCGGGCATAAAGTCAGTACGGTTTATGCGGGAATTGCCGGAGACCATATCCGTTCCATGGACAGTAAGGGGGTTATTGCCGTAAGCGGCAAGGATCATATCATCAGCGAAGAGGATGTGAAGCGGGTGATCAATGCGGCCAGAGCGATTGCCCTGCCGATGGACCGGGAAATTTTGCACGTTCTGCATCAGGAATTTATTGTGGATGATCAGGACGGTATTAAGAATCCGGTTCAAATGGCAGGTGTACGCCTCGAAGCGGAGGTCCATATTATTACTGCGGCCGCTGCTTCTGCTCAGAACATCGTTAATTGCATCGATGCCGCCGGATACGATGTAGCGGACATCGTGTTGGAACCGTATGCTTCCAGCCTGGCTGTACTGGATGACGATGAACGGGATTTGGGTGTAGCAATCATGGATATCGGCGGGGGTACTACCGATATCGCCATATTTTTTGATGGCAGCATTCGTCACACATCAGTGATCGGTTTAGGGGGACAACATGTAACCAACGACTTATCCCAGGGATTACGCACTTCCATGGATCAAGCCGAGGATATCAAAAAGAAGTATGGTATCGCCATGCAGTCGCTTCTGGAAAAGGATGAATTGATCAAAGTCCCGGGAGTAGGAGGGCGTGCCCCGCGGGAAATTTCCCGTAGTGTGATATCTGCGATTATTCAGCCGCGGATGGAAGAGATGTTTCAGCTTTCCTTGCGGGAAATGGAAAGGTGCAATGTGTTCGACACCCTGGCTGCTGGTATCGTGTTAACCGGCGGAGCTTCCTTGTTGGTTGGCACGGCCGAACTGGCTGAACAAGTGATGGGGATGCCCGTTAAAATCGGTTTACCTCTGGTGAGCGGTGGATTGGTGGAGACGGTACGCAGCCCGATTTATGCCACCGGAGTGGGGTTGCTGTATTATGCACTAAAACACGGGCCTAAAGATCGATCCGGCCATAAAGGAAATTTTGAATGGATATTGGAACGCTTGCGAGATATTTTCGATAATTTATTTGGATAAAATCAAGGAATAAAAACGGGAGAAGAGTATGATTCAGTTTGATTCGGCTGCCGATCAGGCGGCAAAAATTAAAGTGATAGGCGTAGGAGGCGCCGGTGGTAATGCCCTGAATGGAATGATCGAAACAGGATTATCCGGTGTAGAGTTTATTGCCATTAATACGGATGCTCAGGATTTGGAAATGAACAAAGCTTCGAGCCGAATTCAGATCGGTAGAAATTTAACCAAAGGTTTGGGAGCCGGGGCCAATCCGGAAGTGGGTCTAAAAGCGATCGAGGAGGACAAAGATCGGGTGATAGAAATGCTCAACGGGGTCGATATGGTATTCGTAACCTGCGGAATGGGTGGCGGCACCGGTACGGGGGCTGCGCCGATCGTGGCGGAAGTAGCCAAAGATATGGGAGCTTTAACCGTGGGTATTACAACCATGCCCTTTGCTTTCGAAGGTCCGGTGCGGCGCAGAAATGCAGAAAAAGGAATTGAAGCCCTGCGCGAACGGGTGGACACCATGTTGGTAATACCCAATGATCGCATCTTTAGTATTATTGAAAAAAATACACCGATTGTTTCAGCTTTTAAGGTGGCCGATTCCATTCTGTTGGAAGCTACCCGAAGTATCTCGGATCTGATCAATGTCCATGGGTATATAAATCTTGATTTTGCAGATATTCGCACGGTCATGGCCGGAATGGGCGACGCCTTGATGGGTTCCGGTGTGGGCATCGGAGAAAATCGGGCCATAGCTGCCGCCGAGCAAGCTATCTCCAGTCCGCTTTTGGATGGGGCCGATATCAGTGGCGCCCGCGGTGTTCTTATCAATATCACCGGTGGAAATACTCTCTCTATGTTTGAGGTCGGAGAGGCCAGTAACCTGATTCATGAGAAAGTCGGGGAAGATGCCAATGTCATTTTTGGGATGGTAATTGACGAAGAACTTACGGAAGAATTACGGGTTACCGTTATTGCCACCGGTTTTAATCGTGCGGCGGAACAATCGGAGGTGCTTCGACAGCCGAAAGAAATAAAACGGGGTCCGTTTGGCGCTACGGATTTCAAAGAGTTGGATAAACCTACTTTTAAAAGGGAAAATAAAAAAGTGGACGAGAAATTTCCCGGCAGTCCACGACCTAATATCTTTAGTTTGCCTCCGGAAGATGTTCCGGAAGGTCTGGAGGATCTGGATATCCCGGCCTTTTTGCGTAAGCAGGTTGATTAACTCTAAAACAGGGACCGATGGTCTCTCCCGTCCGTTGGCCCCTGTTCTGTTTTTTCGTGGAAAAATTATTTAAAGAAATAGAATAGCTATCCGAATTAGTTATATAGATCAATCCAAATGAAACCATTAGGATTGGTTTATATCTGATATTTTTTCGGAGGGACAAATGCATCAAGCCAATTTGTATCCTTTACAGGAAGCCGCCAAAAATCTTGGGATCAGTGAATCATTGATTGAAAAGTTCATAAAAAAAGGCCTCGTTATCCCTATTAGAGATAAGAAGGCCAGAAAATTAACCCCTTACGGTTTACGCCAATTACGTCGGGTTATAAATTTGTACGAGCAGTCCTATTCCCTGGATCTGATCGAGCGCCTTATTAATAATGGATCATAATTTAGCCATAATAGCCCGGGCCCTGGTCGTATAGGGACTATTTGGGAAATCCTCTTGTAAACGATTAAATTCTTCAATCGCCTTATCTTTTTGCCCTTTTCGAATATAACACAATCCCAGTTTAAACTGCGCGTCCGCCTTTTTATTGGAACGAGGAAAAGTTAGCACCTTTTCAAAATCAATAATGGCCGCATCATATTGGCGCAGCGCATAGTGACATTCACCGATCCAATATTGGGCATTATCGGAAAGAGAGTTGGTAGTACTGGTTGCCAACAAAGCCTGAAATGTCTGGAGGGCCGTTTGGTAATCTCGTGCTTCGAAGGCAGCGCGGGCCTGGTCGTACTGGTTTTTATAGTCATCCTGAGAAATAGCGCCGACAGCGGAATAAGAAGGAGCCGGTCTGGATGTGCTCAGTTTGTTGATTTCGGCATTTTGTTCGTCAACCAGGGCATTTAGCTGGGCAATTTGTTTGTCCTTTTGCTGAAGCTGCTTTTTTAACTTTTGGACCTGTTGCTCGTATTTTTTAGCATTGTCCTCTTTCTGAATTTGCTGCCTGGCCATGGCAGTTGAGGCCGAAGAATTACTCTGCTTTTGATTGATTTCATTGGTGTCCAGCAATTTTAATTTTTCCTGATTGGCGCGTGGAGCCGGTTTCGGTTTGGCTGTTTGCTGACTTTCAGCCGGAGATATTCCTAAAAGTGCTTCGATGTCATCGAGATCTTTTTGCTGATCCTTTTTGCTGGTAGAACCGGGTTCTGCGGATTTCTTTTTGGTACCGGCACAATGTAACACAAAAAACATCGAAAAAATGAAAATAAGAAAGATAAAAGTTTTACTACGCATCTGAACCTCCTGATAAATAGGCTGAGGTATTTTAGCTATAATTAACTCAATATATTAATAGTCAAGAAATATGTCAATTAAATTGTTATAAAATAACAACCTGTCCTTTAATTATTGAAGCGATTCATGGAAAAATTCAGAACACAGCCCATCATCGTAAGGGTAGAAATAAGAAAAGACCCGCCATAACTGATGAAAGGAAGGGGAAGTCCGGTTACCGGGGCCAGACCTATGGTCATTCCTATATTGACTACAACGTGAAAAAACAAGACCGTTAGAATGCCAATAAGGGCCACGCTGCTAAAAACGGATTTTACGAGAACCGCTAAATATAATAGATAAAAAAGCAGGGCAAGAAAAAGTGCCAGTACAATCATAACACCCATAAAGCCCCACTCTTCTCCGATGACGGAAAAGATAAAATCCGTGTGCTGTGCAGGCAGGAATCTTAATTGGGTTTGGGTACCGTTTAAATAGCCCTTGCCCCACAGACCGCCGGAGCCGATTGCCACTTTGCTCTGGATAATTTGATACCCGCTGCCCTTGGGATCCTTTTCAGGATTAGCAAATGTAAGAATGCGTTGTTGCTGATAAGGACGAAGATGGGCCCACATGGCCGGTGTTGCCAGGCCTACCGTGATATGCAGGATAAAAATGATTGCCATAATACTGACGGCTTTTCGTGAAAATATTAAGATAAGAACTACTATGAACATCCAAATGAGAAAGGCATAAAAATTAAAAGCAAACAGAGCGGTGAAAAAGGGGGAGATCAGAATAAAAAGAATGAACCAATTTAGTCCGGCCCAATACAGTAGTGGAATGAGTAAAGCCAGAAAAACAAGAGACGTTCCCAGATCCGGTTGTTTGGCAATCAATAGAAAGGGTAAAAATATAAGCACGGCAGTCACTAAAAGATGCTTGAATTTATTAATATCCACTTCAGGAGAGGAAAGATAACGGGCAACAGCCAATATGGTGGCCAATTTTGCCAGTTCGGAGGGTTGCAATTTAAAGGATCCGAATGCCAGCCAGCGCTCCGCACCGTAGCCCTTCACACCCAAAAAGAAAACAAGAATCAAAAGTAAGATGCTTAGACCGTAGAAGGGATAGGCCAGACGTTGAATGAGCTTCAAAGGAGTGAAGGCTACGACCAACATGGAAATCAGCCCGATGGCAACGAAGATGAGCTGGCGGTTAAAATACAGTTGAGATTGAGCGTGGCCGGTATACGTTGCACTATAGACCGTGAACAGACCGATTGTCAACAACAGAAGGATGGCACTCAGTAAGATCAAATCTATTTTAGCTGAAAAGTCTTTTGTCATGGCGGTTATAAACTATCTATTGGTACGGTGATAGGGATGGGGTTAAAATTATCCAGCTTTAACGGTTCGGTTTCTTCAACGGCCTGTGTGGAATCTCTTTTAACGATAGGCCTGGGAAGTAACTTGCCGTAAAAATATTTTTCCAGGAACTGTCGGGCAATCGGTGCGGCGACTCCTCCTCCACTACCCGCATTCTCAACAATAACGGCGATAGCCACTTCGGGTTTGTCAAAGGGCGCGAAGCCGATAAACCAGGCATGGGGTTCGCCGTGAGGATTTTGGGAAGTTCCGGTTTTACCCCCCATTTCGATACCCCGGACTTTTGCCTGCCAACCGGTACCCCCATTGACTACTTCCCGCATTCCCTCCCGAACCACGTCATAATTTTTTTCGGAAACCCCCTGAATATATTTGACGGCTGCCGGAAAGTGAATCATTTTTTTATCCACATAATCGTAAACATGGTCAACAAGATGCGGCTTGTAGTAGATGCCCCTGTTGGCAAGAATCATGGCAAATTGGGCCATTTGTAAAGGGGTTACCAAAAGTTCGCCCTGTCCGATCGCGAGGTTGGCAAGATTTCCCCTTGTCCAGCCATGTTCCCCGTATAGTTTGTTAAAATAGTCGATGGAGGGAACCAGTCCCGGTTTCTCGTTTGGGATATCGATACCGGTCAGACTACCGAATCCGAATTTTTTGCTGTAACGGGTCCACACATCCAGGCCGATTTTCAAGCCAAGCTGGTAAAAATAAACATTACAGGAGCCTTTTATGGCTTGCAGAAGATCAATATTTCCATGCCCTTTAACTTTCCAGCAATGGATAATGCGTCGTCCTAATTTATAATAACCGGGACAATAGGCATGCCAATGAGGCGTAATAATTTTTTCCTGAAGTGCAGCGAGAGCGGCTACGAGTTTGTAAGTACTTCCGGGGGGGTAAGTGGATTGAATCGCCCGGCTATATAAAGGATGGTGGGGATCGTTGATGAGTTTACTCCAAATTTCAGGATTGATCCGTCCGCTGAGTGAGCGGGGATCGAAATCCGGTTTGCTAACTAAGGCCAGAACACCGCCGTTTCGTGTGTCGAGAGCAACAAGGGCCCCCTGTCTTCCCGTAAAAAGCGATTCCGCAAAACATTGCATTTTATAGTCCATATACAGGTAAAGGTCGTTTCCGTGAATGGGAGGAATATTACGATTCTCATCATAATACCCCAAATCTTTACCGGAAGCATCGATACGTTTGTATTCCAGACCCTTTGTACCGCGAAGACTCAAATCATATTTCTTTTCAAGACCGGATTTACCGACAATGTCCCCCTGTTTGTAAATAGGACTTAATAATTGTTCGACCTGGGTCACTTCCCCGATGGATCCGAAAATATGAGGAGAATTAACACCGGGCATATAGTATCGCTTCGGTTCGACGATGGTTAAAACACCCGGAAATTCGAGACGGCGTTCTTCGAAATCAACCACATCCCGGGGAAGAAGATCGCGGGCAATGATCACCGGTCTGAAACCGAAATTTTGGTTAATTCGTTTGTACACCGTTGCGGAATCCAAATCCAGATGGTGTATAACGTAAGAAAGTGTTTGTGTGCTGACCGTTTTTGGAATGACGCTCAAAGCGAATGAAGGACGGTTATCAACCAAAATATTGCCGTTGCGATCTTTTATCAGACCACGTACCGGATAAATCTCAATAGAACGGATCGAATTGTTAATGGATTTCTGTAAATAAAATTCGGTGTTGTACAATTGTAACTTAGTAAACCCGCCGAGGAGGAATAAAAAGGATAAGAACAGGAGAGCTATGAATACATATTTTCTTCTCTCCAATAAACGACGCGGTAGTTCACGCATGATATTCTTCGTTTAAATATTTGTATGTGAAAACCTGAATAAACAAAAGCATAATCAGGGTATAAATCGTATTGGGAAAAGCTCGGGTATAAACCAACACCCCGTAGGAGAGATTGGTTTTAAACTGGAAAAAAGCATAGAGCAGTAATTCATGTAAAAAGATTAATAAAATAAACCATAAATAGGCCATGGAACCGGCAACCTTATGGGTGTGCATTTTTCCGGCTCCATAACCGACAATGGCCTTCGGCAGGGCGGTGATTCCCACGGGCATGCCGGTGAGCGAGTCCTGGATGATACCGAGGAAAAATCCGGCACTGCTTCCTTTTAAAGAACCGAAGCGGTTTCCCAAAAGGATAACCAGCGCCAGAATCAGATCGGGTCTCCACAGGCGAATTTCAATTAAGGGAACGACCAGAGTCTGCAATAATAAAACGATGATTCCCAAAAAAAGAATTACATATAAAAAATATTTTGTTTCATGATCCATTGTTCGGCTTTTCCAGCATAATGGCAACTTCCTCCAGCCGATTGATCTGCACGGCCGGTTTAACATGTATAGTCTGAAACAGGTTTTGAATGTTCTTTTTGATAGAAATGACATAGCCCACTTTAACATTGGGCGGGAAAATACGGCTCATTCCGGAAGTAAACAGCACATCTCCCACCCGAACCTCTATCGTATTAGGGATATTTTCCAGCAGTAGACCGTTGCCTCCATCCCAAACCACAATACCCAGCTCCCGATTTCTTTGTATCCGTACACTCACCCTGCTATTGGGGTCAAACAGATTCTGACAAATAGCATAGTCATGACTTACCTTAACAATTTTACCTACCAACCCGTCGTCTGTTAAGACGGCAGCATCTTTTCTTATGGTGCCGGAATCTCTGATGGCAATGAGAAATCCGGTAACAAAATCCTGAGGAGCAAATCCGATAATTTTAGCCGGTACCAGTTTATAATCTAAGATATTTTTAAACTGCAACATTTTTTTAAGACGAAGATTTTCCAATAAAGCGTCTTGAAGTTGATAGTTCTCGTAGGCCAGTTGGATATTTTGAAGACGCAGTTGCTGATTCTCTTGGCGTAAATGGAAGTAGTTGCTTAAAGAAGTTGCCGAACTGTTTAAGAATCCGAATGTACTTAATGTTGTCGATCGTAATCCTTCCACAATTTTCGAATCGGAAGAAACCATGAGTAAAAACGACAGCGTTATATAAATAAGGAGTACGAACAGGTCACGAAAACGATTTATATAGTATGTTAAAAACTTCACTGCTCAAAAGATGTATTAATGATGAGAGTTATCATTAGTTAATAATCCTAATTTACATCGGAATACAGGATATATATGGCACGACGATCGGCTTGCACAGAAGGCCCCCATCGTTTTGGGATGAGATCGATTCCTTCCTTATTAAATCATTTGCTTTACGGTAAAAAATGCCACGAATAGTTGTTGCCCTTCGATATTAAACCGATCGTCGTTGTTTCAGCAGTACCTTGTCATATTTTTCCGGTTCGTCCAGTATTTTTCCGCAACCGCGGGCTACACAGGTCAGAGGATCGTCCGCCACATGGATGGCCATAGAAGTCTCTTCCCTGAGGCGTACATCCAGATTATTCAAAAGAGCTCCACCGCCTGTCAAGATAATACCGCGATCCAATATATCGGAGGCTAACTCCGGGGGCGTCCGTTCCAGAGAAAGCTTTACGGCTTCCACAATCGACTGGATGCTGTCATCGAGTGCTTCTCGGATTTCTGCGGAAGAGATCTCTATCGTCTTTGGGATACCATCGATTAAATCCCGTCCTTTTACTTCGGCCTTCTTTTCTTCTTCCAGAGTCGTTGCAGAACCAATATTGCATTTGATATCTTCGGCGGTTTTTTCACCGATCAAAAGATTGAAATTTTTCTTGAAAAACTGAATGATAGCCAAATTCATCTCATCCCCACCGATGCGGATGGAGGTATGATTGACAATCCCGTTTAATGAAATGACGGCAATTTCCGATGTGCCTCCGCCGATATCGACAATCATGTTGCCAACAGGTTCATCTATCTGTAAACCGACTCCAATAGCCGAAGCCATGGCTTCGGCCACCAGTTCCACTTCTCTGGCGCCGGCCCGTTCGGCCGAATCTCTAACGGCTCTTTTTTCGACTTCGGTGATGCCGGAGGGTACACAAACCAAAATTTTGCCGATCATCATACGATTCACATTGGCGGCTTTAATCATCTCACGAATCATTATTTCGGTTGCTTCAAAATCGGCAATAACACCGTCTTTTAAAGGTCGAATGGTAGAAATACCCTGATGGGTTCTACCTAACATTTGCCGCGCTTCACTGCCGACCGCCACAACCTTTTCCGAATTGTCTTCAAGAGCAATAATCGAAGGTTCATTTACCACAATGCCTTTTCCCTTAATATAGATCAGCGTATTGGCTGTTCCTAAATCAATCCCTATATCCGATGAGAAAAAATTAAAAAAAGATAAACCCATTGGGCACTCCCTGCCAAATAATTAATTTTTGATGGTCACACAAAGCACCGAATTTAAACAATCAAGTGTTATGAGTCAATTTATTGCTGTTTTCATAAAAAAGACTCTGCCACTCTATTTGCCCGGCGAAAGTATCGATTTTTGCCGTAACACCGATCGGCATGGACAGTTTAAAATCGCCATGTCCGTAAGGGAAATTATAGAGAACCGGATAAGGCCTGTTTCCAAAATATTCCTTTAAAACCTCTTGCACCGAGAAAGAATGGCGATCGGGATTATCATCGCTGCAATCAATATAATTTCCAAGAATCAATCCCTCGATCTGGTCGAACAGCCCGGCCTGCCTCAGATGCGCCAGGTAGCGGTCCACTTTATAAGGTTCTTCTCCCACCTCTTCAAGAAAAAGAATAGCACCCCGATAGTCCGGAGAGTAAGGAGTTCCCAATTGATGAGAAACCATGGACAGGCAACCTCCCAAAAGCAAGCCGTGCGCTGTGCCCTGTTGCCAGATTTCTGTGTCCGTATCGGCAAAATTAAAAGAAAAGGTTTTAGAAGGATCGATGACCTGATCCCAGAAATGCCGCTCTGTAAAAGGTAGAATTTGATTGCCCATTTCCACGGCCACCATCGGTCCGGAAAGAGTTGGAACGGAAGCTTGCTGCCAGATAGCCAGTTGTAACGTGGTAATATCCGAATAGCCGACCAGAAGCTTTGGATGGTTTTGAATCAATAGATAATCGATTTGATCCAATAAGCGCAGGGTGCCCCAGCCTCCCCGGGCGCAGAGAATAGCCTGTACTTCCGGGTCTGTGTACATGTCATGTAGATCCTCAACACGTACTCGATCTTTGCCGGCAAAATAACCATAGCGTTCGGAAAGGCTATGCCCTCGTTTGATTTTGAAGCCCCTCTTCTTTAAATAATCGATACCTCGTTCAAGACGAGTGGCATTGGGAACAAAGGCAGGGGCAATAATACCGATCGTTCCATTCGGTTCTAATTTTTGTAACATAGCGAAAATCCTTTTCGTTTTAAGCAGAATAGGTTAAATTTAAAAAGAAATCGAACGGTTTAAAAATTAATTAATGACGGGTCCTATTTTGTAACAATTTTTTATGAACGAGAAAAGAATTCTAAACGGTCAGATTGTAATTTCAGAAAAAGGGTAAGAAACATGCAAGATAAAAATAGGTTTGGGTTCGATGCAATAGAAGTGGGGCAACCCTTTGTGGAAATTCCGAAACGCAAGGCCTTCCCGCTCAGAATGCTTATTCGTATAACGGAAATAGTGATGAAAAAAGAATTACTGCCTGCCCGGATTCTGCTCTGTTATCCGAAGACTCTATTGGCCTCGGGGGTAATGGAAAGTCTTGTGGCGCATAATGAAAAATCCTTGGGAAAACGTCTTCTTAAATTAGTACGTATGCAAACTTCATTTGCCGTCTCCTGTCCTTTTTGCATCGATATGAATAGTTTCCGTCATGAACAGTTTAAGATTACCGAACAAGAAATTTATGCCTTACAGGGAAAATTATCGTTAAGTGAGGTATCTACTTTCAGTCTGCGGGAAAAGTTGGCCTTGGAATATGCAAGCAGTGCTTCAGGAGCTCCGCTCTCATTCTCTGTAGAATTGATTAGGCAATTAAAGGAAAACTTTACCGACAGGGATATGGTGATTCTGGCTTCGACCATTGCCCAGGTAAATTATTGGGGCCGATTAATTCAGGCTTTGGGCGTTCCTCCGGCAGGATTTTCAAAGGAATGTTCCTATTTGTATCTAAACCGCTACATCACTTTAAAGAGCGCTCATGAACCGGAAAAATAGAGCGACGATTAAAGAACTTTTACCTGAAAATAGCGTTTGGGGTTTTTCTTGATATCTTTCAATAGAGAATCCATACGGATGATGGTGCGGTTTAAATTGTGATATAAAGAATCATTGGTTATTAACTGACCAAGGGAACCCCGCCCCCGGCGCAGTTCATTCATCGTGGAATCCAGCCTGGCAGATGCGTTTTTCGATTGGTGAATTGTTTTGGCTAAATCGTCCGTTTTCGAACTTAATGTATGGATCAATTTATTCAACGGCTTTTTGTTTTGGGCCGAAATCTGGTTAAGATTGGAAAGAGTGTTAGTAAGATCGCCGTTGATTAGGGTATTTAAATCTTTTACGGAACGGTGTAAATCGTTTATTAAAAGATGAATATCCGTAATGGTTTTCCTGCCGGACAGGCTATCGACATTGGAGAGAATTTGATCGATTTTTTGACGAAGAGCTCCGCTGTTAGCAGTAAGAGAAGAAAGACTGCCGGCAATTTCGCCATGAACCGTAGCGCCAAATTCAAGAAATTGCTTTGCGGTACCGGGATAAATTTCCACCGCCTTTTCACCCAATAAACTAATCTCTTTGATTACAAAACGGGAGTCCACCGGTAAGTGGGACGGTTTTTCGATTTTTAAAGCGATACGGATTCCGCGATCGGTCACATCCGTGGATTGCACCGTACCCACCACTAATCCGCGATAAAGGACTTCATCTCCCACGGTCAGGCCGTTGGCATTTTCCACCAGCATCTTTATGTGTAAACCTTTCACCAAAAAATTGGATTTGCCCAGCCAGAGAATACCCAGAACAACAATCAGTGTTGCAATGGTAACCGTAAGACCGATGGTAAATTCATTATGTTTTGTTTTCATTTAAAATACACCTTACCTTGAATGAAGTTATTGAATATTTCATTATCCTGCCGTCTCATATCTTTCGCATCACAGGTGAGAACAATTTTACCGCGATGAAGCATAGCCACCCGATTGGAAATTCTTTCGACACCCTCAATATCGTGGCTCACGACCAGAGAGGTAGTCCCTAATTCGGAATTGAGCCTCATAATCAATTCGTTGATCATGTTGGATAAAACGGGGTCCAGACCGGTAGTCGGCTCGTCATAGAGCAGATATTTAGGTCGGGTAGCAATGGCCCGGGCGATCGCTACCCGTTTCATCATGCCGCCGCTTAACTCTTCCGGATATTCATCATGAATCGGTGGAAGACCAACCATTTTCAGACTTTCCGTGATCCGTTTCCGGCGCTCTTCCTCTGAAAGATGCTTCTGAAATTTTAAAGCCAGATCAATATTTTGGCCGACTGTCATAGAATCCCACAAGGCTCCTTCCTGGAAGATCATACTCATATTGGGCCTTACAAATTGATTAAATTCCTGTTCTGTAAAATCGGTGATATCCGTTCCGTCCAGAATAATTTGACCGCCGTCTGCCGAAAGTAAGCCGATAATGGTTTTGAGCAGCACGGATTTTCCTGTACCGCTCATGCCAATGACACTAACGATCTCTCCGTCACTAACCTTTAGATTAACTTCGTTTAAGATTTTTCTTGTCCCGAATTCTTTTGTAAGGTTTATGAGTTCTAGCATAGGATTCGAATTAGACCCTTTATATCTGTTTGTCAAAATTACCATATAAAAAACAAAGCAGCTGAAATGATATAGTCAAGTGCTAAAATTTCAACGGAAGACCAGACTACGGCCAGAGTCGTAGCATGTCCTACTCCTTTGGCTCCCCGCTTGGAATTTAATCCAAAAAAGGATCCGAAAGTAATGATGACAATGCTAAAAATTAAGGCTTTGATTAAACTGGTATATACATCTCTTTGATCAAAAACATGGCGCATGCCTTTAATGAATCCTTCCCAGGTGAGATGAATGGTGAAATGAGAAGAAATGTAACCGGCAAAAATACCGGTCACATCGGAAAAGACCAGTAAAACCGGGACGGCAATCATGGCGGCTACCAATCTGGGCATGACCAGATATTCAATCGGATCGATGGCCAGTACTCTCAAGGCATCGATTTGCTCGGTTACTTTCATGGCTCCCATTTCGGAAGCAATTCCCGAAGCCACCCGCCCGGAAAGAATTAAACCGATAATGATCGGTCCCATCTCGAGTAAGATAGAACGCAGAATTAATCCCCCTTCCACCCAGGGGGGCGTTGAAGGGCTCATCTGGGTGCCGATCTGAACCCCTAAAGCCAAACCTACAAAAATGGAAGTGATGGCTACAATGGGAAGAGAACGACGACCGATATAGATAAACTGATCGACAATTTGCTGGGTATACTGGTGAATTTTCCGCATATTCCAGAAGGCCTGGGCGGCCATAATGGTTAATTCGCCGTATGCGATTAAAAAAGCGATGGTCAGTTTACCGACTCTATCGATAAAATTTTTCATCTATTTTTTGCTCTGATTTACAATTTCCCGAACCTCATCACCGCTGATGACTTCTTCCTCTTCCAAACGCCGGGCCAATGCATCCAACACAGCACGATTTTGGTTTAGAATATCTCTGGCTCTTTTATGATTCGTCTCAATGATTTCCGTGACTTCCGTATCGATTAATTGGGCGGTCTCTTCACTGTAGTTCTTTTCCGTGCCGTAACTAATACCTAAATATTCCGATCGATTCTCTTTTCCGTACGTAAGGGGACCTAATTTCTCACTCATACCGAGCCGGCAAACCATCATGCGGGCGATATCCGAAGCCCGTTCCAGGTCGTTGGACGCGCCACTGGAGATATCACCGAAGATGATTTCTTCGGCAACTCTACCGCCGAGCAAAATCGCGATCTGATCCAATAATTCATTTTTAGTGGACAGAAATTTTTCCTGTACCGGCAGCTGCAGGGTATAACCCAGGGCACCCATGCCACGGGGGATGATAGAAACCTTATGCACCGGTTCTCCGGTAGGTACCATGACGGCAACCAGAGTATGCCCCGATTCATGATAAGCGACCCGATGTTTCTCTTCTTTATTGAGGGTGCGGTTTTTCTTTTCCGGTCCGGCGATTATACGGTCTATTGCGGCCTCAAAATCACTCATCGTTATTTTTTTATGACCGAATCGGGCCGCTAAAATTGCTGCTTCATTGGCAATGTTGGCCAGATCGGCCCCCACAAATCCCGGTGTTCGCTGGGCAATGACCTGCAAATCGACCTTTTTGTCCAGTTTCAAATTTCGGATGTGGATTTTTAGAATTTCAATTCGATCTTTCAAATCCGGCTTATCCACGATAATCTGGCGATCAAAACGTCCCGCCCTGAGTAAAGCCTTGTCCAGAATTTCCGGGCGGTTGGTCGCAGCCATAACCACCACACCGGAAGCGCTGTCGAAGCCGTCCATTTCTACTAATAACTGATTTAATGTTTGTTCTCGTTCGTCGTGGCCACCGATAGGACTCACTCCGCCGCGTGCTCTGCCGATAGCATCCAGCTCATCGATAAAGATAATACAGGGAGCTTTTTGTCTGGCCTGATCAAAAAGATCACGTACGCGGGCCGCACCCACACCGACAAACATCTCAATAAAATCCGAACCGCTCATGGAAAAGAAGGGAACATCGGATTCACCGGCTACCGCCCGGGCCAGAAGGGTCTTTCCCGTTCCCGGCGGGCCGACCAGCAAGACTCCTTTAGGCATACGGCCGCCTAAATTGTGGAAATAATCGGGATTCTTTAAAAATTTGATAATTTCTTCCAATTCCAATTTGGCTTCATTCACACCGGCCACATCCTTAAACGTTACTTTAGGCAGAGTATCGGCATGAATACGAACTTTATTCTGACCCAGATTAAGAAAATTGCTACCCATCTTACCCATCCGTTTGGACAAAAAGATCCAGATGAGGGCAAAAAAACCGATAGGCAACAACCAGGCATAAAAGAATTCACTCAGCCAGTCATTCGTGAGTTTAACGCTATATTTAACTCCGTGTGTATCCAGATTTTTGGCCAGGTCATTATTCAATAAAGGAACGGTAACAAAATAAATAGGTTTTCCGGTTTTCTTATCCTTAATTTTTAATTTACCCTCAATGCTTTTGGCCGTTACCACACAGGTGTCTACCTGATTATTTTCCAGATAGTGCTGGAACTGGCTGTAAGATATTTCACGTCTCTGAATTTTAACGCTATTCTGGAAAAAGTAAAGAAAAATGATGGTCAGGATAGCATACCAAAAAAACATCTTCCAGGGATTATGCCAGTATTTTTGTTGCGAAGGTTTATTGATTTCCAACTGCGGTTTGTTATTACCGGAAGATTTTGAAGCTTGGGCGTTTACTTTTTTCATATGGCCTCGTTGGAATGAGTTTGATACGTTTTATGGATTTCTACGGCTGCGGCGCTATCTAAAAACCAGCCGATAAAGATCAACCATAATCCATCGTATATATCGCCGATTGTTATGGATAGGGCTCCCCACAATATAAACAAAAAAGCAAATATACGGCCAATATTGGCGGCAATGATCGTAGCTTTCTTTAAATTGTGATTGAAACCCCAAATAAGAGCCAACAGCACTTTACCGCCATCCAGCGGAAATCCCGGCACCAGGTTGAATACGGCCAGAACAATATTAATATAAGCAAGATAAGTACAAAATGCATATATTCCGCTTACCGAAGAGAAAAGAGAAGCCAGAGAATGAAAAACTGCCCATAAAATTAAGTTTACCACTGGACCGGAAATAGCGATCCAGAATTCCTGACCGGCCTTTTTGGGATTCCGGGCAATCTGGGCGATGCCGCCGAAAATCATTAAGGTGATTTTAGTGACCGGGATTTTGAAAAATTTTGCCGCGGCAGAATGGCCCAGTTCATGAAGAAGTACGCTAACAAACAAGAAGAGAGAGGTCAGGCTACCCAGGATCCAGTAAGTTAAATTCGTCCAGTTCGGATAATGGACAGGAAAATATTGAGCAGACAATAACCAGGTCAGAAGGATAAAAATAAAGTACCAAGAATAGTCGACATCGATGGGAATTCCGAAAACACGTCCGATATAAGTCGATTTTTTATGTACCATATTTACGCTTTTCCTTTAAAACCGGACCTCATCTTTTCCGGCAAACAGACGGCTTTATAGGCCGGAATTACTTGCTTTTGGCCTGATTGGCCACAGATTGAATCGCCTGTTGAATGGCTTCCTGATCTCCAAGATAATAATGCTTAATCGGTTTTAGCCGTTCATCCAATTCATATATCAGAGGTACGCCGGTCGGAATATTCAGACCGACGATTTCTTCTTCGGAAACGTTATCGAGATATTTTACCAGGGCCCGCAGGCTATTACCATGAGCGGCGATAATAACCTTTTTACCCTCTTTGATAGTTGGGGCAATTTCCTGGTGCCAAAAAGGTAGAAACCGCTCAACCGTGTCTTTTAAGCATTCGGTGAGGGGAAGTTCTTCGGGCGGTACCTCCTTATAGCGCGGGTCTTTACCCGGAAAGCGCGGATCATCCGCAGTTAAGGCGGGAGGGGGGGTAGCATAACTCCGTCGCCAAATCAGTACCTGTTTTTCCCCGTATTCTTCGGCCATTTCCGCTTTGTTCAAACCCTGTAGGGCACCGTAGTGACGCTCGTTTAATCTCCAGGAGCGAATGACGGGAATCCACATTAAATCCATGTCATCCATAACAATCCAAAGGGTCCGAATAGCCCGTTTTAACACAGAAGTAAAGGCAATATCAAAACTAAGTTTTTCTTCTTTTAAGAGTTGACCGGCGGTATGTGCTTCCCGGATACCCTTGTCCGTTAAATCCACATCGGTCCAACCGGTAAACCGGTTTTCTTTATTCCAGGCACTCTCGCCATGACGTAGCAAAACCACTTTATACATAATCAATTTCTCCCCAGCTATCTTTTTGGAGGGAAGGATCTAAAAACTCTTCACCTTCCCTCTATTATTTTCGGTACAGTGTTCAACCTGCTGTTATTAACTTCTTCTGCCACCCCCGAAGATACGCAGCAAAAGTAAAAACAAGTTGATAAAATCCAGATAGAGCATCAAAGCCCCGATGATGGCCATGCGACCGTATCGCTCCCCGTCTGCCGGACCGATTTGTTCACCAAGACGCCTGATTTTCTGAGTATCATAGGCGGTTAAACCGACGAAAACCAGAATCCCGATATAGGTGATAATCCAACCCAAGGCCGAACTGTGGACAAATATATTTACCACAGAGGCGATGATAACTCCAATCAACCCCATAAATAGAATACCGCCGAGAGAGGTAAGATTGGTCTTGGTTACATAGCCGTATAAACTGGTTGCTCCGAATGTGAGCGCAGTAACCAAAAAGGTGGTCGTGATGGATTCGTAGGTATACGTCAGCAGGATTGAAGATAGCGTCAGACCATTGACAAATGAGAACAGCATAAAGAGGGTGGAAGCAGTGGAGGCGCTCATGGAACGGATGCCTCCTGAGATGGCATAAACCATTCCCAATTCACCGATGATCAGCAGAATAAGTACAAAAGAATTGCCAAAGACCAAATTTAGAATAAAAGCACTATGGCTGGAAAAGTACGCTGTAACCGCTGAGATAAGCAGGCCGATCATCATCCAGTTGTAAACGGCCCGCACCAGCGCATTTTGTCGCGTAATGCTTAAGGAAGGCTGATAAAAAGGATCTTGTTGCATAGGTCATCCCTCATTTTATTAGTAAACCCGTTTCATTTTGAATAAGGTAAACTAAGCAAAACGGCAGATAGTTTCAAATATACTCAAACCGGTGAGATACGGGGGGACCCTCCTCTCATCATGGTTATGCCGGTTTATGTTATCAGGGAATGATTTGTGGCTCCGGTGCGCTATAGATAAAAAAGCCGAACCTGTTAAAAAAGGTTCGACTTTTTCGTGATGAGGGGCTCTCTCACTATGGTACCACTCTTTTGGTATCTTAAGAATTAGTGTGAATGCTGAACATGGGAGCTTTCAGCATGGCTGCTCAGAGCTCCAAAACCGGCAACCATCAGAAGGACACCGACGATAATTCCGTTCCAAAGGTTACCCATATGCGCCTGAAGGGCCGGAATAAAAGCAGCAATAATCAGCCAGATACCAAGAATGCCGGCGGTCCATCCTTGCCAGGCTTTATCTTTAATCATGGTGAAACCGGCAATCCCCGTAACGATACCTACAATCAAATCATCCCATAAATTCCCTTTAGGGGTGAATTGTAAAAAAGCGGCTATAAAAAGCCACACACCTAAAATTCCGTTAGTCCATGCTTGCCACATCTTGTATCTCCTCTCGTTTGGTTAGGTCTTTTGCAACTTCATTTCTAATAATACAAAGCCTGTGTCAGATATTTTTAAATTTATGTAACTAATGGAAAATAAAGAAGATGAAGGGGGTATCTAATTCCGGGTAAAAAGCTAAATATACCAAAATCGGGAAACGATATTTCACAGTTAAAGGATGGAATTATTGTATCCTATGTAATTCCAATATATTAGACTGCGCAATACTAATTCTCAGCCGCGGAAATTCTCAATATTAATGCCGTGTTTCTTGATTAAATTCTGGATTTGGCGCCGGTCATAACCGCTCTTTTCGGCGGCACGAGTAACATTACCCCTGGTCGCTTTCAATAAACGTTTCAGGAAACTATATTCGATATCCATGAGAATACGTTCCGTTCGGCGTTGCTTTTCGATCTGAAGTTCTTCTTTGGTAGAAGCCGGTTTGATGGCTTGTTGACGAAGGTCTGCAGGCAGTTGATCTATGGTAATCAGATCGTTTTTTGTGAAAATGATAGCCTGTTGAATAACATTTTCCAATTCGCGGACATTTCCCGGCCAGGTGTAAGAGCGCAGGACTTCCAGAGCTTCATCGGAAATTTGTAGGGTGTGTGATCCGGATATATTCAATTCCCGGTGTTTTTTTAAAAAATGATTCACTAAAATCGGAATATCTTCTTCTCGTTCCCGCAGGGGTGGAATTTGCAGGAATACAACTTTTAAGCGGTAATACAGATCACTGCGGAATCGTCCCTGAGCTACTTCCTTTTGAAGATCGCGGTTGGTAGCGGTTACAATCCGGGCCCGGGTGGTAAGAAAGCGAGTACCGCCGACCCGGGTAAAACGTTGATTCTCCAAAACATGCAAAAGCTTAACCTGTAATTCCAACGGTAATTCACCGATTTCATCCAGAAAGAGTGTTCCTCCGGAGGCTAATTCGAATTTACCCTTTTTGGTTTGTACGGCACCGGTAAAGGCCCCTTTTTCATGACCGAAAAGTTCACTTTCCAGCAGCTCCCGGGGAATCGCTCCGCAATTGATCTCGACAAAGGGTTGGGCGGCACGTGGACTGTAATAATGCAGGGCACTCGCTAAAAGCTGTTTTCCCGTTCCGGATTCACCCTGGATAAGCACGGTGGCCGGGGTTGCAGCCACCTGTTTTACCGTTTCGATCAATGATTTCATCCTGGAATTAACGGTAATAAATTCTTTAAATCCTTCGTACTTTTTCAAACGTTTTTTTAATTCAACATTTTCAGCCAATAATTGTCCGTAATGAAGAGCTTTTTCGATAAGGGGTTCAAGGTCTGCTATTTTTATCGGTTTGAGCAGATAATCGTAGGCTCCGTTTTTCATGGCTTGCACGGCATTTTCCACAGTTCCGTATGCTGTGATAATAACCACCGGGATATAGTTGAAATTATTTTTTACATATTCCAGAATATCCAGACCACTTACATTACCGGGCATGCGCAAATCGGTAAGCACCAGTTGAATCGGTTCTTTCTGAAGGTATTGCAACGCCTCCTTGCCATTTTGAGCCAACAACACCTGATATTTACTTTGCAGGTTAATTTTAAGAATCTTGCGTATTTTTTCTTCGTCATCAACGATCAGAATCGTCGGGTGGGATGAATCCATTATGTCTCTCCATTGTATCGATTAATACGCCTTGGTAATCGGATGCGAAAGCAGGTTTTTCCCGGCTCGGATGTAAAATCAAGATAGCCGTTTAGGGCCTCTATAATCTGTTTTACGATAGCCAGTCCCAGGCCGGTTCCGGCCGGCTTGGTGGTAAAAAAAGGATCGAATACGGAATCTTGGATCTCCTCGGGAATACCGCAGCCATTGTCACAAAATCGGATCAGATGATAGTTGCCGAGAGTGGAAACGAATATTTCGATGCGGCCATGCCGACACTCAAAAGAAGTCTCTTTCCGGCAGCGATCATTTATGGCGGCAATCGAATTTAACCCCAGGTTAAGTAAGGACTGAAACAGTAAATCGGGATCGGTCATCATCCGGCGACAGTCCGGTTCTATGTGGGATAAGAAGGAAAAATCGGCCTCTTTTTGCTCGTTTTCCAGACTCAGTTGCAGACGGTTGATCAGCGCGGGCAGGTTTACACCGATATATTGCGGGGGACGGATGCGTGACAGGTTTAAAAAATCACTGAGCACGCGGTTGAGTCGGTTCGCTTCTTCGATAATAAACCGTTTTAGCTCCGCCTCGTCTTCGGAATTCACTTTTTGCTGCATAAGAGTTTCCGCGGAGGTAGAGATTGTGTTTAGAGGGTTGCGGATTTCATGGGCAATGCCGGCGGTTAACTGACCCAGTGAAGCCAGCTTTTCCAGTTGAAAATGCTGCCGGTCATGTTCGCGCATTTCTTCGATCATCTGATTTCTAAGTAAAGCGGTGGCAATTTCGCTGCTGAAGATACTGAGAATGGTCAGCTCATCTTCCGTAAATTCAATTCCGTATTTTTTCCTGGGCAGGGCCAGGAAAGCGAGAAGCCGGTCTTCGAAAATCAAAGGCAGAATAATGCGGATATGAACCGATTCAAAAAAATTATGACAGTCTTTGTCCAGTTTTTGATGATCGATATCGTAAAATTCGATCAAATGTTTATTCTTCAGCATTTGTTCCGTGAACGGACATAAACGCGGTATGAAGGGGATATGGTTATCTCTGGATATTTCAATAAACTTTTCCTCATAGGGGTCCAGGGCAAAAATGTACACATTTTCCAGATTAAAATCCTGTTTTAAGAAGGTCCGGATTTTTTCAAAAAAATCATGGGGTGGATAGTACGATTGAATCTCCCTGGACAGTTTAAGAAAACTTTTTCTATGCTGAATCATATCCTTCTTAATCAAACGATCAAATAGTCGTTCCAGGCGACGAATAAAGGGCTGGATAAGAAGGATGAGAATAAATATGGTTAAACCTTCGAAGGTGTATGAATTAATTCCGAAAATATGGTTGAGGCTGTCACTGATCCCCTTGATTATTAAAAAATACACGGCCAGGACAAAAGAATATAAAATAGAATATGATAAGCCCCGGCTGATGAAGCTGGAGGGTTTAAAGAGGTGAAACTGAACAATGGCTACAAACAGAAAAGCGGCGATCAAAAAGGTTAGCAGGGTGGATAGAAAATAACCATAAATATCCTGTTCCAGATAGGGACGTAAGAAATTTACAGCAATGAAAGTAATAAAAACGATCACCATGCCCACGGTAAAGAAGCGGGTCTGATTTTTTAAACGTACGGTTTTCAATCCGGGAATTTTTCTAATCAAAACGATTGTGCCCCAGAGCATATACGCCAGAGAGATGAACATCAGAGCAAAAAAGGGAAAGGAAAATCGAAAGCTTAGGCGGAAATAGTAGATGTTTTGCAGAGTTCCCAGAGGAATCAATTCAATTTGAAAATTTGGAAATGAAAAACTAAGGGCCAAAAAAGGCAGCGAAAATACGGCGATATAAAATAATGGCTTTGTCGACCAGTCGTGGAAATTGCGCGGGAAATGATAAGCGATGATCACAAAGAAAGCAGGAGCCAAAAAGATTAAACGATACAATAGCTGTGCCCAGATTAATGCTTCTACTCTGGATCCACTGTTAAGGATGACAACTTCGGCAATATTCCAAAGAGAAAAATTAAAGATAAAAGCCGCGAACCACCGGTTAAGGCTTTTCTTCGGCTTATCCATGAGCACAATGAAAGCCAGGCTAAAATTTACCGTAAAAGAAATGATAGCAGGCAGGGAGTAAATATTCATAGCACTTTTATTTCAGGATACGTTCAATTTGGGGTAACGCTTCTTCGGCTGCTTTTTCACCGGCAGCGATAATTTCCTCGATCTGTTTTATGGCGGCCCAGGAAAAGTGGCGCACTTGCGGCCGAATGATCAAATCGGCACCGGCCAATCGTTCCTGGGTTAAATGATACGTCACAATATCTTCTGCCCGGTAGAGTATTTCCAATCCGTTTCTTAGCGGAGGTACGTCTTCGACACATTTGGTTACATCCACAGCGAAAACAAATTGGGCACCCTGACCTTTAACAATTTGTACGGGAATGCTATCCGAAGCACTGCCGTCGATCATCAGCAAATCGTCAATTTTCACCGGTGGAAAGATGCCGGGAATGGAGGCGCTGGCTATAACCGATTGTTTCAGGCTCCCTTCGTTTAAGACGATTTCCCGTCCGGATATCAGGTCGGTAGCAATCGTGGCAAATTTAATCGGCAGTTCTTCAATCAAACCGTCCGGGTAAGGATCGAATATCTTATTAATCAGTTCCTTATCGTAGATGGAAACCGTATTGATGGTTCTTAGCAGGGAAAAATACATCTTTAGATTATTTAAATAATCATTCAGATGTTTGATGCTTCTTTCATGATCCATACTGCTGAATATTTCCAGATTCAACTCTTTGAATATGGGACGCCGGATCAGGTCATAGGTAAAGTGCTCAACTTTATCCGCATTTTGATATTTAGCGTACAATCCTCCCACAATGGCCCCAATGCTGCATCCGGTGATTTGATAAATGGGGACTTTTTCCCGTTCAAGAACCCGCAAAACCCCTATATGAGATAATCCGCGGGCGCCGCCGCCTCCCAGGGCAATACCGATTTTTTTACTCATAAGCTTTATCCTTTTAAAAAACAGGTTAACAACCCAGTATCCACCTAACCCATAGATCGGTCGGATATTACATTAATATCGTATACTTAATATTAATATATTATAAATTGCAATCAAAATGTTTGTTATCTAATTTAAAATATTCCGGGATAAACCATGAAGGAAATGCAGTTTTCTGAGATAAAGGAATCGTTTTATTTTACATGTAGTCAATGTGGTAACTGCTGCACAGGCTACCAAAAGGTTTTTCTGGACCCATACGATCTTTTTAAAATGGCTCGTTATCTGCGCTTTTCCCACACCCGATCATTATTCGAGCAGGATTTTGTTACTTTAGTCCAGGGGCAACATCGTTCCTGGGTACCTCAAATCAAATTCAGGGAAAGGCCATTCCGGTTCTGCCCTTTTTTACAGAATTTTACGGATGAAAAGGATCAGCTGAGAGGCCGTTGCTCTTTGCATGGGGCTTATAAACCTTTCATCTGTTCTCTGGCACCGCTTGGCAGGGAGATAGATTTTGTCAGGGGACAGGATCGGTTCCTGTTTGTAAAGCCTGACCCCGAATGTCCGGGCCCGGAAAGTAGTGAAGAACATAGAATTAAAGATATAAAAGAAAGTTACAGCACAGAATTGCTATATCAGAGCCGCTTTTTCAGGATGTTGCACGATTTGGACGTTCTGAATTATTCCTCACGAAAATATATGGAACTCCTGTATATCTTCCCGGTCGACCGATCCATTGAATCCATCTATGAAAAAATAGAAAAAAGTGTAGAAAATGTTATCAATTTGTGAAACCTTTTCATTTTTAGAACGTAAATTACAATTAAATTAAACGAGAAGGTTGCCATGCTGAAACCGATATTACAGGTACTCATGTTTTTACTCCTGGCACTCCCTTTTGCATACATGCTGTATGATGTCGGCAAAGAAGTGCTTCTGTTTTTCATGAAAAGATTGCGTCCGGTTTTGGTGGGACTCGTTAAATTTTAACCGCAGTATACCCCACATAAATCCTCATACATAATGCCTCGAAGCGGTCACAAAAATGTGGCCGCTTTTTTTTGCTTCCGGGTTTGTTGAAAATTGCACTTCTACCTGTAATTTTATAACTTGAATAGCTAAGAAATTTTTAAGCTCTTATCAGGGTTTATTTAGTGTATAACGAGGAATAAAAGCAGCAAGTGTAAATACAAATAAAAAACGAGTCCCATGAAGTCGAAAATAGAAAAACTAAAAAATATCATCGATCAAAACCGGTGTTTCGTATTAGCCAGTCATGTTCACACGGACGGCGATGCCCTGGGCAGTCTGATAGCATTTTACCATTATTTAAATGAGTTGGGTAAAGAGGCCTACCTCTTTGTACCTGGGGATATCCCGGAAAAATACGAATATCTTGGGACCAATCAACTCATCAATCGAGGTAATAGAAGAGAACACATTCGGTTGATTGGCAAAGCCGATGTATTTCTTGTGCTTGATATCAGTTCTACGGCCCGCCTTGATATCTATTACGAAGCATTCAAAAAATGTTCGGCGATCAAAATCTGTATCGATCATCATCCCATCAAGGATGATGAGTATGATATGAAAATCGTTGATAGTGAAAAGGTGGCTACTGCGGAAATTATCTACGATATTTTCAGAAAATGGGGTAAGGATATTTCCAAACCAATGGCTGAGGCTCTTTATTCGGCGATTCTTTCGGATTCGGGCAGCTTTCGCTTTCAGGGAACCAGTGCACATACAATGGATATGGCGGCCCGCCTGATTGAAGCCGGAGCGGACCCGGTGCAAATTTATGCCCATATTTTCGAATCGGCCACTATCAAACAATTACGGGCCTGGGGAGATGCTTTAACCCGTATGCGCAGCGATGGTTTATTTGCCTGGATATCGATTCGTCAAGAATGGCTGGAAGAACGCCGGCTCTCCCTCGAAGAGGTCAATGGTCTGATTAATATCATGCGTCAGGATCGGAAAAACAGCGTGTTTGCCGTATTTGTCGAAAAGAATGCACATGAAATCATGGTGGGACTTCGTTCCAAAAACGGGATTAATGTTGGCCGGCTGGCCCGGCAGATGGGAGGAGGCGGGCATTTTCATGCCGCCGGATTCACAGCCAATAAACCGATTGATGAAGTGGTTGAAGAAACTATAAAATTAGTTGCATCTCTTTCAAAGGATGGTTCAAAAAAATGATTCGTTTTTTAACGGCAGGGGAATCGCACGGGCCCGCTTTGGCGGCAATTATCGAAGGAATGCCGGCTAATCTTACCGTGGATCTGGACCGCATTAACCATGAATTGAGCAGAAGGCAGATGGGTTACGGCCGGGGCGGAAGAATGAAGATTGAGAAAGACCGCATTACCGTTTTATCCGGAATCCGCTTTAATAAAACTCTGGGCAGCCCTATTTCATTTGTCTTGCATAATAAGGACTGGCCGAACTGGGAAGAAATTATGTCGGTAAGCAAAGGACAATCCGGCCGGGAAATTTCCAGACCCAGACCGGGCCATGCCGACTTATCGGGATCGCTGAAATATGATTTTGACGACATGCGGAATGTATTGGAACGCTCCAGTGCCCGAGAGACGGCTATGCGGGTTGCCGTGGGTGGTTTTGCCAGGCAGTTGCTGGAATATTTTGGGATTAAAATTTTCTCCCACGTTTTACAAATCGGTTCCGTGCAGGCAGATCCGGCGCGTCTATCGGATATTCTGAAATCGGATCGAATCAATGAGCTGGCCGATCAATCCCCGGTGCGCTGTTTGGATAAGGAAGCATCGCAGAAAATGGTGGACTACATCGATTCCGTGAAACGGGAAGGGGATACGAGCGGTGGTTTACTGCAGGTCATCATTCGCGGTGTACCCCCCGGTCTGGGAAGTTATGTCCAATGGGACCGGAAATTGGATGGACTGCTGGCTCAGGCGGTGCTATCTATTCAGGCCGTGAAGGGGGTGGAATTCGGCTCCGGCTTTTCTTCCGTCGCCTGGCGCGGATCCCAATTTCACGATGAAATTTTTTACGATGGCAAGACCGTTTTTCGCAAGACCAATCGTGCCGGTGGAATTGAAGGGGGTATGTCCAATGGAGAGGATATTATTGTAAACATGGTTATGAAACCGATTCCTACATTGATGAAACCGTTGAATTCGGTGGATATGGCCACCAAAGAACCGTTTCAGGCCCATAAGGAGCGCAGTGATATTACGGCGGTTCCGGCCTGTGCGGTCATTGCAGAAGCGGCGGTCGCTCCGGTCGTTGCCAATGTATTGCTTGAGAAATTCGGTGCGGATCATTTAGAGGATATGAAAGAAGCGTTTGATCATTACAGGCGACGCATTGCAAAAAGAATGGAGAAATGAATGGCGGATGTAATTATAGAATACTGTACGGTTTGAAATTACTATGCACGAGCCGTCAGGTTGGCGGATGAAATTAGGGATGAGCTTCATTTAAACGTAGCTCTCAAGAAAAGTTCCGGAGGACGATTCGAAGTCTATTCCGGAAAGAAAACAATCTTTTCCAAGGCAGAGCTATCGCGTTTTCCGAAAAAAGGTGAAATTATTTCTACTCTGAAGAAAGAGACGGAAGCTTAGTACTTGGTTGCTTTTTGAATCGAAGCCAATAAAATTTTAGCTTCCCGATTATTAGGATTTATTGATAAAACCTTACGTACCAGATTCGCCGCTTTGCCGTACTCTCCTTTGGCATTGAAGAGCTTGGCCAGCGTTAGATTATATTCCGGATTATCCGGTTCGACTTGTAATTTATCTTCCAATTCACGCCGAAATTTATTTAACACATTAATGTATTGATGCTCCGGACCTAAGGTCGGCTGACTGACAAAAAAAGCAGGATTGATATAAAAGATACGCCGATACTGGTCAATGGCTTCTTTATTGCGTTTGGTTTCCGTATAAAGCTCAGCAAGCTTTAAATGGGCCCGAATTAAATTCGGTTGAATTTGAATAGTGCGGAAATAGTATTTTTCCGCATCATGATAATCTTTCATCTCATGGTAGGTAAGGGCCAGATTAAAGGTGGCTTCCATAAAATCGGGCTTTACCCGGATGGCGTTACTGAAAGCATCGGCCATATCTAAGTAGATCTGTTTTTTCTTAACCGGGTCGAGTACGGGCGGCTTTCGTCTTGAAGCGGGCCTGACAGAGGTATTCTTTTTCTTGCTTTCATCCAGTAAATCCAAAAAAGCCTTAATTAATTCTTCCAGAACAGCCTGTTTGTAAATGGTAATTCCTTTCAGAAAATAGGCCGATGAATTGCCGGGATTTATTTTAATGGAAGCGTTAATTTCCGTAAGTGCATTGTAATAGATTTGGGAACGGTAGAAAGAATCACCCAATTTAAGATGATAAAGTGCATTTTTATCATCCAATTTTACCGCATCCTTGTAGTACTCGATACATTTGCGATATTTATTCTGGTTATAATAAATATTACCTAATTCGAAATAAATAGGCGCATAGTCGGGATTGATGGTTTTGGCCTTCTTTAAATATTTTTCGGCATCCGCATATTTTTTTGCCGAAACGCTGATCTTGCCCAGATAATAAAAAGGTTTAAAATCATTGGGATTGAATTCTGTTACCTTTTTGAAATCGGCGATGGCTTTTTCATATTCTCTCTGTTGCTCATAAATCAAACCGCGACCGAAGTAAGGCTTGTCAAAATTAGGAAGTGCGGTGATTACTTTATTAAACTGCTGTAAAGCCTGTTGATAGTGCCCGGAGTTGAAATAGATAATCCCCAAATTGTAATAAGCTTCCCAAAATTTCGGATCTTCGCGAATGGATTTCTTGAACAATCCGATAATGACTTCATTCCTTGGATTGGATTTTTCGTTTTCCATATAGGCTTTAATAAAACTTCCGTAAGCCGTAATGGAAGAAGTGATCTTAAAATCCAGTAAACGCTTCTCCAGAGAAGTCACATTAATCCCGGAAAGATTAATCAGGTCGTCTACAATTTTTCGGCCCAAAACAAAAAAGTTGGCCATGGGTTCGCTGTAAGTGGAGGTAAACAGACTGGAGCCGTTTATGGCATTATTATAGGAAATGTTTATAATGATCTTACCACTTTGTACCTTGTATTTACCGGAAACAAGGACTTCGACTCCGGAAGCACGACCGATATGATAGATTTGACGTTCATCCAGAGCATTCTTGCCGGATCCCACTTCTTTAAGCACCTGGTGAAAGGTCTTTTTATCAGGTACATAAAAACCGGAAAGGACTTCCAACTTATTGTAAAGATAATATTCGAAGCCATAAGAAATCCAGTCATACTTCGAACCGCTCTCGTTTACAAAAGGAATTAAACCTACTTTGCGTTTATCCTGAGCGAATAAAGTAGCTACAATAAAGAAGAATATGATAAAAGTTTTTACACGCATGTTCGAATCTTTACCAAAAATTATATAAAAGTAGCCCCTGCCTTGTTAGTTAAACATCGGCCGCTTTAAAAAAGAATTTAGCTTTTTTTGTCCCTACGGCTATATATGTACTCCTAAAATTAAAAATACAAGCCGCAGGGTTAATTTTATGAAGATTGAGGACAATTATCAAATAAAACTATAAAAAATCAACTAATTAATTATCCTTCTCCGTCCGTTCTATTCAGCAAATTATGATTGCCATGCCAATCCGATTATGGAAACATCATCTTCAAAAGAATCGGAATTTGTGAATTTTTGCAATTGTTCAATAATTAAATCCAGAATTTGATCGATATCTTTTTCCCGGTTTTTTTGCAGAATATTTACCAGCCGTTCCATACCGAACATCTCTTTTTGTTCATTAGTGGCTTCGTTAATCCCGTCCGAATACATAAACAATTTGTCGCCCGGCTGCACGGCGATTCCGATAACTTCGTCATCCCGTTCAAATCCCCAACCTACCGGTAAACCACCCATCTTGGGAATCTCCACATTCCCGTTGTGGCGAATAATAACAGGTGGATTATGTCCGGCCCGTGTGTATTTGATTTCCCGGTTTTTTATATCAATCAGCATATAGATCATAGTAAAATATATGCTGTATTTTTCATAGGTATTTTCCGCTTCTAACATGGAAATCACTCTGTCCGGAGGATTAATCAGGTAGTAGGGAGGTTCGGGGATGGGTATCTTGAGTAAATTTCGGCTGGAAATATTGGTATTCAACAATTGAGAAAGACTCACACTGAAAAGAGAGGCCGGAACTCCATGCCCGGAAACATCGATATGATAGAGTCCGATAATGGTTTCATCCAGTCGGAAAATATTATATATGTCACCGGAAACAAATTGCGAAGGGTAAAAGCGGGCGGCGAATTTAACCTGGGGAACACCGACCAACTCCTTAGGTAATAGACTCATTTGAGCGTCTCGGGCAGCATCCAGGTCTTTCTCGATCTTATTTAAAGCAACCGTAAGCTCCTGCTTTTGCTTTTTTAGAAGTTCCTGTTGGGAACGAACCTGGTTTAAAAGGTCCGAGAGATTGTAGTTTTGCAAACGGGCCAATTCGGTCTCCGTCAATCCCAAGCCGGAAAATAATTGATCCCGAATCTTTTCAAGCTGTTTTTTTTCGATATCTTTTTTCAACTGCCAACGGAAAAAGAGATAGAGGCCCTTATTTTCTTTGTATTCCGCAGAAGGTAAGATGGACAGTAATGAATGGCGCATATTATCGGAAACAATCGAAGAGGTGGCCACGAACGTCTGTAATTCGTGCCATGTTTTAAGAGGAAGATTAAAAACAATCAGGATTTGCTGAGGATGGTTGTCCAGAACCAGGTCGATCTCGATTTTACTTTGTCCGTCTAATTTAGTGGCCAAACGAGATACTTCGCTCACGGTTAATACGATTCGGCCGGTAGCAAGCTGAGCCAGATGAAGCATTTTACAGGCGATGAAGCATCGGCTCCGGGCCAGGGTTACATCATCGGATTCACGTAATGGAATGGTAAGTAATTTCAATTTGATTCCTTTGCATTCTTAACGTGCAAGACAGCGATACTGCTGTCATCATTTCCGCGGCGGAAATGGGTATGCAAATAAGCGGCCATAATACCGGGAATGTGCCGGATCAAAGCCGATTGCGGTCTGTAAGCAGTTTCATTCCAGAGATTGGTTATTCCGTCCGAATGAAGCAAGACGGTACTACCTTTTGACAATGTTCCCTGCTGAATTTTCAGATGCGGTAAGGCCAGTCCGATCGTACCGGGGATGGTTAACATCCGTTTTGTATCTCCTTTAACCAGAATATAGGCTTCAACATTTCCGACTCCCCAAAAAATATAGCGATTTTCTTTCAAAAAGAGTTCAAAAACACTGATCGCAATTCCCCGGCTTCCCTTTAATTGTTGATGCATCTGTCTGGCAGCTAAAGTAGGATCGGAACCGGGGCGATATGCGTTTAAAACTTTACAAGCTTCTGCTGCCGCCTGATGCGCCGGTGCCCCATGCCCGGATCCGTCGATCAGGGCTAACAAAACTGTACCGTTTTCTTCTTTATAACAAATTTGATCACCACTGAATCCTTTTGCGGATAAAGGTTGATTTTGGAAACAGACCTCTCGCTTAAAATAGGTGTTTCCCATTTGCTCATCATTGATTCGGCTCCATGCCACGGTGTGCAGTTGTTCGCTTAATCGCCGACCATTGGGTATGAACAGTTTTTTTATTGCGAATAAATCGCTCTTGCGTTGAATTACACCCAGTCCCAATCCCAAAGTGTGAGCGGAACTCTTACCGTCGCTAAAAGGATCAATGGAATAATCGATACCAGGTCCGTTGTCTATTGAAAACAGATCGAGAACCGGGAAACCCGCGCTTTTCCAAAGATATACTTCCAGAAATCGCGGCGGCTGGGCATGCTTTATCAGATTTGTGAAGAGTTCCTGGATGACCAGGTCTATTTCCTCCTGTTTGTTTTTTTTGAAATACGGAAAATATTCTTCCCGGAAAATACGTTTTATCCAGATAGCATCTGCCTCATGACGTACAGAGAACCGATCCCGCCTTATAAATTTCAGGTACATCATTTTATCCATTTAATGAAACGAATATGCGTGCTGTCATCTTCTATGGAAGCCAGGGAGAAACGATCGGCCATTCGGAAGGCACCTTTTAATCCCAGGCCCAGCCCCTGTTTACTCTTATAGGAACCGGAAAAAATTTTATCCAGATGCATAATTCCCGGACCCTCATCATTGAAGTCCAAAACCAGCCCTGTTCTTCGTAAGGATCGTTCGATTATACGACCGATCCGGATGGAACCGTGTCCGGCATGACGGATTATATTACGTGAAAGTTCCATAAATACCGTCAGCAAATTGGTTTTCAACGGGTCTTTGATCCCAAGTTCGACCAGAGCCTGTATAAATTTTATTTGGGCATAGCTAAGGTCTTTTTTATTAATGAGTTCTCCCTGATAATACATTTTATCTTCAGCCATAGAACTATCCGTATCGTTTGGTCTTAATTGGGAACGACCCTGTTTTTCAAAAAGGCTAAGGCATCATCCAGAGTAAAAAAAGTTTTGACATTTCCGGGTGAAATATGCATTTCGGCCATAATTAAGGCCACGGCAGGTTGAATGCCGCATAAGAGCACGGGTGTATTGTACACGCGGGCATTCCGAATAACCTGATTAAAGACATCCGCTATATAAGCATCGATATAAGGCAGGTTGGAAGCATCAAATATGATCGCTTTCGCTCCTGTTTTCCCCAGGGTCCTTGCCAGATGCTCCTGCAATTTTTGAAATTGCCGGTCGGTAATATGCCCGTGCAGGGAAACAATCAACGCGTTTTCAATTCTGATTATCGGAACATTAGTCATCTTGTTTTTCAATCATATCGGTATAGGAATGATTTTTCAAAATACGAAAACTTTCCTTTAAGCCCTCGGACATGGTATGGCGAGTAATAATGCCGTTTAAATCGATTCCCAAATTAACCATTGTCATGGCAATCGAAGGACGTAGTCCGGTGATAATACATTCGGCTCCCATCAGGCGGGCAGCCGTAACGGTTTTTATTAAATGCTGGGCAACCATAGTATCCACCAGGGCCACACCGGTCACATCGAGGATAGCGACCTTGGCCTTTTTTTGGACCATTTTGGTTAACAAATTTTCCATGGCAATTTGTGTGCGGTGACTATCCAGGGTGCCAATAACCGGGAAAGCCAGCACACCTTCCCAGATTTCGATAATAGGGGTTGACATTTCCAGTAATTCCTGCTGCTGAGCCAGGATGGTTTTCTCCCAATGCTCACGAAAGCTGTCGAACGTGGCCAGCGTGAGTTGATCCAGAATTTTAAAAATGATCTGGAACAGTCGGACCGTATTATCCCGATCGAGATCAATTTTTTTGGGAAGAACAGCGAATATCCCGTCTTTAATCGCCAGGTTTAATTCACCGATCGTTGTAAGGTTTAAATTGTGCTGGGTCAGAAACTCACCTAATTGATTGAGTTGACGGTGAACCGGTTGAAATTCGGCAATGCTCAAATCGAATTCTTTGCTGGTATCCAGCACACTCAGTAGGAGATCGAATACTTCTTTAACCTTTGAAAGCAAAACATCAAAGGTAATCGTGGTCTCTTCAAAATTGATTCTTTTCATCAACCGGCGGCCGGTTACTCTTAAAATTTCATTCAGAGATTGTTTCACCAATTGGCGTATCTCTTTGAGTGAAATTGTTTTTTTCCTGACCATGATCCTGCCTCGTTCCCGCTAAATTTATGATTATGAAAATAGTTTACATTTGAGTATATTCGGTTAAAATGGAACATATCTTAAGAAAATAAATTAAGAAGGTATTGGATCATGGCTAACCGTATGAATACAAAACTGGATCTGGCTAAAAACTGGTTGCCCAGATATACCGGTACTCAAATTGATGAGTTCGGCGATTATATTTTACTGACAAATTTTAGTAATTATTTAACGGCTTTTGCCGATCGCTTTAATTGTGAAATCCGTGGAGAAAAGAACCCCATGCAAACGGCTACGAATCGTTCGGGATTGTCCATCGTAAATATAGGTATGGGTTCTCCCAATGCGGCCACGGTTATGGATTTGCTCTCGGCCCGGAAACCGAAGGGGGTCCTTTTTCTGGGCAAGTGCGGCGGTCTGAAACGCAGTACAGAAATCGGACACTTTATCCTGCCCACGGCAGGTATCCGCGGAGAAGGAACCAGTAACGATTATTTCCCTCCGGAAGTACCGGCTCTCCCGTCTTTTAAATTGCATAAATTCGTTTCGGATAAAATCGTGAAATACGGCCAGGAATATCGTACAGGTGTTGTTTATACCACGAATCGCCGCCTGTGGGAATGGGATGCCGATTTTAAGGCGTATTTGAAACGGATTCAGGCTTTGGCCATCGATATGGAAACGGCGACTATTTTTATCGTGGGCCATGCCAATAGTATCGCCCGCGGAGCCCTGTTGCTGGTATCCGATCTGCCCCTGATTCCCGAAGGAATTAAAACGGAAGAATCGGATCGAATGGTGACCAGAAAATATACGGATTTACATTTGCAAATAGGTATAGAAGCCATGACCGAGATTGAGGTTAAAGGCGAAGCCATTAAGCATTTCCGTTATGAGTAGAGATTCGTTACTACAGGTTCCCTGCAAAGAGATGGATTTCAGAATTGACGGAATATCTTTCGCAAGACAAGGGCACTGCCGCCATAGGCTCCGCTCAGTGCCGCAAATGATGAAAATTTAACGGGAATTTCCCGGGCCGATTGCGATATAACTTCTTTTGCTATTTTAGACTGAATGGCAGGTTTTAGAAATTGCGCCGCTTCGCACAAATCACCGCCTATAATGATCTTCTGGGGATCGATTAAATCAATCAAATGTACGATCTGGCTGCCGATTTCCGCTCCGATTAAAGCAAGTAACGTTTGGGCTGCTGCTTCTCCTTCCCGGGCCAGGTTTGTGAGGAACGATAGGGGAAGACGACCGGTACGAAATGCTTCGAGCTTATGAAGCAGGCGGTTTCCCGAGCCCAATTCGCTGCTCACCTCGGCGAGTATTTTCTGCCACCTTCCCGGGGAGAGAAAATTGGCTATTTCTCCGCTGGCACCGTGGGCTCCCCGATAGAGTTCATGATGAATGATGAAGCCAACCCCCATACCACTGAATTTTTGCTGAATGGTAAGATAGATGAAATTTTCAGACATTTGCTCTTCCGGGTCCAGCCATTTACAACCCAGAGCTCCGGCATTAGCATCATTCTCAATATGAATGGGAAGGGGAATATATTTACTTAACAGGTTCTTAAAAGGCAGTTTGATAAACGGAAACGCCGGTGCATATTCGATAATACCCTGTTCGCTGTCGACCGTACCCGGGATTCCGATGCCAACCCCGAGAACGGAATTTAAAGCAATCCGCTGACTTTGTAACTGTTCGTCGATCATCTGGCGGATAATTCGGATCACCTGCTTGGCAGAAAGACCGTCCGGCAGGGTCTGAATATGGCTGGCTATAAGACGCTGATCAAAGTCGAGAAGAACCAGCCGTGCTTCTCTCGACAAGAGTTCTATGCCAAGGATAAAACCATACTCCGGATTGAGTCGCCATTTGAGCGGAGGTTTACCACCCACCGTTGTAGTGGGGCCGAAACCGGCTGAACGGATAAGCCCCTTTTTTTGCAGAGTCTTCAGTGTATATAAAACCGTTGAAATCTGCAGGCCGGTTTGATTGCTGATTTCTCTTCCGGTAATTCCGGGAAACATGCGTACCAGATTCAGAATATGCTGCTGGTTCAGATTACGGATTAACCGGGTGCTGCCGCTTTTAAACATAGGACCTCTCTTTCCCTAATACACGGATAAAGAAACAAACCTGAAAAAAAAGAAACTGAAAACATAGATTCTTACTCAGCGGGTAGGTGTTAAACTCTTCCGAATTCACGGGCTGCTGCCAAAAGCGCCAGATAGTTTTCATAATTTACATAGTCCGGAATGCTGTTACCCGAGCCGACTATATAGCCTCCGTTATACCCGGCAACTTCGATATTTTCGCGAACTTTCCGGCGCACTTCCTGCGGCGTGCCCCGGGCTAATAGATCCACATCCACGTGCCCGATCAGACAGAGCTTGTCACCATATTTTTCTTTGACTTCGGCAATCTTCATAGCTTTGGGTTCAATGGGATGTAAAGCATCTACACCGCAATCAATGATACGTTCAAAGACATCCCATAATACCCCGTCTGTATGATAGATGAGCGGTTTATTGTATTGCCTGGCCAGCTCTCCTATTTTTTTTAACCAGGGGAAAAAATAGGTT